>CAJDTV010000069.1_pt1 | contig 27833 bp, 26 predicted proteins | sample 7389921 | NCBI WGS metagenome assembly CAJDTV01 (sample SAMEA7055654, study PRJEB34461) | soil metagenome | biome: terrestrial ecosystem; feature: Peninsula; material: soil | place: Antarctica | collected 2016 | reverse complement strand
CGAAAGGCGCTTGTTTATTGACTGTCTGGCGGAGCAGGCGGGATTCGAACCCGCGGAGGGCTATGAACCCTCACACGCTTTCCAGGCGTGCGACTTAAACCGCTCATCCACCGCTCCGGAGCCCGCTATTGTAGCAGTGGGAATTGGCCGCAACACTCTCAGCGAACAGCGTTGACAGCCGCAGTGCCAGCCACTTTTCCCGCTTGGACCATGCTCATCGCCGAGGCGATCAGGGCGGCTGTTTCGGTCATGTTGCTTGGCACGATGAGGGTGGTTTTGGCGTCTGCGGCGACCTTGCCGTAGGCGTCCACGGCGCGTTCAGCCACTTTCAGCTGCACCGCTTGCGTACCGCCGGGCTGCTGGATCGCGGCGGCCACCAGTTCGATGGCACCGGCCGTGGCTTGGGCCACGGCGGTGATGGCGGCAGCCTCGCCTTGCGCGTTGTTGATCTGTGCCAGCTTTTGGCCTTCCGATCGCGCGATGAAGGCTTCGCGTTCACCGGTCGCGATGTTGATTTGCTCCTGGCGGCGGCCTTCGGAGGCTGCGATCAGCGCGCGCTTGCCACGCTCGGCGGTGATCTGGGCCTGCATGGCCAGCAAGATTTCCTTGGGCGGGGTCAGGTCCTTGATTTCGTAGCGCAGCACTTTCACACCCCAGTTGAGCGCCGCTTCGTCGATGGCCGCGACCACCTGCGCGTTGATGACGTCGCGCTCTTCGAAGGTCTTGTCGAGTTCGAGTTTGCCGATCACGCTTCGCAGCGAGGTCTGGGCCAGCTGGGTGATGGCGATGATGTAGTTGGACGAGCCGTAACTGGCGCGCATGGGGTCGGTCACCTGGAAATACAGCACGCCGTCGACCTGCAACTGTGTGTTGTCACGCGTGATGCAAACCTGGCTCGGGACGTCGAGCGGGATTTCCTTCAGGCTGTGCTTGTAGGCCACCTTGTCGATGAACGGGAGCAAAAAGTTGGCGCCAGGCGCCATGATTCCGTGGTATTTGCCCAGACGCTCGCGCACCCATGCGTTCTGCTGTGGCACGAACTTGACCGATTGGCTGATGAAAATGATGGCGATGACCAGGACGACGATGGCAACTTCCATGAGGCTGTATTCCTTGTTGGGTGGATTGATTTAGATCTTGTCGACGACGAGACGGCTGCCAACAACTTCTACCACGCGGTGGGCGCCGATCTCGGGCACGGCACCGGCGCGTGGCACCACCGTCCATTGCGCGCCGCGGTAGCGCACAGTCGCAGTGCCGTCGGGGTTCCATTCATCGACGAAGATGCTCTCGCCGATATCGAGGTTGAGGTCGCGATTTGCCTGGCTACGCACGCGCGCTGGGCGGCTGCGGCGGATGATGTACCAGGTAATCACCGCACCCGCGCCGATGAAAGCTGCGACCGCCAACTGCACCGTGAGGCTGGCGCCCAGATGCGCCGCAATCGCCGCCGCCGCAAAGCCGCAGCTCAGAAGCAGCAGATAGACCGTCCCCGAGAGCAACTCGACCACGATGGTGGCCCCTGCAATCAACCACCAGACGGTGGAATACGCCATGACAACTCCTCTTTGGGCAATGTGTTTGATTCTGGGTCAAAAGCGGCGGGTTCCCGTCACTCGAATTCCGTACACTTCGCGGCTATTTTCCCGTTCGGAGCCACGCTCATGAAATTCCGCTTCCCGATCGTCATCATCGACGAGGACTTCCGCTCCGAAAACACTTCGGGCCTGGGTATTCGCGCCTTGGCGCAAGCCATTGAAAGCGAGGGCTTCGAGGTGCTGGGCGTCACCAGTTATGGGGATTTGAGCCAGTTTGCCCAGCAGCAGAGCCGCGCCAGCGCCTTCATTTTGTCGATCGATGACGAGGAATTCACCGTCGGCCCCGATCTCGATCCGGCGGTGCTGGGTCTGCGCAACTTTATCGAAGAGGTGCGCCGCAAGAACGCCGATGTGCCGATCTACATCTATGGCGAGACCAAGACCTCACGCCACATTCCGAATGACATCCTGCGCGAGCTCCATGGCTTTATCCACATGTTCGAGGACACGCCAGAGTTCGTCGCGCGTCACATCATCCGCGAGGCCAAGAGCTATCTCGAAGGCGTGCAGCCGCCGTTCTTCAAGGCGCTGATCGACTATGCCGAAGACGGCTCGTATTCGTGGCATTGCCCCGGTCACTCGGGCGGCGTGGCGTTCCTGAAGAGTCCGGTCGGACAGATGTTCCACCAGTTCTTCGGCGAGAACATGCTGCGCGCCGACGTCTGCAACGCGGTCGAGGAGCTCGGCCAACTGCTCGACCACACCGGGCCGGTGGGGGCCAGTGAGCGCAACGCGGCGCGCATCTTCAATGCCGACCACTGCTTTTTCGTGACCAACGGCACCAGCACCTCCAACAAGATGGTGTGGCACCACACGGTGGCGCCCGACGACGTGGTGGTGGTCGACCGCAACTGCCACAAATCGATCCTGCACGCGATCATCATGACCGGCGCCATTCCGGTGTTCATGAAGCCGACGCGCAACCACTTCGGGATCATCGGGCCGATCCCGAAGAGTGAGTTCGAGCCGGAGGCGATCAAGGAGAAGATCCGCGCCAATCCGCTACTAGCCCACGTGAATGCCGACAAGGTGAAGCCGCGCGTCATGACGCTCACCCAGTCGACCTACGACGGCGTGATCTACAACACCGAGACCATCAAGAAAATGCTCGATGGCTACGTCGATACGCTGCACTTCGATGAAGCGTGGTTGCCGCACGCCGCCTTTCACCCTTTCTACGGCGCCTACCACGCGATGGGCAAGAACCGTGTGCGGCCGAAGGATTCTCTGGTGTTTTCGACCCAGTCCACCCACAAGCTGCTGGCCGGAATCAGCCAGGCCAGCCACGTGCTGGTGCAGGACTCGCAAAACCGCGCGCTCGACCGCGATCTGTTCAACGAGGCCTATTTGATGCACTCGTCGACCAGCCCGCAGTACGCCATCATCGCCAGCTGTGATGTCGCTGCCGCCATGATGGAGCCACCCGGTGGCACGGCGCTGGTGGAAGAGAGCATCCTTGAAGCGCTCGACTTCCGTCGCGCGATGCGCAAGGTCGAAGCTGAGTTCGGCAAGGACGAGTGGTGGTTCAAGGTCTGGGGCCCCGAGAAGCTGGTCGACGAGGGCATCGGCCGCGCCGACGACTGGATCATGCAGGGCGAAGCCAAAACCGGACGGCGCAGCAGCAAGAGCTCCGCGCGCAACTGGCACGGCTTCGGCAAGCTGGCCGATGGCTTCAACATGCTCGACCCGATCAAGTCGACCATCGTCACGCCGGGGCTCGACCTCAACGGTAAATTCTCGGAAACGGGTATTCCGGCCAGCGTCGTCACCAAGTTCCTGGCCGAGCACGGGGTGATCGTCGAGAAGACCGGGCTCTACAGCTTCTTCATCATGTTCACCATCGGCATCACCAAGGGCCGCTGGAACACGTTGCTCACGGCGCTGCAGCAGTTCAAGGACGATTACGCGCGCAACCAGCCGATGTGGCGCGTATTGCCGGAGTTTTGCCAGCAGCATCCAGGCTACGAGCGGCTTGGCTTGCGCGACCTGTGCCATCACGTGCACGAGTTGTACGCCAAGCACGACGTGGCGCGTCTCACCACCGAGATGTACCTGAGCGACCTGACACCGGCCATGAAACCGAGTGATGCCTTTGCCCACATTGCGCACCGCAAGACTGAGCGCGTCGAAATCGACAAGCTCGAAGGGCGCGTCACCACCAGCCTTATCACGCCGTACCCGCCGGGCATTCCGCTCTTGATTCCGGGCGAGGTGTTCAACAAGAAGATCGTCGATTACCTGAAGTTCGCGCGCGAGTTCAACCGCCAGTGCCCCGGCTTCGAAACCGACATCCACGGCCTGGTTGCGCGCATCGACGCCAAGGGCAAGCTGCGCCATTACGCTGACTGCGTAAGCTGATGCGCCTAAGGTGGGCGCGTCGGTCCTGACCCACAGGACGCGCGCAAACTCGGCAGGCCGCTGGCGTTCGTGCCGTTGTAGCGGTAGGTGATTTGACAGCCGAGGCCGGGCGGATGCTCGCGTTCGGCGTCGCTGAAACCTGCGCCAGGCTTGAAGCGTTGCCCATCGGGCATCTCGACCACGACCGCGCCGACTCCGCCGGAGTGGTTAACTTTTGTGGCGATGTGCTCCAACACGCGGGCTTCGGCACCGCCATGCGGCTTGAACTTGAGCAGGTCGGAGTTGCGCTCACCGCGATAGGGCGACGCGCTGCGGTGCAGCATCAGGCCCTCGCCGCCAAATTCACGGTCTGGTCTAGCAGCTCCTGCAGGTGCGTGTGCGTCGTCACGCGCTGCTGTGCCACGAGCACGAGCCACGGCGCCTTCGTGATGGGGAGCGGCTTGCGCAGCGCGACCGGCCGGACCGTGAAATCGCCCGGCTGCGCGGGCAGGTCGAACACCATGAAGCGCATCTCTCGCCACGCCGCGTCGTTCCGCGTCTGGCTGCGCACGGTGAAGACGGCGTGGGCGAAGCGACCGCGCCCGGCCCACAATTCGCCGTCGAGCGGTACCGGCGGCAGTGCGCCGTGAACCACGGCGGCACGATGACGCGCTCGCCGCCGCGCGTCCAAATTTGTGTGCTGTCTCAGTACCCGGGCAAGCCGTCGTATGTCTCGCTGACCCACTATTCCGCAAGCGCCATGCCGCGCCGGTAGAGCTGCGCCAGCATCAGCTCCGGCGCAGCCTCGCGGCCAAAAGCATCCGACGCCACCATGGCCACTAGGCTCAGCCGCAGGAACAGGCGGCGATTCGGTATTGTTACTACCTAATTGATAGCTGTCCGCGCCCGCACAAAGGGCGTTACAGGCACACTTTCTGCATAAGTTCGAACGCCCATGCGGGATGCCGGTCAGCTTGCGTTCAAGCCCGCCACGACGTTGCTGAAGCCACCGTCGACATAGGTGATCTCGGCAGTGACGCCGCTGGCCAGGTCGCTCAGGAGGAACGCGGCGACGTTTCCGACTTCCTCGATCGTGATGTTGCGGCGGATCGGCGCGACCCGGGTGACGCTCGCCAGCAGCTTGCTGAAGTCCTTGATGCCGCTGGCCGCCAGCGTCTTGATCGGGCCGGCGCTGATACCGTTCACCCGCATGCCCTTGGGACCGAGCGATTCGGCCAGGTAGCGCACCGACGCTTCCAGGCTGGCCTTGGCGAGGCCCATGGTGTTGTAGTTGGGCAGCGCGCGGATCGAGCCGAGGTAGGTGAGGGTGAGCAGCGCCGCCTTGTCGTTGAGGTAGGGCAGGGCAGCCTTTGCCATCGCCGGAAAGCTGTAGGCGCTGATGTCGTGCGCCACCTTGAAACCTTCACGCGACAGGCCTTCGAGGAAGTCGCCGGCAATGGCTTCACGCGGCGCAAAACCGATGCTGTGCACGAAGCCGTCGAACTTCGGCCAGGACTGCGAGAGATCGGCGAACAGCTTGTCGATCTGTGCGTCGACGCCCACGTCGCAGTCGAAGATCAGCTTCGAGTCGAAATCGGTGGCAAATTCGGCAATGCGCTCCTTGAAACGCTCGCCGACGTAGCTGAACGCCAGTTCGGCCCCTTGTGCGCGGCACGCCTTGGCAATGCCGTAGGCGATCGAGCGGTTGCTCAGCACGCCGGTGATCAACAATTTCTTGCCCGAGAGAAAGCCCATATATTTGCCCCAGATGAATCTTGTGCAGAATTCTCGCATGCGATGTTGGCTGCTCTGTGTGTTGGTGCCCTTGGCTGCTTTGATCGCAGCCCCCTCGTGGGCCGCCCATGCCTACGCGCAATTCGGCGACATCAAGTATCCGCCCGGCTTCGCGCACTTTGACTACGTGAGCCCGCAGGCCCCCAAAGGCGGCGAGATGCGCATGGTGCCACCCACGACGCCGACGAATTTCGACAAGTTCAACCCTTACACCCTCAAGGGCACGCCGCCGTACGGCATCGATGTGCTGATCTTCGAGAGTTTGCTGACGGGCGACCTCGACGAGCCAGCCTCCGGCTATGGCCTGCTGGCGCAGGACGTGGAAGTGGCGCCCGATCGCCTATCGGCCACCTTCAGGCTGAGGCCCGAAGCGCGCTTCCAGAATGGCAAGCCGGTGCTGGCGGCCGACGTGGTCTATTCGTTCGGCACCTTGATCAGCAAGCTGGCGGCGCCGCAATTTCGCACCATCTTCGCCGAGGTCAGGCGCGCCGTCGCGCTCGATGCGCACACCGTGCGCTTCGACTTTGCCAACCCAAACCGCGAGCTGCCACTGATCGTCGGCGGCATGCCCGTATTCAGTCGCGACTGGGGCGGCGGCAAGCCCTTCGACCAGATCGTGACCGATGTGCCAATCGGTTCGGGCCCCTACAAGATCGCCAATCCTGCGATGGGCCGCGACATCACCTACGTGCGCGACCGCGACTACTGGGGCGCGACGCTGCCGGTGCGAGTGGGCACTTTCAACTTCGACCGCATCACTTTCAAGATCTACCTCGACGAGATGTCGCGCTTCGAGGGCCTCAGGGCTGGCGAATTCGACTTCATGCGCGAATTCATCTCGCGCAACTGGGCGCGCCAGTACACTGGCAAGCAGTTCGATTCGGGTGAGTTGAAGAAGCAGGCGTTCCCCAATCGCAACCCGGGCGACTTTCAGGGCTACGTGTTCAACCTGCGCAACCCGAAGTTCCAGGACATCCGCGTGCGGCGCGCGATTGGCCTTGCGATGGATTTCGACTGGCTCAACCGGCAGTTGTTCTATGGTCTGTACAAGCGCGTCGAAGGCTATTTTCCGAACAGCGACTTTCACGCCGAAGGCCTGCCCAAGCCTGATGAACTCGCGCTGCTGGAGCCGCTGCGCGCCGAACTGCGGCCCGAGGTGTTCGGACCGGCCGTGATCGAGCCCAAGACCACGCCGCCATCGAGCCTGCGCCAGAACCTGCGCCAGGCGAGGGATTTACTGGCCGCGGCCGGCTGGACCTACCGCGACGGCGCGCTGCGCAACGCCACCGGCGAAGCCTTTACCATCGAGGTGCTGAACAACCAGCCGTCGCTGATTCGCGTCATCGCGCCGCTGCAAAAGGCGCTCGAGAAGCTCGGCATCGCGCTGCACATGCGCACGGTCGACAACTCGCTGTTCCAGGAGCGCATGGACAACTTCGAGTTCGAGATGACCACCACACGCATCCCAGGCTCGACCACGCCGGGTACCGATCTGATCGAGCGTTTTGGCTCGAACTCCGCGGTCACGCACGGCTCGGCCAACATCTGGGGCATCGCCGATCCGGCGGTGGATGCGCTGCTGAAAACGGTGGTGGGCGCCGGCACGCGGCCTGAGCTCAACGCCGCCATGCGCGCGCTCGATCGCGTGCTCTCGCACGGCTACTATTCGATCCCGCAGTGGTACGGCGATGCCTTCCTGATTGGCTACCGGCCACGCGGCTTCGTGCTGCCGCCGGCAATTCCGCCGTACTACCAGCCAGACACCTGGGCCATGAGCACCTGGTGGGCCGCGCCCACAAACAAATAAATGTCCAGCTCCCATAGTCACGCTCGCTTGCCCTCCACCAGAGGCGCGCAGATACCCCTTGGGGCGGTTCGGCGAAAGACCTGATGCCCAGCTACATCCTCAAACGCCTGTTGCTGATGGTGCCGACGCTGTTCGGCGTGCTGCTGCTGACGTTTGCCGTCATTCAGTTCGTGCCCGGCGGCCCGGTCGAGCAAATGGTGGCGCAGTTGCAGGGGCGCGACACCGGCGGCGAGCGCGCCGCCAGCCCGAGCCCGGGCGCGGGCTATCGCGGACAACTGGGGCTGGATCCCAAACGCGTCGAGGAAATCCGCCAACTCTATGGCTTTGACAAGCCGCCGGCCGTGCGCTTCTGGCAGATGCTGAAATCGTTCGCACGCTTCGACCTGGGTACCAGCTTCTACCAGCACAAGGATGTCTGGCAGCTGATGAAAGAGAAGCTGCCGGTCTCGATCAGCCTCGGACTGTGGACCTTCTTCATCAGCTACGGCGTGGCGGTGCCGCTGGGTGTCGCCAAGGCGGTACGGGCGGGCTCGCGCTTCGATTTTGTGACTACGCTGCTGGTGTTGATCGGCTACGCCATTCCCGGTTTTGTATTGGGCGTGGCGCTGCTGGTGGTGTTCGGCGGGCAGTTGCAGTGGTTTCCGCTGCGCGGGCTCATTTCGTCGAACTGGCACAGCCTGAGTTGGGGCGCCAAGATTGCCGACTACCTCTGGCACATCACGCTGCCGGTTATTGCCATGGTGCTCGGCAGTTTTGCCGTGACGGCGATGCTGACCAAGAATTCGTTCCTGGAGGAAATCCGCAAGCACTATGTGCTGACGGCGCGCGCCAAGGGCCTGGGCGAGCGCCAGGTGCTGTGGAAGCACGTGTTTCGCAACGCACTGATTCCAATCATCACGGGTTTTCCGGCCGCTTTCATCGGCGCGTTTTTCACCGGTGCGCTGCTGATCGAGACGCTGTTCTCGCTCGACGGGCTGGGCCTGCTTTCGTATGAGTCCGTGATCCGGCGCGACTATCCGGTGGTACTTGGCACGCTCTATTTCTTCACCCTGATTGGTCTGGTGACCAAGCTGATCAGCGATCTTTGCTATGTCTGGGTCGACCCGCGTGTCAAGTTCGACTAGCCCCCCCGAAGCGGCCTGCGGCCGCCTTCCTCCCGAGGGGGCACCACCAGCGGCGCGGCGAAGCCGGTTCCACGGTGTTCGGCGAACGGGCGTCGCTGCGCTGGCCGTGTTGCCTGAGGGACGGGTGTGAGCGAGGCGACGGTGTCAATGTCGCCGGCGCGACGCGCCTGGTTGCGTTTCAAGCGCAACCGGCTCGGATACTGGAGCCTGTTGTTGTTCAGCGTCCTGGTGGTGCTGAGCCTGTTTGCCGAAGTGCTGGCCACCGACAAGCCGCTGGTGGTGCACTACCAGGGACAAACTTATTTCCCGGTACTGCGCGACCACCCGGAAAGCACCTTCGGCGGCGACTTCCAGACGCCGGCCGACTACCTCGACCCATTCATTCGCGAGCGCATCACGCGCGACGGCAATTGGGCGATCTACGCGCCCGATCCCTATGGTCCGAAGACGCTGAACTATTTCGCGAAGGCGCCCAATCCGGCCGCGCCGTCGCGCGACAACGTGCTCGGAACCGACGATCGCGGGCGCGACCTGCTGGCACAGCTGATCTACGGCTTTCGTGTAAGCGTGCTGTTCGCGCTGGCGCTGACATTTATCGGCGTGGTGCTGGGCGTGATCGCCGGTGCGGTGCAGGGCTTTTTCGGCGGCAAGATCGACTTGGCTTTCCAGCGCTTCATCGAGATCTGGGGCTCGATGCCCGAGCTGTACCTGCTGATCATCTTCAGCGCCATCTTCGCGCCGAGCATCGCGCTGCTGCTGATCCTGCTCAGCCTGTTCGGCTGGATGGGGCTGTCCGACTATGTGCGCGCTGAATTCCTGCGCAACCGCCAGATGGACTACGTGCGAGCCGCGCGGGCGCTCGGTGTCGGCAACCTACAAATCATGTGGCGCCACATCCTGCCCAACAGCATGGTGCCGGTTGTCACCTTCCTGCCGTTTCGCATGGGTGCCGCCATCCTGGCGCTGACTTCGCTCGACTTCCTGGGGTTGGGGGTGCCGCCCGGCACGCCGTCGCTGGGCGAATTGCTGAGTCAGGGCAAGGCGAATATCGACGCCTGGTGGATCTCGCTGTCGACATTTGCCGTGCTGGTCATCACGCTCATGCTGCTGACCTTCATGGGTGACGCGCTGCGCGATGCGCTCGATCCGCGGAAGGCGGACCAATGAGCGCTGCGCGAAGGCTTGTCTGCGGCCGCGATCCGTTGCTCGACGTCGAGAACCTGCGCGTCTCCTTTGGTGGCAAGGAGGTCGTGCGCGGCATCGACTTCCAGATCGCCGCCGGCGAAAAGTTCGCGCTGGTGGGTGAATCGGGCTCCGGCAAGACCGTCACCGCACTCAGTCTGCTGCGTCTCGCGCAAGACGCCCAGGTGTCGGGAGTTGTCAGCCTTTTCGGCCCCGAAGGACCACCAGATGGGCGTAAGCTGCTATCACTTCCGGAGCATGCGCTGCGCGGCATCCGCGGCAAGGAGATCGCGATGATCTTCCAAGAGCCAATGACGGCGCTGAACCCGCTCTATAACGTGGGCGACCAGATCGCCGAGGTGCTGGAACTGCACGAGGGCCTGTCACGTCGAGCGGCCGGTGAGGGCGCCGTGCAACTGCTGGCCGACACCGGCATCGCCGAACCGGCGCGGCGTGCCGGCGCCTTGCCGCATCAACTTTCGGGCGGCCAGAGACAGCGCGCCATGATCGCCATGGCGCTGGCCTGCAAGCCGCGTCTGCTGCTGGCCGATGAGCCGACCACCGCGCTCGACGTCACGCTGCGAGCCCAGATACTGGAGTTGCTGACCGACCTGCAGCGCCGCTACGGCATGGCCATTCTGCTGATTACGCACGACCTGAACCTGGTGCACCGCTTTGCCGACCGCGTGGCGGTGATGGAACGCGGCCACATCGTTGAGCACGGCGCCGTGCCGACCGTGTTCGGCGCGCCGCAGCACCCCTACACCCGCAAACTGATCGACAGCCGACCGACGCGCGACGTGGCGAGTCTGGCGGCCGATTCGTCGGCCGCGCCCGTGCTCGAGGCCACGGCGTTGAAAGTGAGCTATCCAGTAGCGCTGTCGGGCGTGGCGGGGTGGTTCCGCAAAGGCGCCTTCGTGGCGGTGCAGGGTGCCGACTTTCATGTGCTGCCAGGCGAAACGCTCGGCATCGTCGGTGAATCGGGCTCGGGCAAGTCGACGCTGGCCCTGGCGGCGCTCGGGTTACTGCGCCACCAGGGCGCGCTCAGCGTGGCGGGCCAGCGCTGGGCGACCGGCGGCACTGGCGACCGCGCGTTGCGCCGGATCATGCAGGTCGTGTTTCAGGACCCGTTTTCGTCTCTCTCGCCGCGCATGACGGTCGAGCAGATTGTCGGCGAGGGCTTGCTGGTGCATGAGGCCGCGCTCGACACGGCTGCACGCCGGGAGCGCACGCTGCGGGCATTGGCCGAGGTCGGGCTGGACGAGGCGCAATTTCCCTTGCTGCTCGATCGTTATCCACACGAGTTTTCGGGCGGCCAGCGCCAGCGCATCGCCATCGCTCGAGCGCTAATCGTCAAGCCGCAGTTGCTGGTGCTGGACGAGCCGACCAGCGCGCTCGACGTCACGATTCAAAAGCAGGTGCTGGGCCTGCTGCAGCGCCTGCAACGCGAGCGTGGCCTGGCGTATTTGCTGATCACGCACGACGTCGAGGTGATCCGCGCCATGGCGCATCGCGTGCTGGTCATGAAAGACGGCGCCATCCTGGAGCATGGCCCGGTCGATACCGTGCTGGATTCACCCCAGCATCCCTACACGCGGGCACTGGTTGCCGCATCCCTCGAAAGCTGAATTTCTCGTGCCATTGCCCCACGCGCCCACGCGCCGCGCCCCACCGACTTCTGCCCGTTCCGAAGCCTCGTTTGCGTCAGATGAACGCAATGACCGCCAAGCCTGGCGCGCCGCGTTGGCCTGCATGGTCGCCCTCGGGGTGGCAATCGGTATCGGGCGTTTTGCGTTCACGCCCGTGCTCCCCCTGATGCTGCACGAGGATTCGCTCGATCTGGCCGGCGGTGGTCTGTTGGCCTCGCTCAACTACGCGGGCTATTTTGTCGGTGCGCTGGTCTGTGCGTCGATTCAGGTGCGTGCGCCCACCATGGTGCGCAGCGGGCTGGTTGCCACCGCCGTGCTGCTGATCGGCATGGGCGTGTTGCACAGCTTCGCAGCCTGGGGCGTGCTGCGCACGGCGGCGGGGGTCATCAGCGCGTTTGTCTTCGTATTTGCGTCGGGCTGGGGCTTTCGGCGGTTGGCCGAAACCCATTGCCCCACGCTGGCCGGCGTCATTTACTGCGGGCCCGGCATCGGCATCGCGCTTACCGGACCCTTTGCCAACGCAGTCGGCCGCTGGGGCGCCGATGCCGCGTGGATCGGTTTCGGCGTCGTCGCCGCGCTGCTGGTGGCGCTGATCTGGCCGATCTTCAGCGATGGTCATCATGACGCCGCCGTGGCGCCGGGTGCGGCCGCCCCCGTGGCGCAGGTGGCATCGCCAGCCGACCGCAGCGACGCGCGTTCGCTGGTTGTGCTCTACGGCCTGGCCGGATTCGGCTACATCATCACTGCAACCTTTTTGCCGGTGATCGCCCGCCACGCGCTGCCCGGCTCGCCCTGGCCTGACTTGTTCTGGCCGCTGTTCGGGCTGGCCATCATCGCGGGCGCACTCATCAGCGCGCGTGCGCCCACGCACTGGGACAACCGGCTGCTGCTGGCAGTCAGCTATGCGCTGCAGGCGCTGGGCGTTGTGGCCGGTGTCGTTTGGCCCAATCTGGCTGGATTTGCGCTTGGCAGTCTGCTGATCGGTATGCCATTTACCGCCATCACCTTGTATGCGGTGCGCGAAGCCCGGCGGCTGCGTGGCAACGCAGCGGCGGGCTTGATCGGGTACGCGACGGCTTCCTATGGGCTCGGCCAGATCGCCGGGCCGCTATTTGCCGCGCCGCTTGCCCAGCGCACCGGCTCGTTTGCCGTGCCGTTGCTGGTGGCCGCCGCGGTGCTGGCACTCGGTGCATTGCTGTTTACCGGCGTTTGGTGGCGCCAGCGGCCGCAGGCCGCGCGGTAAGCGCCATGACCAAATGCTTTTGTGGCGTGCTTGACATATAATCTAAGGCTCACGACCAAGCGGGCGGGTAGCAACCGCCCGCTTTTTTTGGTCGGTTGATTTTGAATGATTGACGGCCGAGCGGCCCGCAAAGAGGCGGCACGCAGCCGTTTTAGGCACCTTGGAGCGCGCTCGAACACGTGGCATTGCAGCAAACAGTGGAACAAACCGTCGCCGGTCTCGGCTACGACCTGGTCGAGGTTGAACGCTCGGTCGGAGGGCTGCTGCGCGTCACGATCGATTTGCCCTGGAAGGTTCCGGCCCCGGACACCGCCGCCGCCGACCTGCTGGTGACGCTCGAAGATTGCGAAAAAGTCACCCGGCAGCTGCTGTTTGTGCTGGAAGTGGAGGGCGCCGAGTACAAGCGGCTCGAAGTGTCATCGCCCGGAATTGACCGGCTGTTGCGCGGCGCGCTTGATTTCGAACGTTTCGTCGGCGAGGTGGTCGACGTCACACTCAAGGCGCCGATCGGCGCCGTCGCGGTGGGCCAAGTGGCGGCTAACCGTAAAAAATTTCGCGGCACGCTGGAGCGTGTCGCTGCTGCTGACGGCGCCACTGGCTGGCAAATCGTCTGGAGCGACGAGCCAGTCGTCAAGCCGGGCCAGAAGGTAAGCAAAAAGCGGGTGCCGGCGCCGTTGCAGGCTCTGGGCTTCACCTTGGATGAGCTGCGCGAGGCGCGGCTGGCGCCGATCGTCGATTTCAAGGGCCGCAGGGCCAAAAGCGGCCAGGGTTTTTCGGCTGTCGGTGGCGAAGGTATTTCCGGCAATTCCGATGCCAGCGGGTCCGACCAACCGCACCAGGACTGAACCAGGAGAGTGATGGCATGAATCGCGAAATGTTGATGTTGGTGGATGCGATCTCGCGCGAAAAAAGTGTCGAGCGCGATGTCGTGTTCGGCGCCGTCGAGGCGGCGTTGGCGCAAGCCACCAAGAAACTCTATCAAGGCGAGGTGGATATCCGTGTCGTGGTCGACCGCGACAGCGGTGACTATGAAACTTTCCGTCGTTGGCACGTCGTGCCTGACGAGGCGGGACTGCAGTTGCCCGAGCAGGAGATCCTGCTGTTTGAGGCCAAGGAAGAAATGCCCGACATCGAGGAGGGCGAGTACATCGAGGAGTCGATCGAGTCGATGCCCATCGGTCGCATCGGTGCGATGGCCGCCAAGCAGGTGATCCTGCAAAAGATTCGTGACGCCGAGCGCGAGATGCTGCTCAATGACTTCATGTCGCGTGGCGACAAGATTTTTGTGGGCACCGTCAAGCGTCTGGACAAAGGCGACCTCATCATCGAAGCCGGCCGCGTCGAAGGGCGCTTGCGCCGCAGCGAGATGATCGCCAAGGAGAACCTGCGCACCGGCGACCGAGTGCGCGCCATGATCATGGAGGTCGACCTGACGCTGCGCGGCGCGCCGATCATCCTGTCGCGTTCGGCGCCCGAGTTCATGGTGGAGTTGTTTCGCCAGGAGGTGCCCGAGATCGAGCAGGGCTTGCTCGAAATCAAGAGCTGTGCCCGCGACCCCGGATCGCGCGCCAAGATCGCCGTGCTGTCGCATGACAAGCGCGTCGACCCCATCGGCACCTGCGTCGGCGTGCGCGGCACCCGAGTCAATGGCGTGACCAACGAGCTGGCCGGCGAGCGCGTCGACATCGTGCTGTGGAGCGAAGATCCGGCGCAGTTCGTGATCGGCGCTCTGGCACCGGCCAACGTCTCGTCGATCGTGGTCGACGAAGAAAAGCACGCCATGGACGTCGTGGTCGACGAAGAAAACCTGGCGATCGCCATTGGCCGCGGTGGTCAGAACGTCCGGCTGGCTTCCGACCTGACGGGCTGGAAGATCAATATCATGGATGCCAACGAGTCGGCCCAGAAGCATGCGAACGAGACCGACGAGAGCCGAAAACTGTTCATGGAAAAACTCGATGTCGACGAGGAAATGGCTGACATCCTGATCGCCGAAGGTTTCACCAATCTTGAAGAGGTGGCCTATGTGCCGATCTCCGAATTGCTCGAAATCGAGAGCTTCGACGAGGAAAGAAGAGAGCACCCAGATCGTGTCGCAGAACCTGCGCGACCTCGAAGGGCTCGAGTCCGGACTGATTCCCAAATTGGCCGAAGCCGGTGTTCACACCCGCGACGACCTGGCCGACCTTGCGGTCGATGAACTCACAGAAATCACCGGCCAAAGCGTCGATGAAGCCAAAACCCTCATCTTGAAAGCTCGTGAACACTGGTTCACGAGCCAAGAGTGACGGTCATGGAGGCACAAACCAGATATGTCCAGCACCACAGTCGCCGAGTTCGCTCAAGAACTCAAGAAGACCCCCGAAATCCTGCTTGACCAGCTCCAGAGTGCAGGCGTCGCCAAATCGGCGCCGACCGACACACTGAGCGAGGCCGACAAGCAGCACCTGCTCGGTTTTTTGAAAGCCAGCCACGGCGCGGCCGTGCCCGAGCGCAAAAAAATCACGCTGGTCAAGAAATCGACCAGCGAGATCAAGCAGGCCGACGCCATGGGCCGGGCCCGCACGATTCAGGTCGAGGTTCGCAAAAAGCGCACCTTCATCCAGCGCGATGACAGCCCGGTCGTCGAAGCGGCTGCTCCGCCGCCTGAGCCGGCCGTGTCGCTCATCGATGAAGCGGAACTGGCGCGTCGCGAAGAAGACGCCCGTCGTCAGGCCGAGCTGATGCATCGCCAGGCCGAAGAATTGGCCGAAAAACGTCGCTTGCGCGAAGAAGCCGAAGCACGCGAACGCGAGCACACCGAGCAAGTCGAGCAGAAAGCCAGGGCCGAGTCGGACGAAAAAGCGGCCCAAGCGGCCAGCGGCACCGCAACGAAAGTCCCCAAGGCGGTGCCTTCGGCGATCACAGCCGAAGCCGAGCAAAAAGCTGCGAACCAGGCTGCCGCAAGCGAGGCGGCCGCGCAAGTGGTCAAGGACGCTGCCAAGGCCCGTGCCGCCGCCGAATCGAAGGCACGTGCCGACGAGGAAACCGCACGCGCCAGCGACCTCGACGAGCGCCGCCGCAAGGCACTGGCCGAGGCCGAGGCGATTCGCGCCATGATGAATGCACCGGCGCGCGTGCTCGTGCCACACAAGGCACCAGAGAAACCCGTTGTCGTCAAGGGGACGTTGCACAAGCCGGCAACGCCAGCCCCGCGCGCTGCCGCGCCCGGCACTGCCGCGCCCGGCGCCGGCAAAGAAGTCAAATCCGCCAAGCTTTCATCGAGCTGGGCGGGCGATCCGGCCAAGAAAAAAGAAATCAAGACCCGCGGCGATACCAGCGGCGGCGCCGGTCGCGGTGGCTGGCGCGGCGGCCCGCGTGGGCGGCGCGGCAGCAACGACCGTGGCGGCCACGACGATCACGCGCAGGCCGCGCCGGTCGAGGTTCGCGTGCTGGATGTGCACGTGCCTGAGACCATCACCGTGTCCGAACTCGCGCACAAGATGGCGATCAAGGCCTCCGAGGTCATCAAGCATTTGATGAAGCTCGGCCAGATGGCGACCATGAACCAGTCGCTCGACCAGGATACGGCGATGATCATCGTCGAGGAAATGGGCCACAACGCCGTGGTTGCCGCTCTGGACGACCCCGAAGCCTTCACTGACGAAGACGTCAACGCGCAAATTGCCGAGGCGCTGCCCCGCGCTCCGGTGGTGACAGTCATGGGCCACGTCGATCATGGCAAGACCTCGCTGCTCGACTACATCCGTCGCGCCAAGGTGGCGGTGGGCGAAGCCGGCGGCATCACCCAGCACATTGGCGCGTATCACGTGCACACCGATCGCGGCATGGTGTCGTTCCTCGACACTCCGGGCCACGAGGCGTTTACCGCCATGCGCGCCCGTGGCGCGCAGGCCACCGACATCGTGATATTGGTGGTCGCGGCCGACGACGGCGTCATGCCGCAGACCAAGGAAGCCATCAGGCACGCCAGGGCAGCCGGGGTGCCGATCGTGGTCGCGATCAACAAGATCGACAAACCCGACGCCCACCTCGACCGCGTTAAGCAGGAACTGGTGGCCGAAGACGTTGTGCCCGAGGAGTATGGCGGCGACGTGCCGTTCGTGCCGGTGTCGGCCAAGACCGGGCAGGGCATTGACGCACTGCTCGAACAGGTGCTGCTGCAGGCTGAAGTGCTGGAACTCAAGGCGCCGGTGGATGCCGCCGCCAAGGGTCTGGTGATCGAAGCCCAACTCGACAAGGGCCGTGGCCCGGTGGCGACTGTCCTGATCCAGTCGGGCACGCTCAAGACCGGCGACGTGGTGCTGGCCGGCTCCACTTTTGGCCGCGTGCGTGCCATGCTGGACGAAGACGGCAAGGCGATCAAGTCCGCCGGCCCGTCGATTCCGGTCGAAATCCAGGGCCTGACCGAAGTGCCGCAAGCCGGTGACGAGTTCATGGTCATGAGCGACGAACGCCGGGCGCGAGAAATCGCCACTTACCGTGCCGGCAAGTTCCGCAATACCAAGCTGGCCAAAATGCAAGCCGCCAAGTTCGAGAACATGTTCTCCGATCTGAATGCCGGTGAAGTGCAGATGGTTCCGATCATCATCAAGGCCGACGTGCAGGGCTCGCAGGAAGCGCTGGGGCAGTCGCTGCTCAAGCTCTCGAACGAAGAGGTCAAGGTCCAGATCGTCTACTCCGCGGTGGGCGCCATCAGCGAGTCAGACATCAACCTGGCGATCGCCTCCAAGGCGCTCGTCATCGGTTTCAACGTGCGGGCCGACGCCGGTGCGCGCAAGCTGGCACAGGGCAACAATGTTGGTATCAGCTACTACAGCATCATTTATGACGCGGTGGACGAGCTCAAGACCGCCATGGCCGGCATGCTGGCGCCCGAGCGGCGTGAAGAAGTCATCGGAACGGCCGAGATCCGCACCGTGTTCGTGGCCTCCAAGATTGGCACCGTGGCGGGCTCGTACGTCACTTCGGGGTCGGTCAACCGCAGCGCGCATTTCCGTCTGCTGCGCGACAACGTGGTGGTGTACACCGGCGAGGTCGACTCGATCAAGCGCATGAAGGACGATGTGCGTGAGGTCAAGGAAGGCTTCGAGTGCGGCATCAAGCTCAAGAACTACAACGACATCAAGGAAGGTGATCAGCTCGAGTTCTTCGAGATCCGAGAAATAGCGCGCACGTTGTAATGCGCGCCGCGGTATGACACCCTTTGCCGCGTTGCAGTCGCACGGCCGTACTGAAGTACTGTCTGCGGCCTCTCGCCTTGCAGTGGATGCCAACTCGCGACGCTTGTGACTGATCCCGACCCATGCCCAAAAGAAAAGCTGCCGCCCCCAACCGCGCCTTTAAGGTTGCCGACCAGATCCAGCGCGATCTAACGGAGTTGATCGCGCGCGAGTTGAAAGACCCGCGTGTCGGCATGGTCACGATCCAGGCGGTCGAGGTCACGCCGGACTATGCGCACGCCAAGATTTTTTTCAGCGTGCTGGTGGGCGATCCTCAGGAAACCCAGGAAGCGCTCAACCAGGCCGCCGGTTTCCTGCACAACGGTCTGTTCAAGCGCCTGCACATCCACACCGTGCCGACTTTGCACTTCCTGTTCGATCGCACGATCGAGCATGCCGCCGACATGAATGCGCTGATCGCGCAGGCCGTCGCCTCGCGTTCCAAAGACGACTAGCCATGAGCGCGCCCCGCACCCGGGTGCAGCGGCGCCCCGTGCATGGGGTGTTGCTGCTCGACAAGCCGCTCGGCCTTTCGAGCAACCAGGCTTTGCAAAAGGCCAAGTGGTTGCTGCGGGCCGAGAAGGCGGGCCATACGGGCACGCTCGATCCGCTGGCCACAGGCGTGCTCCCGCTGTGCTTTGGCGCCGCCACCAAGTTCAGCCAGTTGTATCTCGATGCCGACAAAACCTATGAGGCCATTGCACGGCTGGGCATCAAGACTTCGACCGGCGATGCCGAGGGCGACGTGCTCGCCGAGCGCCCAGTGTCGGTCGACGCGCACGACCTTGAGCGTGTGCAGGCCCAATTTACGGGCTCCATCCGCCAGGTGCCGCCCATGCACAGTGCGCTCAAGAAAGACGGCAAGGCGTTATATGAATATGCGCGGCAAGGTATTGAAGTCGAGCGGTTCGCGCGTGATGTCACCATTTATGCATTGAAAGTGACGGCAGCGCCCGCCACACGGGCATTTAAAACGATCCAAATAGTAGCGAAAGTTAGCAAGGGAACCTACATCCGGACGCTCGGCGAAGACATCGGCGAGGCACTCGGCTGCGGGGCCCACCTCACCGCCTTGCGCCGGATCGCCACCGGTGGCTTTGATGTTGGCCAATGTGTCACGTTGGGAGCGCTGGAGGCAATGAACGAGGCTCAGCGGCTGGCCTTGCTGCTGCCGCCCGAGTCTCTGGTCGCCGGCCACGAGTGCGTCACGCTCGGGAAGCAAGATGCAGCGCGGTTTCTGTCGGGTTTGCGCCGGCGCTGCGCGTGGCCTGATCATCAGCAGGTTGCCGTTTTCGGCCCCACGCACTCACCCGAACGAGCGCCCGCGGGCCAGCAGAGCGAGGAGGGGCGAGCACTGGTTCCCCTTCCCTCGGCCGGTGAATGTTTTCTTGGCACAGCCCGCATCGTGGCCGGCGAACTAATACCGGGGCGCTTGCTGAACCCCATCGAAATCCAGCAAATCTTTTTGAACGCATCTCTTTTCGAAACGACATCATGAGTACCCCCAAGCAAATCCGCAACATCGCCATCATTGCCCACGTGGACCATGGCAAGACCACCATGGTCGATCAATTGCTGCGCCAGTCCGGCACCTTCGCCCTGCACGAGAAGGTGGTCGACACGGTGATGGACAACAACGCGATCGAGCGCGAGCGTGGCATCACGATCCTGGCCAAGAACTGCGCCGTGACCTGGGAAGGCACGCACATCAACATCGTCGACACGCCCGGCCATGCGGACTTCGGCGGCGAAGTGGAGCGCGCGCTCAGCATGGTCGACGGCGTGGTGCTGCTCATCGACGCCCAGGAAGGCCCGATGCCCCAGACCCGGTTCGTGACCAAGAAGGCGCTGGCGCTGGGTCTCAAGCCGATCCTGGTAGTCAACAAAGTCGACAAGCCGGGCGCTCGCCCCGACTTCGTGGTGAACGCGGCGTTCGACCTGTTCGACAAGCTTGGCGCGACGGATGACCAGCTCGATTTTCCGGTGGTCTACGCGTCCGGCATCAACGGCTGGAGCTCGCTTGAAGAGGGCGAACCGGGCGAGCAGTGGGGCCCTGACATGTCGGCCCTGTTCAATACGGTGCTTCGGCATGTGCCGGCGCATGACGGCGATCCTGCAGCGCCATTGCAACTGCAGATTTCGGCACTCGACTTCTCGACTTTCGTGGGCCGGATCGGCGTCGGCCGCGTCCACTCGGGCATTGTCAAACCCATGATGGACGTGCTGGTGATGGAAGGCCCGGACGGCAAGACGGTCAAGGGCCGAATCAACCAGGTGCTGACCTTCCAGGGCCTCGATCGCGTTCAGGCGACGGAGGCTGGCCCCGGCGAAATCGTGTTGATCAACGGCCTGGGTGACATCGGCATCGGCGTCACTATCACCGACCCGGCCAACCCGGCGCCATTGCCCATGCTCAAGGTGGATGAGCCGACCCTGACCATGAACTTCTGCGTCAACACCAGTCCGCTGGCGGGCCGCGAAGGCAAGTACATCACCAGCCGCCAGATCTGGGACCGTCTGCAAAAGGAGCTTCGCAGCAACGTCGCCTTGCGCGTGAGCGAGACCAGTGAAGAGGGTATTTTTGAAGTCATGGGACGTGGTGAACTGCATCTGACCATCCTGCTGGAAGAAATGCGTCGCGAAGGCTACGAGCTGGCGGTGTCCAAGCCTCGCGTGGTGTTTCGCGACGTCGCCGGCGTCAGGCACGAGCCGATCGAGATGGTCACCATCGACATTGAAGAGCAACACCAGGGCGGCGTCATGCAGGCCATGGGCGAACGCAAGGGCGAGTTGGCGAACATGGAGCCGGATGGCCGTGGCCGCGTGCGCCTCGAATACCGGATTCCGGCGCGCGGGCTCATCGGCTTCACCAACGAATTCCTGAACCTGACGCGTGGCTCGGGCTTGATCTCCAACATTTTCGACGGCTACGAGCCGCACAAGGGCGAGATCGGCGGGCGCAAGCAGGGCGTGCTGATCTCCATGGACGAGGGCGAAATTTTCACCTACGCGCTGGGCAAGCTGGACGATCGCGGCCGCATGTTCGTGCGCCCTAACGATCCGGTGTACGAAGGCATGATCGTTGGCATCCACAGCCGCGACAACGATCTGGTGGTGAACGCCACGCGTACCAAGCAGCTGACCAACTTCCGTGTCTCGGGCAAGGAAGATGCGATCAAAATCACGCCCCCGATTGAACTCACGCTGGAATACGGCGTGGAATTTATCGAGGACGACGAACTGGTTGAGATCACGCCGAAGAGCGTGCGCCTGCGCAAGCGCTACCTGAAGGAAAACGAGCGCAAGCGCGCCAGCCGCGATACCGCCTCCGCCTGAGGCCATGCGTGCGGCAGCCACCCGGACGCACGCCATCAAACAAGAAAAACGCCGCAGGATTCATCGGCCTGCGGCGTTTTGCTTGGAGGCAAGAAGACCGGTCGCGACGGGCCGATCGTTCAGCCTCAGGGGCGTGCCACCTTCCAGGCGCCACCGGCAAAGCCGTCGCCAGTACGGTCGCCGGCCTTCATGTCCTTGGACCAGTAGTAGAGTGGGGCGCCCTTATAAGCCCACTGCTTTTTGCCGTCCGCACGCATGATGACGGTGTAGGGACCCATCGGCTTGGCGTCCGCCGGCGCGGTCAACGCCGGCCAGTTGGTGGAGCAGGCGCCGTTGCAGGCCGAAGTGCCTGGAGTGTCGCGCGCGAAGTTGTAGAGCGTTTTGCCGGTGGGGCCAATCAGCACGCCGTCGGACGTACGGGTTGGCGTGTCGGGCGCGCTGGCGGGATACATGCTGCTGCAGCCGGCGACGAGGGCAACGGTAGCAAAGATGGATGCGCTAAGCAGTTTCATGCGGTATCTCCTTCGGTTGAAAAATAGTGGCGTCGCATGCAGTACGGGCCCACAGTTTAGGCTCACGTCGCATGTTCGAAATCAGCGGCTGCGGCTCTTCATAGCGCGCTCGACCTCGCGCTTGCCCTCGCGGTCCTTGATAGTGTCGCGTTTGTCGTGCTCGGCCTTGCCCTTGGCCAGCGCGATCTCGCACTTCACCTTCCCGGCCTTCCAGTGCAGGTTGAGAGGCACCAGGGTATAGCCCTTCTGCTCGATTTTCCCGATCAGACGGTGAATTTGCTCCTTGTGCAGCAGCAGCTTCTTGGTGCGCGTCGCATCAGGGCTTACGTGGGACGATGCGCTGTTGAGCGGGTTGATCTGACAGCCGATGACGAACAACTCGCCGTCGCGGATCACCACATAGCCGTCGGTCAGCTGCACCTTGCCTTCGCGCAGCGACTTGACCTCCCAGCCCTCAAGCACCATGCCGGCCTCGAAGCGCTCCTCAAAAAAATAGTTGTACGCGGCCTTCTTGTTGTCGGCGATGCGGGCGGTGGGGTCTTGTTTCTTTTTGGTGGCCATGACTCGGAGAGGTGGGGGCGCATGGCTTCAATACAATTCGTCGCGCACGCCGCCCCGATTCTATGAAAACCGTTCACAAGTCCGTCCTCATCTGGTATAGCGCCGCCGAAATGTATGCGCTGGTCACCGACGTGGCGAGCTATCCCGCGTTCTTGCCGTGGTGTGACAAGTCGCGCGTGGTCGAGCAAGACGAGTCTGGCATGACGGCCGAAATCGGGTTGGCGTTGGGCGGCGTCCGTCAGAGCTTCACAACGCGCAACACCCACCTGCCCGACCGCGAAGTGAAGATCAAGCTGCTGAGCGGGCCGTTTTCGAACCTCGATGGCGTCTGGGCATTTACGCCCCTCGGTGCGGCAGGAGAAGGTAGCCGGGGAAGCGACGGAGAACGGGCCTGCAAGGTTGTGCTGGACCTGCACTATGGGTTCGATAATCGCGCCCTGGCCGCGATCGTGGGACCGGTGTTCGACAAGATCGCCTCCACCTTGGTGGAGGCTTTCGTCAAGCGCGCCGAGCAGGTGTACGGCCATACATGATCGAAGTCACACTGGTCTACGCGCCAGCACCGCGCCAGGTGTTCGAGCAATCCTTGACCGTTGTACGCGGCGCGACGGTGCGTGACGTTGTTCTAGCCAGCGCCTTGGGCGCGCGGTTTCCCCAACTGGACTGGCCAGCGATGACGCCAGGTATCTGGGGTGCCGCCACGCGCTGGGACCAGCTCGTGAAGGAGCACGATCGCATCGAACTGTGTCGGCTGCTCTGCGTGGACCCGAAGGTCGCGCGGCGCGAGCGGTTTCGCCGGCAGGGAGCGCGCGCGACGGGCCTGTTTGCCAAGCGCCGCGACGGCGGAAAGCCAGGCTACTGAATCCGAAACACTATGATTTCGATAGCTACCGGTTCCCGCCAACCGGGCGTCGCAGACAGCTTTAGCTGCAATCCGAGGCGATGACGGATTTCAGTCGTTGCTGCTCAGCGGCACGCGCCTTGTCGTCCATGATTTCGCGCTCGCCCTGTGCGTTCAGCCGCGCGACGCGAATGCCACTGTCGAAAGTGGCTTGACCCTGACGCGCGCGGGCGCAGTTATCAGCCTTGGCTTTGGCGATTGTTTGTGCATCGGCGGCCTGTTTGGCCTTTTCGGCGGCTTCGGCCTGGCGCGTTTTTTCTTCCAGAGCCTTGTCGACGCCGCTGGGCGGCTTGACCGGGTTCGCTTCGGGGAGGGCGCTTGCCGCGCCGGCCGTCGCGGCCTCTGGCGCCGCAGCCACCGGCGCAAAGCTCAAGCGCGGCGCCGGCGCGCCGGAGCGGCTCAGAATATTTTTCTCCGGGATTTCCGGTGGCGGCGCTTTGTCGCTGAAGACTTTCTTGCCATCCTTGTCGAGCCACTGCCACTGGGCGACGGCACCGAGTGGCATCAGGCAAACACATCCGAGAAGGAACAGGTGCGCAATTTTCATAGCGACGCAGTTTAGCGTGCCCTTACGTTTTGCTACGTACCGGAGCCTCGGCGCTGGCGAAGAAATTGGCCATTTGCGCGATTTTTTGGCAGCGCTTGAGGCGTCGGACGCGGTGCCCGATGGCGCGGGTAACTACCAGCCCCTCAGTACAATTCGCCTTTTGGAGCCTCATTCATGCGCCTTCTCGGCAAAGCACTCACTTTCGACGACGTGTTGCTGGTGCCCGCGTTCTCCCAAGTCCTGCCCAAGGACGCCGCGCTGACCACCCGCTTCTCCCGCAACATCACGTTGAACCTCCCGCTCGTTTCGGCCGCGATGGACACGGTGACTGAAGCGCGTCTGGCCATTGCCATGGCGCAAGAGGGCGGCATTGGCATTGTGCATAAAAACTTCACCGCCGCCGAGCAGGCCGCCCACGTGGCTCGGGTCAAACGCTTCGAGTCGGGCGTGCTGCGCGACCCGGTCGTCATCACGCCTGCTCACACCGTGCGCCAGGTGATGGCACTGTCCGACCAGCTCGGGATTTCGGGTTTTCCGGTGTGCGATGCCGGCAAGGTGGTGGGCATCGTGACCGGCCGCGACCTGCGCTTTGAGACACGCTACGACGTGCCTGTGAGCGAAATCATGACGCGGCGCGAGAAGCTTATTACGGTTCCCGATGGCACCACGCTGCCCGATGCGAAGGCGCTGCTCAACAAGTACAAGCTGGAGCGCCTGCTGGTTATTAACAAGGATTGGGAGCTCAAGGGGCTGATTACCGTCAAGGACATCACCAAGCAGACCAGCTTTCCCAATGCAGCGCGCGATGCTAATGGCCGTCTTCGGGTAGGCGCGGCCGTGGGCGTGGGCGAGGGCACCGAGGAGCGCGTCGAAGCACTGGCACGGGCCGGCGTCGACGCCATCGTGGTTGACACCGCGCACGGCCACAGCGCCGGCGTTATCGAGCGCGTGCGCTGGGTCAAGAAGAACTATCCGCAGATCGATGTGATCGGCGGCAACATCGCCACCGGCGACGCCGCCCGCGCGCTTGCCGATGTGGGCGCCGACGCCGTCAAGGTAGGCATCGGCCCGGGCTCGATCTGCACCACCCGCATCGTGGCCGGCGTCGGTGTGCCGCAGATCATGGCCGTGGACAGCGTCGCCACCGCGCTGCAAGGCAGCGACATTCCGCTCATTTCCGACGGGGGCGTGCGCTATTCGGGCGATATCGCCAAGGCGATTGCCGCCGGCGCCTACACGGTGATGATGGGCAGCATGTTTGCCGGCACGGAAGAGGCGCCGGGCGAGATCGTGTTGTACCAGGGCCGCAGCTACAAGAGCTATCGAGGCATGGGCTCGATCGGCGCCATGCAGCAAGGCAGTGCCGATCGTTACTTCCAGGAATCGACTACCGGCAACCCGAACACCGACAAGCTGGTGCCCGAGGGTATCGAGGGGCGCGTCCCGTACAAGGGTTCGATCGTCTCGATCATCTTTCAGCTGGCCGGCGGCGTGCGCGCCAGCATGGGCTACTGCGGCTGCGCCACCATCGAAGAGATGCAGACCCGCGCCGAGTTTGTCGAGATCACCGCAGCCGGCATTCGCGAGAGCCACGTGCACGACGTACAGATCACCAAGGAAGCGCCCAATTACCGGGCGGACTGAGGCCTGCCGTGGCGGCGTCTTGGAGAGGCCGGGGGCTGAGCTACTGGAGCTATGTGAAGCTGGTGATCGCGTACCTCCAAACTCGGGGCATGATCGCGGCATTCTTTGCGCTGCTGGCCTTCGTCGCGACCGTGCGGGTCGTGGTCACCGAACCCGACAAGGCGGGGTCTTGGTATAACCTTTTCACGGCGTTGTCGACCATCTTCGCGGCGCTCGCGGTGATTCGCCTGAGCATGAAGGCGAATTTCGACGACAACTACTCGCTGGCCGATGTGCTGGCCCACGGCTACGTCGGCAACTTCTCCCGCATGGCGATTGATGACCTGAAGCACCAGCCGCAAGGCGGCACTTTCGTCTCCTTCCGGCCCGAAGGCCCTGAGGACATAGATGACGCTGCCGTCGCGAATGTCAACCAGCGAATCGCGACGCTAGGCTACACAGCAACCGCGCGCCATCTGAATTCCGAGGGCAAGCGTGTGCGCGACGTGCTGGTGCTCGAGGGACACAGGAATGGTGGCGGCAGGCCGCGCTATATCGCCTTTTGATTGACCCTGCTCACGCTCAACAGCCAGGTCGACTACCGAAGCGGCCAGCGCAAGAGAAAGTCCAATGCAGAGTACGCCGACGAGAAGCGACAAATTCTCACGCAGCAGATGAGGGCAAATTCTTCGAAGAACTGGTCAAGCTGCTAGCCATCGACGTTGCAAAGGAGCGCGCCGAGTTTACCGATTCCCGCATGATCTATCACTAATGCAACACCAAAAAATCCTGATCCTCGACTTCGGCTCGCAGGTCACACAGCTCATTGCACGCCGCGTGCGCGAGGCCCATGTGTTTTGCGAAGTGCACCCCTGCGACGTCAGCGACGACTGGGTGAGAAACTACGCAAAGGACGGCACGCTCAAGGGCGTGATTCTCTCGGGCAGCCACGCGAGTGTCTATGAAGTGTCCACCGACAAGGCACCGCAGGCAGTGTTTGAGTTGGGTGTGCCGGTGCTGGGCATCTGCTACGGCATGCAGACCATGGCGCATCAGTTGGGCGGCAAGGTCGAAGGCGGCCACCACCGTGAGTTCGGCTTTGCGGCCGTGCGCGCGCGCGGCCATACGGCCCTCTTGAAAGGCATCGCTGATTTCACAACCGCCGAGGGCCACGGCATGCTCAACGTCTGGATGAGCCACGGCGACAAGGTCACGGAACTGCCGCCCGGATTCAAGCTGATGGCAAGTACCGAGAGTTGCCCGATCGCCGGCATCGCCGACGAGAAGCGCAATTTCTATGGCGTCCAATTCCATCCGGAAGTCACGCACACGCAGCAAGGCCGGCCGATGCTGGAGCGCTTTGTGCTTGGCATTTGTGGTGCGCAACCCGACTGGGTGATGCACGATCACGTCGCAGAGGCCGTGGCGCTCATCCGCCAGAAGGTGGGCGAAGATGAAGTCATCCTCGGCCTGTCGGGCGGGGTCGATTCAAGCGTGGCGGCTGCGCTGATCCATCGGGCCGTTGGCGACCAGCTCACATGCGTGTTCGTCGATCACGGCCTGCTGCGGCAGAACGAGGGCGACGCGGTGATGGACATGTTCGTCGGCAAGCTGCACGCCAGGGTGATCCGCGTCGACGCCAGCGAGCTGTTCCTGGGCAAGCTGGCCGGCGTGAGCGACCCCGAAGCCAAGCGCAAAGTCATCGGCGGCGAATTCGTCACCGTGTTCAAGCAGGAGGCCGCCAAACTCACCAGCGTCGGCGCCAAGGGCGCCAAGTGGCTGGCGCAAGGCACGATCTACCCGGATGTGATCGAGTCCGGTGGCGCCAAGTCCTCCACCGGCAAAAAGAAGGCCGTGACGATCAAGAGCCACCACAATGTCGGAGGATTGCCCGAGCAGCTCGGCCTGAAGTTGCTGGAACCGCTGCGCGACCTGTTCAAGGACGAGGTGCGCGAGCTCGGCGTCGCGCTCGGCCTGCCGCCCGCGATGGTGAACCGCCACCCGTTCCCCGGCCCCGGCCTTGGCGTTCGCATCCTGGGTGAAGTGAAGAAGGAATACGCCGACTTGCTGCGCCGCGCCGACGCGATCTTCATTGAAGAATTGCGCAACTTCATCGACGCCGCCACCGGCAAGAGCTGGTACGACCTCACCAGCCAGGCCTTTGTGGTCTTCCTGCCCGTCAAGAGCGTCGGCGTGATGGGCGACGGTCGTACCTACGAGTACGTGGTCGCGCTGCGCGCCGTGCAGACCAGCGACTTCATGACCGCCGACTGGGCCGAGTTGCCCTATGCGTTGCTCAAGAAAGTTTCGGGCCGCATCATAAACGAGGTGCGTGGCATCAACCGCGTGACCTATGACGTGAGCTCCAAGCCGCCGGCAACGATCGAGTGGGAGTGA
>CAJDTV010000018.1_pt1 | contig 28307 bp, 26 predicted proteins | sample 7389921 | NCBI WGS metagenome assembly CAJDTV01 (sample SAMEA7055654, study PRJEB34461) | soil metagenome | biome: terrestrial ecosystem; feature: Peninsula; material: soil | place: Antarctica | collected 2016 | reverse complement strand
GGACATTGCCTGCTCCTTGGCCGATGACTCGGCATCATTTGTTGGAGGGCGGCCATGCGGGATCGTTCAGGGACGTCTGAGGTAGGTCGCTAATCAGGCCTTTTCGTGAAACGATAGACCATTTGATTGGAACTGCTTGGGCGCTCAGGCGCCGTTCACGACCCGAACACTGTGCAGCTTTGAGAAATTGCGATCATGCGTCACCCGTGCACAGTGCAGTCCAGTCGTGGCAGCGAGCCCTCCTGCGAGGGGTGGGTTTCCCCCGGCGACATCGATTTTTCGCACGTTGCCACGGCCGACCTCCTATCGCTCCAGAGCGCCAGAGCGCCAGGCGCGAGTACCATCCCAACGAGCGAACACAAAGCTAGCTGAAGAATGTTCCGTCTCGGGCGGGTTCGATTTTTCGCAGGAGCCCATTCGGTGGATGGGCAAGTAAGACCCATACCCAACCGACTGCCCCCACAAACACGCGGGCGCACATTGCACTGGCGCCCATGCGACAGTGATTCGATGGTCTGTTCAGAGACACTTTTTAGCATGATCAACCCACCTTCTGCGGTGACCCGGGCCGCGACGCCGCTGACCGACAGCGCCCATCCCGCAGTCATCGAATTTGCCCGCCAGCATGCGCAAGGCAGTGACGCGCGCGAACGTGCAGTGTCGCTCTGCCTCTCCGTGCGCGACGGCTTTCGCTACGACCCCTATCGCATCGACCTGTCGGCGAACGGCATGCGGGCCAGTCGAGTGGTTTCCGACGGCCATGGTTGGTGCGTGCCCAAGGCCACGCCGCTGGCGGCCGCCTGCCGTGCGGCGGGCATTCGGGCGCGGCTGGGTTTTGCTGATGTGCGTAACCACCTGAGCACCGCGCGTATGCGCGAGACCATGCACACCGACATGTTCATCTGGCATGGTTACACCGACATCTGGCTCAATGGCCATTGGGTCATGGCGACGCCCGCGTTCAAGATCGAATTGTGCGAACGCTTTGGGCTTTTGCCGCTCGAATTCGACGGCCGCAGCGATTCGATTTACCACCCCTTCGACCGCGCCGGCAACCGCTACATGGAATACGTGAACCAGCGTGGCAGCTTCAACGATCCGATTGACCAGATCACGAGGGATTTCAACGCGGTGTACGGCACATGGATGGGAGACACGGCCGCGATCCAGGCGGCCAGCTTCGAGCACGATGTAACGAAGGAAACCAAGTGACGGACCAGATCACAGTACCGCCGGGCTTTAGTCCTATCGAGGCCGGTGGCCCCTTCATGCAGAGCAATGGACCGCTGTATCTGCTGCACAAAGGCGACGTGGTGAAGGTCGGCTTTCGGGTCGAACAGCGCCACGTCAACCCGATGGGGAACCTGCACGGCGGCATGATGGCAAGCTTCTGCGACATGCTGCTGCCGCTGTCAGTGCACCGCAAAGACAGCGCCGTCGGCTTTCGATTTCTGCCGACTATCAGCTTGCAGATCGACTATATGGCTCCCGCGCCGCTCGGCTGCTGGTTGGAGGGAGTCGCCGAACTGTTGCGCGCGACACGCTCGATGGTATTTGCGCAAGGGTTGGTGCGGGCCGATGGCACGCCCTGCGCGCGGGCCAGCGGCGTGTTCAAGATCGGACCCCCGTTTCCGACCCAAGCGCCGGACACCGACGCAGCGCTTTCTTGATTCTGCTTTCAGCGAGATCGGATTTTTTTGTGTTTTCATCAAGGCGCGCGCAATTGCGCCTTGAGTTTCGCTCCAATCTCCGGCCGCTCCAGGAACGGATCGGCTGGGTTGATGCCCGCCACGATGTTTTCCATGCGGCTCTTCACGTTACCCAGCGCCTTGGGGTGACTAAACACGTAAAACTGGTTCGCGCTGATGGCGTCGAACACCTTGTTGGCCACCTCGGCCGCCGTGATCTTGCCGCTGCTGACGGCCTTATTGCTCATGGCCTGGCCGATCAACTGGCTCTTGGTCAGCTCCTCGTTCTTCGGCGCGTTGGGCCGGTTGCGCTCACTGGTGGTGATGCCGGTCGGCACGAAGTACGGGCACAGCAGGCTGGCGCCAATCTGGTCGCTGACCAGCGTCAGGTCTTGGTAGAGCGTTTCGGTCAGGCTCACGACGGCGGCCTTGGCCGCGTTGTAGATGCCCATGTTGGGCGGCGTGAGCAGGCCGGCCATGCTGGCGGTGTTGGTGATGTGGCCGCGCCAAGCCGGGTCTTTGGAGGCCGCTTCCAGCATCATCGGCGTGAACAGGCGCACGCCGTGCACCACGCCCATCAAATCGACGCCGAGCACCCACTCCCAGTCGGACACAGTGTTCTCCCACACTAGGCCGCCGGAGCCGACGCCAGCGTTGTTGAAGACGAAATGCGGCGCGCCAAAGCGCTCCTTGACGGCGGCGGCCAGCGCTTCCATCTGCCCGGCATTGGACACATCCACCTTGCGCGCCAGCACCTGCGCGCCGGCGGCCTGCATCTCGGCCTGCGCGGCGTCGAGCGCGTCCTGCTGCACGTCGACCAGCACCAGGTTCATGCCGCGCGCGGCGCCAATGCGTGCGCATTCGAGGCCGAAGCCCGAGGCGGCGCCAGTGAGTACGGCGGTCTTGCCGTTGAAGTCCTGAATCATTTACCGCTGTCCTTGTTTCTGAGGTCGAAGGCCCTATTGAAATACTGACCGCGCGCCGGCGCAGTCACAAAGGCGCGCGTCCAATCGATAGACGGGTGCCGCGCCTCAGGCATCGGCTTTTTTCAGCACGTAGCCAGTGCGCGGAAAGTGCACCTGCACCCTGCCCGCCTCGTTATTGCGCTCCAGCGTGTAGTGCGTGCGCGTGGCGGCAACCAGCGTGCCGGGCGTTTCTTCGAGACCGAAGCTCTCCGCGCGAAGGGTGACCGCGCTGCCCAGTGGAATGTGGTGATCGTCCTGGAATGTGCTGTCGGTCAGCAGCGTGCTCGGGGTCGAAACCTTGGCGACCGCGAGCGCCTCTGTCGAAGTGAACGGCTCGAAGGTGCCGTGACCGATCGCCGCCATCCGATCCATCCAGTCGATCACCGCCGGTGTGAGGTCGAGGATACCTTTGACAGCCTCGATGCGGCGCGTGTACCAGAGCGGGTGGTAGGCAGAAAAATCGGCGATGCAGGGCACCTCCCCCAGCAGGTAGGGCTTGTCGTCCAGCATATCCGACAGGCGCCGCAAGTACGACTTATAGGCGCTGGCGGCGTCGGCCGGGCGCAGGCGCGTCATGTTGCCGGAGCTCATCTTTCCGCGGTCTTCGCCGAACACCTTGGCGGCTTCGGGCGGCGCCTTGGAAAACACTTCGGCCGCGCCCTTGGGCTGCATATTCCACGCCATGGCGGCCCAGAACAGAGTGGAGTCGGCCCATTGCGCCAGGATGCGCGACAGGCCTTTTGCGGGCTCGGGGTAGATCGTAGGCTCGGGCTGCAGGTGTTCAAGCACATCGGCGATCAGTGCGGTGTCGCAATAAACGTCGGCGCCGATCTGCAAAATCGGCGTCTTGCGATAGCCGCCTGTGAGCGCTTCGACGTCGGGCTTGGGCATGACCGGCGGAATGAAGACCGACTTCCACGGCAGCTTCTTGGCACCCAGGATGAGCCGTACTTTTTCAGAGAACGGCGAAGCCGGGTAGTGGTGGAGGATCAGGTCGCGCATGGGGTGCTCCTTGGTGCGTTTGGAGGAGCCGGGCGAGTGCCCGGCCCAGGTTATTGCGGCATGGCACGCGCGATGATGGCATCGAACTGGGTGCCGGCGCCCAGGGTGCCAAAGGTCTGGCCCCAGGCATCGCCCTGAGTCGCTTGCGGATTCCAGCCACCCAGGCGTGAGCTGCAGAAGGCGTCGACCACCGCCGCCGGCGCGGTCTGGGCCAGTAGCGCGCCCTGCACCGCCAGAGCCACATCCTGCGCGAGGCGCCGCGCCTCGGCTTCGGTGGCGAGCACCTGGATGCGGTCGGGCAACGCGGCGCTGATACGGTCGAGCGCCGCATGCGCACCGCGTGCCGGCGCCAGTTCGTGTTCAAGCGCGGCGACTGCATCGCCCTTGCGCAAGGCGCGCAGCAGGTCGAGCGCCATGATGTTGCCGGCGCCTTCCCAGATCGAATTGACCGGCATCTCGCGGTAGACGCGCGCCATGATGCCTTCACCGCCGTCTTCGATGTAGCCATTGCCGCCCAGGCACTCCATCGCTTCCTGCGCCAGCGCGCTGCCACGCTTGCAGATCCAGAACTTGGCGACGGGTGTCAGCAGACGCGCCATGAAGCGTTCGTGCGCGCCGCGCTTCGGGTCCGTTTGAAGGTCGAAAGCTCTTGCAAGCCTGATTGACAGGGCGATAGCCGCTTCGCTTTCGATAGCCATGTCGGCCAGCACATTCTTCATCAGCGGCTGCTCGATCAGCGGCTTGCCGAACGCACTGCGCTGAGCGGTGTGGTTAAGCGCCAGGCTCAGCGCCTGGCGCATCAGGCCGCTGGTGCCGAGCGCGCAGTCCAGCCGCGTCATGCTGCCCATCGCCAGGATCTGGGCCACGCCGCGACCCTCCTCGCCGACCAGCCACGCGGTCGCGCGCTCGAACTCGACTTCCGAACTGGCGTTGGCCTTGTTGCCGAGCTTGTCCTTCAGGCGCTGGATCTGGATGGCGTTGCGGCTGCCATCGGGCAGCACGCGCGGCATGAAGAAGCACGACAGCCCCCCAGAGGTCTGCGCCAGTACGAGGAAGGCATCGCACATCGGCGCTGAGAAAAACCACTTGTGACCGGTGATCGCGTAGCGCTCGCCCCAGCTATCGCTGCCATCGCGCACCGCCTGCGTGGTGTTGGCGCGCACGTCCGAACCGCCCTGCCTTTCGGTCATGCCCATGCCCATCGTCACGCCGGGTTTCTCGTGCCACGGCTGGAGCGCCGGGTCGTACGCGCGACTGGTCAGCTTGGGCCCCCAATCGGCATACACGGCCGCGTTATCGCGCAGGCCAGGCGTGACGGCATAGGTCATCGAGATCGGGCACAGCATCGATGGCTCCAGCTCGGTAAAGAGCATGAACCCGGCAGCGCGCAGCACGTGCGGGTTGCCGTCACCACCGCCCTGCCACGGCGTGCCGTGCAAGCCCGCCGCCACTGCCGCCGTCATCAGTGCGTGGTAGCTCGGGTGGAACTCCACCTCGTCGAGTCGCCGTCCGAAGCGGTCGTGCGTGTGCAGTTCGGGCGGGTGCCAGTTGGCAAGTCGCGCATGCGTCTGCATTTCGGCCGAGCCGACGGTCGCACCGAGCTCTTGCAACGGCGCCAATTGCAGCCCCGGCGCATTGAACCTCAAAGCGTCGCGCAGCGCTTGATTGGTGTCGAACAGGTTGTAGTCGACCAGGGGCACGGGCTGATTGAACACTTCGTGTGGATCGTGTGCAGTTTCCATGACCGACCTCCTTTGCGGTGCGTTCAGATCGATCAGATCAGTTTGACGAGTTGCTTGCCGACGTTTTTGCCCTTGAGCAGTCCCAGAAATGCCGCGGGCGCTGCTTCGATGCCTTGTGCAACCGACTCCCGCGGCTTGAGCTTGCCACTCGCCACCAGGCCGCCGAGTTCGGCCAGCGCCTCAGGCCAGACTTCCATGTGCTCGCTGACGATGAAGCCCTCGACCGTCAGGCGGCTCACCAGGATCAGCGCCGGGTTGGCCAGCGGCAGCGGCTGGCCGTCGTAGCCCGCAATCATTCCGCACAGCGCGACGCGACCGAACGCGTTCATGCGCAGCAGCACGGCGTCGAAGATGTAGCCGCCGACGCTCTCGAAGTAGCCATCGATGCCCTTCGGACAGGCCTCCTTCAACGCCGCGCTCATGCTCTTGACGTCGGGGTGGGTACGATAGTCGATGCAGGCGTCAAAGCCCAACTCGTCGGTCGCGTACCTGCATTTTTCAGGGCCGCCGGCAATACCGACCACGTGGCAGCCGCGCGCCTTGGCGAGCGCCCCGAAAGCGCTGCCCACGGCGCCGGTGGCCGCCGTGATGACCACCGTGTCACCGGCCTTCGCGTTGATGATCTTCACCAATCCGTACCACGCCGTGACGCCCGGCATGCCGACGGCGCCGAGGTAGTACGACAGCGGCACGTGGGTGGTGTCGACCTTCTTGAGCGCACCGGGCTGCGAGGCATCGACCACGCTGTATTGTTGCCAGCCGCCAAAACCGACCACCTTGTCGCCCACCGCATACTTGGGGTGCTTGCTCTCGACCACTTCACCCGCCGTGCCACCTTGCATCACCTCGCCCAGCGGCTGCGGCTGCGCATAGCTCTTGGCGTCATTCATGCGGCCGCGCATGTAAGGGTCGAGGCTCATGTAATGATGGCGCACCAGTACCTGGTTGTCGCTTAACGCCGGCGTTTCGACACTGACGAGCTTGAAGTTGCCGGCGACGGCTTCTCCATCCGGGCGGTTGTCGAGCAGTTGCTGCTGGTTGGTGGGCATGGGGTTCTCCTGGTTACTATGTTTTCGATAGCCGGTTGCGCCCGACTCGCGGGCGTTACGGGCCAATTCGGCCTAAATCTTGAGTCAGTCCGTCGACGGCGGACGCTGTGCATTAGCGCTACCCGGCCCGGTCGGCAAGCGACGCTTGACATACTTGAAGGTGCCCGTCGCGTGCGCGCAGGTGCGACCTTGTTCATCGTAGATCGTCGCCTCGGTGAAAGCCAGCGTCGCCGTGCGGTGTATCAGCCGACCGCGCGCCGACAGCGGCCCGACCGAAGGCTGCATGAAGCTGGTCTTCATCTCGATCGTGACAACGCCGGTTTCCGGCGTGCCGCTGCGCGCAGCGGCGGCCATCGCGATGTCGAGCAGTGTCATGCAGGCGCCGCCGTGGGTCACGTCGAAGGTATTGAGGTGTTCGGGCCTGGCGGTGTAGCGGATTTCCGATTCACCGCCTTCGAACTTCGTCAGCTCGAACCCCAAATGTCGCGCAAAAGGAATCTGGCTGGTGTAAGAGCGGGCGTTGATGTCCGCCGAGGCGTCGTGATCAAGCACCGAGCACGACGCTCACGCCGCCATCGACCGCCAGCCACTGTCCGGTGATGTGCTTGCCGGCATCGCTCGCGTACAGCAGCGCGATTCCCTTCAGGTCTTCCTCGTCACCCAGCCGGCCGAGCGGCGCGCGCGAGGCCATGTTTTCTTCGCCAAGCTGCTTGATCAGGCCACCCGCCATCTTGGTCATGAAAAACCCCGGGCAGATGGCGTTGACGTTGATGTTGTACTTGCCCCATTCGGCCGCCAGCGTATGGGTGAAGCCGATCACGGCCGATTTGGAGGTGTTGTAGGCTAGCGTCCGCATTTCTGGCGGATTGCCATTGAGGCCGGCGATGGACGCAATGTTGATGATGCGCCCCGTTTTCTTCGGGATCATGTAGCCGTTGGCGACCTGTTGCGCGAGGATGAAATAGCCTCGCACGTTGAGGTTCATCACCTTGTCCCAAGCCGCCACCGGATGGCTCTCAGCCGGCGCGCCCCAGCTCGCGCCGGCGTTGTTGACCAGAATGTCGATGGCGCCCAGGCGCTCCAGCGTCTCGTCGGCCAGGCGACGCGTGTCTTCTTCTTTCGAGCAGTCGGCGGCGATCCAGCGGGCATCGATGCCGGCGGCCTGCAGCTCAGCGGTGGCCTGCTCCAGTTCGTCGGCCTTGCGCGCGCTGAGCATGATTTTGGCGCCGGCTTCGCCCAGCGCGTGCGCCATCTGCAGGCCGAGGCCGCGCGAGCCGCCAGTGATGAGCGCGGTCTTGCCCTTGAGGTCAAACAGTTGCTGAGTGGTGCGTGGGTTCATGGCAATCTCCAAAGGTTGGTGTGGATGTTTGTTGCGCTGCAAGCCCATCATGACGCCTGCAATCGCCGCAGCCCGGTCGAGGAACACCGCGGAACCGGCTTCGTCGAGCCGCAGGTGTTGCCCGATCCAACGGGGTGGGCGGCCACGTGAAGTGGGCAAGCCTGGGGGTGTATATCATTTCAACCGCGATCGCACGGAGATGAGCACCACGCCGACCATGGCGACCACCGCGCCCGGCACCGACACCGACCAGCCCAAGGCCGTTTGCGCGCGTCCGGCCGCGATGCCAAAAACGATCAGAAACAGGCCGCCGTAAAGCAATATCCAGATCCAGTGTTCGAGCCGGGCATGCGGTTTGGAAGGCTCGACGCCCGGCGGCCCAGCCGGCTGCAGCGGCTTGGGCGCCCCGGAGGGCCGCAGCTTTGGCCTGGTCATCAGAAAGCGTCCTCGGGCAGCGCGGTGCAGGTGGTGTCGCGGCTTTCGACCACGTTCAGCCAAGCGCCGATCTTGGGCAACTCGTAGTGAAAGAAATAGGCTGTAGCGCCCGTTCGACCGGCGGTAGAAGCTACTGATTTCATAGCATCGACGTCGAGCGCCCGCTGTGCCACGTCAAGCCAGATCCAGGCCAGCACGGTGTGGCCGAAGGCCTGCATGTACGGCACCGCGTTGGCCAACGCGTCGGCCGGGTCGCCGGTCGACCAGGCCGCTTGTGTGGCCGTGCTGATGCGCTGCAGGGCGGCCATCAGCGCCCTGGCGTGCTCCGCCAATTCAGGGACCAGGGCCGCGCGCTCGATGGTCTGGGTGATGCGCTCGGTCAGCAACGTCAGACCGCGCCCGCCTTCCATCAGCACCTTGCGGCCCAGCAGGTCAGCCGCCTGGATGCCGTGCGTACCCTCGTGAATCATGTTCAGGCGGTTGTCGCGCCAGTACTGTTCGACCGGAAAGTCGCGCGTGTAGCCATAGCCGCCGTGAACCTGGATCGCCAGCGAATTCGCTTCCAGGCACCATTCGCTGGGCCAGCTCTTGGCGATCGGCGTCAACACCTCCAGCAGCAGGCGCGCGTCGTCGGACGCTTGGGCATTGCCGGTCTTTTGTTCGTCGACCAGCCGCGCGCAATAAAGCTCCAGCGCCAACGCTCCTTCGCAGTACGCCTTTTGCGCCAGCAGCATGCGGCGCACGTCAGCGTGCTCGATGATGCGCACTTGCGCGCTGGCCGAGTCCTTGGCGAGCGCAGCGCCCGAGCCTTGCGCCGCCTTCGTCACGAGCCGGCCCTGCGGCCGGCTCTTTGCGTAGTCGAGCGAGGCGTAGTAGCCGGCCATGCCGAGCATCGTTGCCGCAGTGCCGACGCCGATGCGCGCCTCGTTCATCATGTGGAACATGCAGTGCAGACCTTTGCCAGGCGAACCGACCAGGTAGCCGATGGCACCGGGCTTTCCGGCGACCGGGAACTTGCCCTCGCCGAAATTCAGGAGCGTGTTGGTGGTGCCGCGCCAGCCGAGCTTGTGGTTGAGGCCGGCCAGCGCCACGTCGTTGCGCTCGCCGGTGAGTTGGCCCGCCGTGTCGACCATTTTTTTGGGCACGATGAAGAGTGAGATGCCGCGCGTCCCCGGCACGAGCTTGCCATGCTCGTCCGGAATCTTGGCCAGCACGATGTGAACGATGTTCTCGGTCAGCTCGTGGTCACCGGCGGAGATCCACATCTTGTTGCCAGTCAACCGGTAGCGGGGGCCGAGCGGGTCGCCCTGGAAGTTGGCGCCATCGGGCACCGCGCGCGTCGCCACATCGCTCAGGCTGGAGCCGGCCTGCGGCTCCGACAGGCACATGGTGCCGGCCCAGCGGCCCGAGAACTCGTTCTTCGCAAACACCTCTTTTTGCATCTCGGTGCCATGCACTGTCAGCAGGTTGGCATTGCCGCTGGTCAGCATATTGGCGCCGATGCTGACCGACGCCATGGCAAAGAAGCTGTTGGCCGCCGCTTGCAAGGTGTAGGGCAACTGCATGCCGCCGATGTCGTAGTCCTGCGCCGCGCTCAGCATGCCGGAATCGACGAAAGCCTTATGCGCGTCGTGCGTGGCCTGCGGCAGGATGACCTTCTCGCCGTCGAACTGCGGCTCCTGCACATCGACGATGCGATTGGCCGGTGCGTATTTCTCGCGCGCGATGCGCTCGCAGGTGTCGAGCACCGCGTCGAAGGTTTCGCGCGAGTGGTCGGCGAAGCGCTCGCGCTGGGCAAGCGTGTCGGCATGCAGCCAGTCATAGAGCAAAAAATCAAGGGTGGGGCGGAGGCTCATGGGCGGTCTCGGAACAAGGCCGGTCAATGGGCCGGCCGATTCGTGAAACGCCGCGGAACCGGCTCTGCCGGTCCTCTGGCGTTGCCCCCGGAAAGGGCGGTGGCGGAGCAACACTCAGTGCGCGAAGCTCTCGGGCGAATCAAATAACCTCAAACACGCCGGCAGCGCCCATGCCACCGCCGATGCACATCGTGACCACGACTTTCTTTGCACCGCGGCGCTTGCCTTCGATTAGCGCGTGGCCCGTGAGGCGCTGGCCGGTCACGCCATAGGGATGGCCCACGGCGATGGCGCCGCCGTCCACGTTGAGGCGTTCGGCAGGAATCCCCAGCTTGTCGCGGCAGTAGATCACCTGCACGGCAAAGGCTTCATTCAGTTCCCACAGGTCGATGTCGGCCACAGTGAGGCCCAGGCGCTTGAGCACCTTGGGGATCGCAAACACGGGGCCGATACCCATTTCGTCAGGCTCGCAGCCGGCGACCGCAAAGCCCAGGAAGCGGCCCAGTGGCTTTAAACCTTTCTGTTGTGCGTACTTTTCGTCGACGATCACACAGGCGCCGGCGCCATCCGAGAACTGGCTGGCGTTGCCAGCCGAGATCACGCCGCCGGGAATGGCCGGCCGGATGCCGCTGATGCCTTCCTTGGTCGTGCCAGGACGGATGCCTTCATCGTCGGCGACGGTGACTTCCTTGGTACGCAGGCCGAAGACCGGGTCGACGACGCCCATGGTGACCGTGATCGGGGCGATCTCCTCGGTGAAGCGGCCGGATTCGAGTGCGGCTGTGGCCTTCTGCTGGCTGGCAGCACCGTATTCGTCCATGGCCTCGCGGCCAATGCCGTAGCGCTTGGCGACCTGCTCGGCGGTCTGCAGCATGTTCCAGTAGATCTCGGGCTTGTTCTTGACCAGCCAGGGGTCGGCCAGCATGTGCTTGTTGGCTTCGTTCTGCACGCACGAGATGCTCTCCACCCCACCGGCCACATACACCTCGCCCTCGCCCGCGATGATGCGTTGCGCGGCGACGGCAATGGTTTGCAGGCCCGACGAGCAGAAACGGTTGATGGTCATGCCCGAGGTCGTGACCGGCAAGCCGGCGCGCAGCGCGATCTGGCGCGCGATGTTGGAGCCGGTAGCACCTTCGGGCGTGGCGCAACCCATGATCACGTCATCGACGGTGGCCTCCTCGATGCCGGCGCGTTGCACCGCCTGCTGCACGGCATGGCCGCCGAGCGTGGCGCCATGCGTCATGTTGAAGGAACCCTTCCAGCTCTTGGCGAGCGGCGTGCGGGCGGTGGAGACGATTACGGCGGAAGTCATGGTGAATCCTTCTAGGTTATGTTCGATCAAGGCGCGGGTGCCTTGGCACCCATGCTCAACATTCGATGGTAGAAGCGGAGCACTTCTGCGTGGTTGCTGCTGGACAGGCGCTCGCTGGTGCCGTGAAAGCGCTTGAGGTCATCTGCCGCAAAGGTGAGAACTGGAAGAAGTTGTCATTCGGCACGAAGGCCCTGGAAGAGCTTTTTGATCACGACGGTGCGCGCACCGATCAACTAAAACTCTTGCCTTCAGCCACCAGCTTCTGGATCAGCGGCGCCGGCTCCCAGAACTTGCCGTCGTCATGCGGGTTCTTCGCAAAACGCTTCATGGATTCGGCCACGTTGAACAGACCTACTTGCGTCGCATATTGCATTGGGCCGCCGCGCCAGATCGGGAAACCATAGCCGGTCAGGTACACCATGTCGATGTCACCCGACTTGCTGGCAATACCGTCGTCCAGGATATGCGCACCCTCGTTCACCAGCGAATAGACCAGCCGCTGCACGATTTCCTCGTCGGAAATCTTGCGTGGCGTGATGCCTTCGTCCTTGCGGTGCTGCTCGATCATGTCGAGCACGAGCTGGCTCGGAATGGCGTCACGCTTGCCGGCCTTGTAGTCGTACCACCCTGCTCCGGTCTTCTGGCCGAAGCGGCCCAGCTCGCAAAGCTTGTCGGCCGTCCTGCTGTATTTCATGTCGGCGCGCTCGCTGGCGCGGCGTTTTCGAATCGCCCAGCCGATGTCGTTGCCGGCGAGGTCGCCCATTCGAAACGGACCCATGGCGAAGCCGAACTTCTCGACGGCCTTGTCGACTTGCTGCGGCGTGGCACCTTCGTCGACCAGAAAGCCAGCCTGGCGCGAATACTGCTCGATCATGCGGTTGCCGATAAAACCATCGCACACACCCGACACCACGGCGGTCTTCTTGATCTTCTTGGCGAGGCCCATCACGGTGGCCAGCACGTCCTTGGCAGTGTGCTTGCCGCGGACAACTTCGAGCAGTTTCATCACGTTGGCCGGGCTGAAGAAGTGCATGCCGACGACGTCTTGCGGACGCTTCGTGAAGGCGGCGATCTTGTCGACGTCGAGCGTCGAGGTGTTGGATGCCAGGATGGCTCCGGGCTTGGCGACGCGGTCAAGTTCCTTGAACACTTTTTCCTTGACACCGAGTTCTTCGAACACGGCCTCGATCACTAAGTCGGCGTCTTTCAGGTCGTCGTAGCTGAGTGTGGTGCTCAGGAGCGCCATGCGCTGCTCGTATTTGTCCGCTTTGAGCTTGCCCCGCTTGACCTGGGATTCATAGTTCTTCCTGATGGTGGCCAGCCCCCGGTCGAGCGCTTCCTGCTTCATCTCAAGGATCTTGACCGGAATGCCGGCGTTCAGGAAGTTCATCGAGATGCCGCCACCCATGGTTCCGGCGCCGATGACCGCTATCGATTTGATAGCGCGTTGCGCCGTGTCGGCGGGCACATCAGGCACTTTGGATGCCGCGCGCTCAGCCATGAACAGATGGCGCAGCGCAGCCGACTCGGGTGTCAGCATGAGCGTCGTGAACAGGCGCCGCTCTTCGGCCATACCGGCATCGAACTTCATTTTGGTCGCGGCCTGCACGGCGTCGATGCATTTGAGCGGCGCTGGGTAATTTTTCGACATGGCGCCGACCATGTTCTTGGTGAACTGGAAGTAGGCATCGCCCTGCGGGTGCTTGCACGGAAGGTTGCGCACCAGGGGCAGCGCGTCACCGGTCTTGCCGGCAACCGATTTGGCGAAGGCGATAGCTTCATCCATCAGCGACTCGGGCGATGCTGCGAGCTTGTCAAACAGTTTTTGGCCGGGCGCGGCAGCCAGCAGTTCGCTCTTGGCCGCCTCCCCGCTGACAATGATGTTCAGCGCCGTTTCGACGCCCAGTAGGCGTGGCAACCGCTGCGTACCACCGGCGCCGGGCAACAGGCCGAGCTTGACTTCGGGCAAGGCGACGCTGGTGCCGGGCGCTACCACGCGGTAGTGGCAGCCCAGCGCCAGTTCCAGCCCACCGCCCATGCATATCGAATGGATGGCCGCGACAACCGCCTTGCCGGAGTTCTCCAGCGCCAGGATCACGCTGAGCAAGTTCGGCTCCTGCACCGCTTTGGGCGTCCCGAACTCGTTGATGTCGGCGCCGCCCGAAAAGGCCCTGCCCGCGCCGGTGAGCACGATCGATTTCACCGCCGCATCGGCGTTGGCTTTGGAAAGACCGTCGGTAATGCCCAGGCGGGTCGAAAAGCCGAGACCGTTGACCGGGGGATTGGTCAGGGTGATCACGGCGACATCGCCGTGGACTTTGTATTCAGCGGTCATGCTGCGTTCCTCTTGTGGATGAAAAGAAAATCTGGAGATGAATCGAAGCACGCAAAAAAGCGCATCTCGGCACGATCGCGCTTTTCAAAAAGCACGAGTGTTCTTTTTCGTGAAATTCTAGGCGTTTCGCGTCTCCCGGCAACCGCCCGCAGTCGCTGCCGGGACAAAGGTCAAAAACCGGCTCAAACTTCTAGCCATTCCTTGCGCGTGGTGGCGTCCGCGCGCAGGCTTTCTGGCGTGCCCTGGAATACGATGCTTCCGTGGCCCATGACCAGCGCACGATCCGAAATCTGCATGGCAATCGTGAGTTTCTGTTCGATCAGCAAGACCGAAATACCGCGCGACTTGAGCGTGCGCAAATACTGGCCGACCAGTTCGACAATCTTGGGCGCCAGGCCCTCGGTCGGCTCGTCGATGATGATCAGGTCGGGGTCGCCCATGAGGGTGCGGCACAGCGTGAGCATTTGCTGCTCGCCGCCCGACAGCACACCCGCCTCAGTGTGCTCGCGCTCCTTGAGGCGCGGAAACATCGCATACATGTCGTCGAACGACCAGCGGCTGCCTTTGCCCGAGCGCTTGCGCCCGAGCAACAGGTTTTGATGCACAGTGAGCTTTGAGAAGATGTCGCGACTCTCGGGCACATAGCCAATGCCCAGGTGCGCGATCTCGTGGGCCTTCTTGTGGAGGATGCTTTTTCCCTTCCAGGTCAATAGCCCCTCGGCATGCACCAGGCCCATGATGGCCTTGGCGGTGGTGGAACGGCCCGAGCCGTTGCGCCCGAGCAGCGCCACGATCTCGCCGGGCACGACTTCGAACGAAACGCCGTGCAGCACGTGGCTCTTGCCGTAATAGCCATGAATATCTTCAAGTTTCAGCATCTCAGTGGGCTCCTGCATGGGCGTCGGTAGCCGGAACACCCAGATACGCTTCCTGCACGCGCGCGTTGGCCCGCACCGCTTCGGGTTTGTCGAAGGCGATCACCTCGCCATAAACGACCACCGCGATCTTGTCGGCCAACCCGAAGACCACACCCATGTCGTGTTCGACCGTCAGCAAGGTCTTTCCTACCGTGACCTCCTTGATCAGCGCAATAAATCGCGCGGTCTCGTGGTTGTTCATCCCGGCTGTCGGCTCGTCCAGTAGGATCACCTGCGCACCGCCCGCGATGGTGACGCCGATCTCGAGGGCTCGCTGCTCCGCGTAGGTCAGGTTGATCGCCAGCACATCGCGCTTTCTTGCGAGCCCGACCTGTTCCATTAACTGCTCAGTGCGCTCGTTGGCATCATGAAGACCCGAAAGAAAACGCAGGAGCGTGTAGCGGTAGCCCAGACTCCAGAGCACCCCGCAACGCAGATTCTCGAACACGCTGAGCTTTGGAAAGACATTGGTAATCTGGAAGCTGCGTGCGAGACCCAGCCGATTGATCTCGTAGGGCATCTTGCCGTCGATGCGCTGGCCATTCAGCAGGATTTCGCCGCTCGTGGGTTCGAGCCGTCCGCTGATCAGATTGAATAGCGTCGACTTGCCGGCGCCATTGGGACCGATGACGGCGATGCGTTCGCCAGCCTCCACGGCAAGGTTGGTACCGCGAATGATCTGCGTCTTGCCAAAGTCCTTGTGCAACGCCTTCAGTTCAAGCGCGTAGGTCATGCCGTCTCCCGCAGTTTGATTTCCGCTTCAATTTCGCCCTGGGCTGTGCCCCAGGCCTGAGCAAAGCGCCGCCGCACGGCCTCGAACAGCACCAGACCGATCGCCAAAATCACCGCCGATACGGCCCAGCTTGCAATGCCGACGGTGTTGAGATGAACACCGAAAAACTGGAGGTCAGGCCCCAGCGCCGCATCGAGTTGGAGGTGATAGACCATCTCAATGATCGCGGCGCCCCCGATCACGACCGGAATCGCAGCCAGCACCAACCCAAGGTAGAGGAGCCAGAGTCGGTGAAATTTTCCGAACCGTATGACGCGCACGTTCATCGTGATGATGCTGGCAACGCCGCCAGGTGCGTACATCACCATGAAGACGAACACCAGGCCGAAATAGAGTTGCCACGCCTTGGTCAATTCGGACAGCAATACGGATGCGAAAACCAGCAGCACGGCGCCAATAATCGGCCCGAAGAAGACCACGGCGCCACCGAGAAACGCAAACAGCAAATAGATCCCCGAGCGAACGAGGGAGAGGCTGTCGGTCGCGTTGACGATCTCAAAGTTGATGGCCGCCAGTCCACCGCCAATGCCAGCAAAAAAGCCCGCCACGATGAACGCGAAATAGCGCACCCGCTGCGTGTTGTAGCCAATGAACTGGACGCGCTCCGGGTTATCTCGCACCGCGTTCAGGATTCGGCCGAGTGGTGTGCCGGTAAAGGCGTACATCGCGGCCGTGCAGATGAAGCAATAAACCGCGATCAGGTAATACACCTGGATTTGCGGCCCGAAGGTGAGGCCAAAAAAAGGCGTCCCGTATACCCGATTGGTGGTGATGCCACCTTCGCCACCAAAGAATTCCGGAAACATCAATGCCATCGAGGCGACCAGTTCGCCAATGCCCAGCGTGATCATGGCAAAAGTGGTGCCGGCCCGCTTGGTGGTGACGAAACCCAGCAAGACGGCGAAAAACATGCCGCCAACACCGCCGATCAACGGCACCAGCACCAGGGGGATCGGCAGCTTGCCGGCAGTCGCCAGGTTCATTGCGTGAATTGCAATAAACGCACCAAGGCCGGTGTAAACGGCATGCCCGAAACTCAGCATGCCTCCCTGCCCGAGCAGGATGTTGAAGCTCAGCAAGATGATGACGACGTAGCCCATCTGCGAGAGCATCGTGAGCGCCAGGCTGCTCTTGAAGAGCAGCGGCGCGACGATCAAGGCCAGGGCGAAGAGGCCCCATACCAGGCCACGTCCGAGGTTCAAGGGGTGTGCACGCTTGTGTTGTGTAGTCATCAGTCAGTCCTCCCGCTTTCCGAGCAGGCCCTTGGGCCGGAAGATCAACATGAGGACAAGAAACAGGTAGGGCAGGATGGGTGCCACCTGAGAGATAGTGAGTTTGAGCAACGGATAGCCGAATGTCTGGTCAGTGACGGCAACGCCCACCGCCTGCAACGCGCTACCGAGCGAATAGTCAATCGCCACAGCAAAGGTTTGCACGAGTCCAATAAGCAGTGACGCAATGAAAGCGCCTGCCAGCGAACCCATGCCGCCCACCACCACCACCACGAAGATGATGGTGCCCACTGCCTGTGCCATGGCGGGCTCGGTCACATAGGTATTGCCGCCAATGACGCCGGCAAGCGCCGCCAGCGCGGTACCACCGCCGAAGACCATCATGAACACACGCGGCACGTTGTGGCCCAGTGCCTCAACCATGTCCGGATGCGTGAGAGCTGCCTGAATCACCAGTCCGATGCGCGTACGCGTCAGCAGCAGCCAGACCGACATCAACATCAGCACCGCCACCAGCATGATAAAAGAGCGTGACTTCGGGAATTGCGTGCCATACAGCTCAAAGAGCGGGCCTTGCAGCTGCGTCGGCAGTGCGTAAGGGATGGTCGAGCGGCCCCAGATGAGCTGGACCACTTCGAGGATCAGGTACGACAGCCCGAAGGTCACCAGTAGCTCGGGTACGTGGCCGAACTTGTGCACCTGACGCAGACTGTAACGCTCGAAGAGCGCCCCCAGCGCGCCGACGAGCACGGGCGCGATAACCAGCGCTGGCCAGAAGCCAATCATCCCGGACAAGGTGTACGCAAAGTAAGCACCCAGCATGTAGAAACTGGTGTGCGCGAAATTAAGCACGCCCATCATGCTGAAGATGAGCGTTAGGCCTGAACTCAGCATGAACAGCAACAAGCCGTAGCTCACGCCATTGAGCAGCGAGATGACAAAAAATTCCATGCTGATCACGCCTTCGGATTTCAGTCAAAAAAAAGCCCGCGCAATCGCTCGGGCCCCTAAGTACCTCAGCGGATCACGAAGGTCGCTTCATCTGGCAAGAAGTTGGCATGCTCGCCACATAGGCGTCGTAATACTTGACTGGCGCCAGGGTGTAGCCAGTGTTTTCAGGACCGTAGGGATACTTGGCGCTAACTTTTTCCCACTTGGTGATATACAAACCCTGTTGCAACTGGTGATCGGCCTTGCGCAATTCGACGTCTCCATTGAAGCTTTTGAACTTCATGCCTTCGAGAACTTTGGCGACCTTGAGCGGATCAGTGGATTTGGCTTGAACGAAGGCATCGGTGAGCGCCTGGAACACCGTGTAGATATCGGTCGTATACAAATCATCGTCGAATTTCTTCTTGAACTCGTTGGCGTACTTCTGCATGTCCCCACCCATGTTGTAGTGGGCATAACTGACCTGATACACCTTGCCATCAGACGCCGCACCCATCGCTGTCGGCGTGCCGGTGGTCACCGCGTAATAGGTGTAGAACTTGACGTTCAAACCGGAGTCGTTGGCGGCCTTGATGAGCAGCGCCAAATCGGAACCCCAGTTGCCCGTAATGACCGAATCGGCGCCCGAGGCCTTGATCTTGGCGATGTAGGGCGAGAAGTCGCGCACTTGGGCCAGTGGGTGCAGGTCGTCGCCCACGATCTGGATGTCGGGACGCTTTTGTTTCAGGTCTGCCTTGGCGAACTTCGAAACCTGCTGGCCGTGCGAGTAATTCTGGCCAATGATGTAGACCTTTTTGATGTCGGGTTGTGCTGCCATGTACGTGGTCAGGGCCGCCATCTTCATGGACGTGTCCGCATCAAAGCGAAATTGCCAGTAACTGCACTTGCTGTTGGTCAGATCGGGATCGACGGCCGCATAGTTCATGTACAGCGCCTCCTTGCCTGGATTACGCGCGTTGTTCTTCTCGAGCGCGTCAATGATCGCGAGCGCAGGGCCTGAGCCGTTGCCTTGCGCAATGTAGCGAGCGCCCTGATCCAGGGCCGAGCGCAGTGCGACGGTGGTTTCCTGCGGACTAAGCTTATTGTCGATACCGATGATCTCGAACTTGACTCCGGCAGCATTCTTCTTGTTGAACTCTTCAGCGAAGAACTGGAACGTCTTGAGCTGGTTGGTGCCGACGGCAGCCATCAGACCCGACAGGGGGTCAAGCCAGGCGATCTTCACTGTCTCGCCTTTTTGGGCCAATGCGCCGGTGGCGCTGGCTGCAACGATGGTTGCAGCGACGATCTTCAAAGCGAATTTCAATCTGGTCTCCTAATCAAACCGACAAAGCGGATCCAGATTACAACCTTTTTGCACGCTCCTCCCCTCAGGGAATGCCCCTAAGGTAGTGGGAGATGGGCTCGTTTCTATCACTCAGGCGACAGCCAGGACCGAACGGTTCTACCAGCGAGTAGCTTTTTTTAGCCGCACTCCACCACGGCTGGCAATGGTCGCGCGCCCGTCGGCCTGTAGCGCCAGCTGCGCGTGCACAGCCATACCCGGCTGGCCCACAGTGCCGTGGCGACAGCGGCCAACGTGCGCGACAAGCACCCGCAGCCCGAGCTGCTGCCTATCATTCATCGAGCCGGCCGCACTATCATACTTTTCGGAAAGAACACTCATGCTCATCAACGCAGATTTCTCACGCCGTGCCATCGTCACGCCCGATCAGCAGCAATGGGTGACCTCGCCCCAGGCCGGTGTCGAGCGCGTGATGCTGGACCGGTTGGGAGAAGAAAAAGCCCGCGCGACCAGCATCGTGCGGTATGCACCCGATTCGCACTTTCCGCGTCACCTGCATCCAGGGGGAGAAGAGATCTTCGTGCTGACTGGCACCTTCTCAGACGAGCATGGGCACTACCCGGCAGGCTGGTATCTGCGCAACCCGCCAGGTTCGTCCCACCAGCCGTACAGCGTTGAGGGCGCCACTATCTTCGTCAAACTGTGGCAAATGCTGCCAAGCGAAGACCGCTCCGTACGCGTCGATACTCGCGACCCGGCGTCCTGGCTGCGCCTCGAGGGACGCGAGGTGTGCCCCTTGTTCTCGGATGGCGTCGAGCAAGTCTGCCTGCAGCGTTTTGCGCTGGCTGAAACCGTGGTTGCCGAATCGGCGAATAGCGCTGAGCTGCTACTGCTGGACGGCAGCGTGGTGATGGACGACCAAGCCTACGAGCGCGGCAGCTGGATACGCATGCCCGAAGGCGACTTTCCGCGGATCGCGGCCGCCGCACAAGGCGCCACCGTCTACTTCAAAACCGGTCACCTGACCGACATGGCGAAGCCGGCGTAGGCATGCACACAGCGCGCATCGCCATCGTCGGTGCAGGCTTGAGCGGCTTGGCTGCTGCCTTTTTGCTGGAGCAACAAGGCATCAAGGACTATGTGCTGCTGGAAGCACGCGACACGCTTGGCGGGCGCATCGCGTCTGTCCCCGCAGCGGGGCAGCTACCAGGTGACTCGCCTGCATCCGGGCAACCGTCACCTGAGGCGGCGGCAAGGGCCGAAAAACTGGACCGTATCGACCTGGGCCCCACCTGGTTCTGGCCCGGCTACCAGCACCAGTTGGCGCGCCTTGTATGCGAGCTGGGCCTGGTGAGCTTCGAGCAGTACGAAACCGGCGATACGGTGGTGGAACGTTCGCTCCGTGAGCCTCCCCTGCGGGCACCTGGCTACGTGAACTCGCCCGCCGCGATGCGGCTTGTGGGCGGGATGGGCGCCTTGATCGACGCTCTGCACCGCCGCTTGGACAGGACCTGCGTCTACACCGCGCGGACGGTGCGCCGCCTGCGCAGCACGCAGCATCATGTGGAACTGGACAGCGAAGACACCCACGGCGACGCCACGACGTGGCGTGCAGAACATGTGTTGCTGGCCCTGCCGCCGCGGCTGGTCGAGAACACCATCGAATTGTTGCCCACCTTGCCGCCAGCGCTGGCCCAGCAATGGCGTGCGACAGCCACCTGGATGGCGCCCCATGCCAAGTACATCGCCACCTACGACTCCCCATTCTGGCGCGCGCAAGGCTTGTCCGGTGGGGCCAGAAGCGCGTGCGGGCCGCTCGGCGAGATCCACGATGCGTCGATGCCGGGGGGCAGCGCAGCGCTGTTTGGCTTCTTCGGTGTGCCTGCCCACGTCCGCAAGAGCGTGCCCGAGGACGCGCTGCGCGCGCATTGCCGCGCACAGTTCGCACGCCTGTTCGGCGGCCAGGCGGGAACGCCGAAGTTCGAATTCGTCAAGGATTGGGCGCTCGACCGGTACACCGCGACCGCCGCTGATCTGGAAGGTGTGAGCCAGCACGCCGAAGCGCCAGCCGCCACGGTCCCGTCTGGCCCATGGAGCGGCCGCTTGACTGGCATCGCCAGCGAATGGTCGCCGCAGTTTCCTGGGTATGTTGCCGGCGCTGTCGAAGCCGCGAGCTTGGGCGTGGAGGGCTTGCGCGTATTGGCTGCGCGATAGGGCAAACTTTCGTCGATCGTTTTCTTATCCGGCACTGCAGAATTTGTTGTTCTTGTTGCGAAGCTCTGGTTCCATGAGTTATAAATTCGTTGAACTACGCTTGATGAAGGAAGTCTCTCATGTACCGTGCGTACTTGACGAGGCTGCCATGAGCGGACGACCCAAAGCGATGCTGGTTTTGACGGATGCCGCGCGTGCGGACCTGAAGGCCCTGACGCGGCGACGCAATGTAGCGCAGGCTCTGGCGTTACGAGCCAGTATCGTGCTGCCCTGCGCCGACGGGCAGGACAACAAGGTGGTCGCCGCGCGCCAGCGCATCACCCATCAGATGGTGAGCAAGTGGCGAGCACGGTTCGTCGAACATCGACTCGATGGCTTGCTGGACGCACTGCGCTCTGGCGCACCACGAACCATCGACGATGCCCGCGTCGAAGCAGTGATCGCAAAGACGCTGGAAAGCCTGCCACGTGGCGCAACGCACTGGAGCACGCGCACCACGGCAAGCGCGGCCGGCCTGTCGCAGACGGCCGCCTCGCGTCTCTGGCGTGCCTTCGGTTTGCCGGCGCATCGCCAGGAGACCTTCAAGCTTTCGAGCGATCCGATGTTCGTTGAGAAGGTGCGTGACATCGTTGGCCTTTGCATGGATCCGCCTCTGATGTCGATGGTGCTGTGCGTGGACTAGAAGAGCCAGATCCAGGCGCTCGATCGCACACAACCTGTGCTACGCCTCGCTCATGGCATCCCTGAGCGTCGCACCCATGACTACGAGCGCCATGGCACGACCCCGCTGTTCGCAGCGCTGGACATCGCCACGGGATCCGTCATTGGACAGATGCATCTGTCGCCACCGCAGCAGCGAGTTCCTGCAGTTCCTGCCAGCTGTCGAGGCGATTGTTCCGCCAGTGCTGGGCATCCACCTGGCGGCCAAGCTAATTGTCGCCAACCAGGCAATCGGGCATGCCCGCATCGCTGCCAACTCAGGTGCCGTCATTGTCCAGGGCAGGAACGCACGGATGTCCTGGGGTGCGCGGTTGCCTGCGTTGCAACAGGCCTGCAGGTAGGCCAGCAGCCAGGTTCGGGGGTTGATCTTGTGCAGCTTGACCGTCACCAGCACCGTGTACATCGCAGCAGCCAACTGGCCTGACCAGTGGCTGCCTGAGCCGTAGAAGTTCTTGCGCCCGACTACGGGCGTGCGATGAGCCCGCTCGGCGTTGTTGTTGTCCATCGGCACCAAAGGGGAGTCGACGAACACCAGCAGCGCGGCCTAGTGCCGCTCCATGGTGCGAAGCAACTTGAGCGCGGGCTCACACAGGGTGGCCTCGCTCAGCGCCCGTGCTCGCTGGTCGGTCATGTCTCGCAAGGCCCCTCGCAGTGCGACGTCGTGCTCGGTGTATCGCCCGCGGCCCTTGGGCTCTTCAAGGCGAAGCTCATTGAGCCGGTAGAGCTGTGCGATCATTTAACCGGACACGCTAGTGATTTGGATTGTATTTTTCGCAATCACGAATCCGCTGAAGCCGAAAAATCTGGGCAAGTCAGCTCACCCGCCAACACATCTGCGGCACCCGCACCCAGCCCTCCATCAAAATGCGCGCGCTGCGGCTCATCAGCGCTTCGGTGACTTTCCATTTGCCGATGGCTTCTCGTTGCGCGTCGGCGCCCACACGCAGCGTCCCCGAGGGGTGACCGAAGCGCACGGACTGGCGTTGGCCGCGATCTGCTTGCCGCTCGACGCCGTGTAGCTGGCCGGTGGCGCGACGAAGGCGAGATTCGGCGCATGCTGGCGCGTGGCGGCCTCTTTTACATCCTTGATCAACCCCACCTGCAGGGCGCCGTGGGCGCAGATGGTTTCGAAACGAGCCAAGGCCTGAGGGTCGCCGTTGATGGCGTCTTGCAGTTCGCAGCCGGTGTAGCCTAGGTCTTTGGCGTTCAAAAAGATGGTTGGAATGCCAGCGTTGATGAGAGTGGCGGACAGCGGGGCTTCGTCCGGAACGTGCAGAGTGTTGACCACGTCACCGGTGGGGAATATGGCGCCACCCCCGTCGTCGCTTCCATCGCCTTCGTCGCCCGGGTCGAGAAATTCCAGCGCCACTTCGGCGGCCGGAAAGGTCACCCCGTCCAGCTCAAAGTCACCGGTTTCCTGCACCTGGCCGTCGGTGACGGGCACATGGGCGACGATGGTTTTGCCGATGTTGGCCTGCCAGATGCGAAGGGTGGCCATGCCGTTGCGCGGAATGCTGCTGGCGTCGATCAGTCCCATGTGGATGGCGCAGGGGCCGACGGCCGCCGAGAGGTTGCCGCAGTTGACGCTCCAATCCACGAACGGCTGGTCGATGCCGACCTGGCCGAACAAGCAGTCCACGTTGTGGCCAGGGCGGGTGCTTCGGCTCAAGATGACGGCCTTGCTGGTGCTGGACGAGGCATTGCCCAGGCCGTCGATCTGCTTGCCATACGGGTCGGGGCTGCCCAGAGCGCGCAGCAGGATGGCGTCGCGCACGGCCCCCGGTTGTTGCGCGGCGTCGGGCAGGTCTTGCAGGCGAAAAAACAGGCCCTTGCTGGTGCCGCCGCGCATATAAGTGGCCGGGATCATGATTTGGGGGGCGAAGCGGATCATGCGTCAACTTTATTCAACTCCCTACGACAGCTCCACGGAGACGCCGCTGGCAAATCGCGAACCATCCAGGATCGCCGTTTATCCAATTCCACGCACGATCCGAAGCGGCAGCATAGAGAACCCGCTGCCGGGATACAGCGCCTTTACCGGCTCCTGTTCTGCAACCAGTGCGATCTCGCGGGTCCGGCCCAGCAACTCTTCCATGACGATGCGCAACTCCATTCGGGCCAGCGGCGCTCCCGGACAGACATGAATACCAGCGCCGTAGAGCAGATTTTTAGATGGGTCCCGGTCGAACCGGAATTCGTCAGGGTCGCCGAAGACCGCTTCGTCCCGATCGGCTGAAGCCCAGATCAGGTGCACACGCTCACCTTGCGCCAGCTGGCGGCCGCCTATCTCCACGGGTTGGGTGGTGATCCGGCGAGCGTTGATCAGCGGCGCGTGGATACGCAATATTTCATCGATCGCCGTTGGCAACAGCGAAGTCTGTTCGCGCAACTGCCGCTGAAGGTCTGGCCGTTGCGCCAGATAGTGAGCCAGGATGCCGACGCTGGCAGAAATGGTGCCCAGCTCGCCGACGGTCCAGTTGCGCAGGATGCTGACAATTTCTTCGTCGTTGAGCGGCCTGTCGTCGATCCGTTCCCGCAGCAGGCTGGTGGTGATGTCATCCGGCGCATCGGCGCCAGCCTGACGCCGCGCGGTCAGCAGGTCCTTGATATACCCATCGAATTCCAGCGCAACGTGGCCCATGGCGTCCTTGTCCCTAGCCAGGATGGCGCGCTGGTTTTTGCGGGTCCATTGGCGCAGCGGCTCGTGCAAGTCGACCGGCCAGCCTAAAAAGGCAGACTGGATTTGCAATGCAAAATCCTGGGCAAAGGCCGTCATCAACTCGACCTGGCCCGCCGTCGGCAAGCTATCCACCAGATTCACGCCAATGCTTCGGCATGCCGGCTCGAAGGCAGCCATTCGCTGCGGGTTGAAGTAAGGGTCGATGATGCGCCGGTACACGCTGTGCAAAGGTGCATCCAGCCCATTGGGAATGGACAGATAGCTCGAGACGGCACTACTGAAAGTGTGCGGGTCGTCCAGAACACCCATCACGTCTTCATGCCCAAACAAGGACCAGTGCTGATATCTGCTGCGCGCCACCGGGCAGCGTTTTCGCATCTCATCGTAGCCGGCGATCTGATCGTCGAGCACTGATTCGGTTCGATGGTCCCAATCGTATGAGGGCTTTTCGTCCATGAAAGATTCTCAGTCGGGTTGCGTGCGTTTTCAAGAGGTCAGTTCCGTCTGTTTGGTCTGTTCTGCGAGCTCGGCGCGCAATTGCCGCGCCGCCGCCACCATGTTGGTCAGTGCCGCTTCGGTCTCCGGCCAGGCACGCGTCTTGAGGCCGCAATCTGGGTTGATCCACAGGTTGGCAGCCGGCACCACGGAGGCGGCCTTGCGCATCAGGCGCACCATCTCGTCGGTCGTGGGCACGCGCGGCGAATGGATGTCGTAGACGCCGGGGCCGATCTCGTTCGGGTATTTGAAGTCGCCAAAGCCGCGCAGCAGCTCCATGTCGGAGCGGCTGGTTTCAATGGTAATGACGTCGGCGTCCATGGCGGCGATCTCGGGCAGGATGTCATTGAACTCGCTGTAGCACATGTGGGTGTGAATTTGCGTGGTGTCGCGCACGCCCGAGGCGCTGATGCGAAAGGCGCGCGTGGCGCTGCGCAGGTAGGCTTTCCAGCCCGCGCGGCGCAGCGGCAGGCCTTCGCGGAACGCCGGTTCGTCGATCTGCACGATGCCGACGCCGGCCTGCTCCAGGTCAACCACCTCGTCGCGGATCGCCCAGGCGATCTGCTCGCGGGTCTGGCTTCGCGGCTGGTCGTCGCGCACAAACGACCATTGCAGGATGGTAACGGGGCCGGTCAGCATGCCTTTCATGGGCCGCTGGGTCAGGCTTTGCGCGTACACGGTCCAGGCAACGGTCATGGGCGCGGGGCGCGCCACGTCGCCAAAGATGATCGGCGGCTTGACGCAGCGCGAGCCGTAGGACTGCACCCAGCCGTTGGCGGTAAACGCAAAGCCATCGAGTTGTTCACCAAAATATTCGACCATGTCGTTGCGCTCGGCTTCGCCGTGCACCAGCACATCCAGACCCAGATCTTCCTGCTTGCGCACGGCCAGCGCAATTTCAGTTTCCATGGTTTTTTGGTACGCCGAGTCGTCCAGCTCGCCGCGTTTGTGCGCGGAGCGTGCGGCGCGGATCTCGTGCGTCTGCGGAAACGAGCCAATAGTGGTCGTGGGCAGCGCGGGCAGCTTGAGGCGCGCACGCTGCAACACCTGGCGCTGGGCGAACGGCGTCGCGCGGCGGTCGGCCGTCGCGCTGGCACTGGCCACGCGCTGCGCGACGTCGGCGCGATGCACCCGCGGGCTGGCGGCGCGGGCGGCCACGGCCACGCGAGCCAGCGAGAGCTCACGCGCCACGCCGGCGCCTTGCCCGTCCAGCACGGCGCGCAGCATTTTCAGTTCATCGAGCTTTTCGACCGCGAAGGCCAGCCACGATTTGACTTCACCATCCAGCCGGGTCTCGGCCGCAAGGCTGAACGGCACGTGCAGCAGCGAGCACGAGGGCGCCAACCACAACTCGCCCTTGAATTTTTCAGCAATCGGGCGCAGCACGGCCAGCGCCGCGTCGGGATCGGTGCGCCAAATATTCCGGCCATCGACAATGCCGACCGACAGCACCTTGTGCGCCGGTAACCAGTCGGCCACGTTGACCAGTTCGTCTACGGCGCGCGAGGCATCGACATGCAGCCCAGCCACCGGCAGTTGGCAGGCCAGACGCAGGTTGTCCTGCAGCGGCGAAAAGTAGGTTGCCAGCAGGAGCTTAGGCGCGCTGCGCGCCAATTGCCAGTAAACCCGCTCGAACGCGTGGCGCCATGCCTCGGGCAAGTCGAGGCCCAGGATCGGCTCGTCGATCTCGACCCACTCGACGCCCTGCACCTTCAAGCGCGCCAGGATTTGTTCGTACACAGGCAGCAGAGCCTCGAGCAACGTGAAGCGGTCGAAGCCTTCCTCTTTTTCCTTGCCGAGCCACAAAAAGCTGAGTGGCCCCAGCAGCACTGGCTTGACCGCATGGCCCGCCGCTTGCGCCTGCGCCACTTCTTCAAATAGCCGCTCCGACGCCAGGTGAAAGCGCGTCGCGGCGCTGAACTCGGGCACCAGGTAGTGGTAATTGGTATCGAACCACTTGGTCATCTCGAGCGCAAACGCGTCGGCGTGAGCGTGTGTGCAATCCGAATGATCGGCGTGATCTTCAGCCGCGATGCCGCGCGCCATAGCGAAATAACGCGCCAGTTCGGGCTGGCTTGGGCTGAAGCCAAAGCGCGCCGGCTCGCAGCCAAGCAGTTGGATGTGGTTGGCCACATGGTCGTAATAGGCGAAGTCGCCAGCGGTCACGAAGTCGAGGCCCGCCTCCCGCTGGCTTCGCCAGTGGCGCTCGCGCAAGCCCGCGCCCACGGCTTCGAGCGCATCGCGGTCGATGTCGCCGCGCCAATGCTTTTCGAGCGCGAACTTGAGTTCGCGCTGGGCGCCCATGCGCGGAAATCCGAGGGTGTGGATGCGGATCATGACGTTCCTTCTGGCTTATATCAAATACGGAAGACTATCGTCGTCCGTTCATGTTTATTATTCAAACGAAAATATGACTCATTTAACATGAATGAAATTCATGATGCAGTCCATCCTTGAAATTCGCCACCTGCGCACGCTGGGAGCGCTGCGCGACACCGGTAGCCTAGTGCGTGCGGCCCAATTGCTCAACGTCACGCAATCGGCGCTGTCGCACCAGGTCAAGGTGCTCGAAGAGCGCTACGGCGGCGCCCTGTTCGAGCGCAAATCGCAACCGCTGCAATTCAGCGCCACGGGCCTGCGCCTGCTACAACTGGCCGATGCGGCGCTGCCGCTGGTCGAGGAAGCCGAGCGCGACATGGCGCGGTTGACCAGCGGGCACGCCGGGCGGCTGCGCATCGTGGTCGAGTGCCACACCTGCTTCGACTGGCTGATGCCGGCCATGGATGAGTTTCGTCAGCGCTGGCCCGAGGTCGAGCTCGACATCGTGTCGGGCTTTTATCCGGACCCGATAGCGCTGGTGCTGCAACAGCGCGCCGAGGTAGCCATCGTTTCGGAACACGACGCCAGCGAGCCGGTCGACTACCACGCCCTCTTCCGCTTCGAGATCATGGCGCTGCTCAACAACGAGCACCCGCTGATTGCCAGAACGCACCTGACGGCGCGCCATTTCGTCGACCAGACCTTGATTACCTACCCCGTGCCGGACGACATGCTCGACATCGTGCGCCAGGTACTGGCACCCGCCGGCGTGGGGCCCGCGCGACGGCGCACCACCGAACTCACGGTGGCGATGCTGCAACTGGTGGCCAGCGGGCGCGGTATTGCGACGCTGCCGCTGTGGGCGGTGCAAAACTATCGTAAGCAATGGGATGAACGCCCCCACCCATAACGGCATCGACGTGCCAAAGTGGAGACGTTGATCAACCACTTGAACCGAGAAGGGGCGTCCACCAT
>CAJDTV010000024.1_pt1 | contig 29196 bp, 26 predicted proteins | sample 7389921 | NCBI WGS metagenome assembly CAJDTV01 (sample SAMEA7055654, study PRJEB34461) | soil metagenome | biome: terrestrial ecosystem; feature: Peninsula; material: soil | place: Antarctica | collected 2016 | reverse complement strand
TGGGTCTGAACCCTTCGCGGTCGAGCATAATCAAACTCCAAAATCTAATGAACTGAGCCGATTATGCATGTCGTGTTACGCACGGCAAGCGGCCCTTTCCACGGCCTTGGCGGCCGTCTTCATTTCCCGAATTTTCCTGGCGCCTGACCGATGAAAGCTTCCCGTTTTTTTGTCTCTACCCAAAAGGAAGCACCCGCGGACGCCGAGGTCGCAAGCCATCGCCTCATGACGCGCGCGGGCATGGTCAAAAAGCTCGGCGCGGGCATCTACACCTACATGCCGATGGGGTTGCGCGTGATCCGCAAGATTGAGGCCATCGTACGCGACGAAATGAATCGCGCCGGCGCGGTGGAACTCACGATGCCGGTGGTGCAGCCGGCCGAACTTTGGCAGGAAACGGGCCGCTTCGACAAGATGGGCCCCGAGCTGCTGCGCATCAAGGACCGGCACGACCGCGACTACGTGGTGCAGCCGACCAGCGAAGAGGTGGTCACTGACATCGCGCGTCAGGAAATCCGCAGTTACAAGCAGCTGCCGAAAAACTTCTACCAGATCCAGACCAAGTTTCGCGACGAGCGCCGTCCACGGTTTGGCCTGATGCGCGGGCGCGAATTCATCATGAAGGACGCGTACAGTTTCGACCGCGATCCCGTGGCAGCCAAGGCAAGCTACCAGATCATGGCGCAGGCTTACCGCCGCATCTTCAACCGTTTCGGCCTGCGTTACCGCGCCGTTGCGGCCGACAGCGGTGCCATCGGCGGCGACCTGAGCGAGGAATTCCAGGTTATTGCCGCCACCGGTGAAGACGCCATCGTCTATTGTCCCGACAGCGACTACGCCGCCAACATGGAAAAGGCCGAGGCTCTGGCGCCGACCAGTGAGCGCCCCAGTGCGGCCCACCGGCTGGCGAAAACGCCCACGCCCGGCAAAGCAACTTGTGAAGAGGTGGCGCAATTGCTGGGCGTGCCGCTCGCCAGCACGGTGAAATCTCTGGTGCTCGCGACCGATGTTCTCAACCAGCGCGGCGAGGTCTCGGGCGCGACGATCTGGCTGCTGCTGGTGCGCGGCGATCACGGCATGAACGAGATCAAGGTGGGCAAGTTGCCCGGTCTCGACAAGGGCTTTCGCTTTGCCAGCGTGGCCGAGATCGACGCACACTTCGGGTGCGCACCGGGCTACCTGGGACCACTGCAGCTGAAGCAGCCGCTCAAGATCGTGGCTGACCGCGAGGTGGCGGCAATGACCGACTGGATCTGCGGCGCCAACGAAGTCGACTTTCACATGACCGGCGTCAACTGGGGCCGCGACTTGCCCGAACCCGATCAGGTGGCCGACATCCGCAACGTGGTGGCCGGCGATGCCTCGCCGGACGGCAAGGGCGTGCTGGCCATCGAGCGCGGTATCGAGGTGGGCCACGTGTTCTACCTCGGCACCAAGTACAGCCGCGCCATGAACGCAACCTTCCTTGACGAGGCCGGCAAGCCGCAGTTCCATGAAATGGGCTGCTACGGCATCGGCATCACGCGGCTGCCGGCGGCGGCTATCGAACAAAATCACGACGAGCGCGGCATCATCTGGCCCGACGCGATTGCGCCTTTTACCGTGGTCGTGTGTCCGATCGGGATTGACCGAAGCGCCGGGGTCAAGGCCGCGGCCGAAGCGCTCTACGAGGAGTTGCTCGCGGCCGGTGTCGACGTGCTGCTCGACGACCGCGGTGAGCGCCCGGGTGCCATGTTCGCCGACTGGGAACTGATCGGCGTGCCCCACCGCGTGGTGATTTCGGATCGTGGCCTCAAGGAAGGCCACTGCGAATATCAACATCGTCGCGACACCGCAGCGACGCAGGTGCCGGTAGCCGATATCGCCAACCTGATCGCCTCCAAGATAGCGGCATGACGGGGTTGGCGCCGCTGCCGGTCGGCCTCTCGCGGCGCGCCTGTTTTGGCGCTGCTGCTGCGGGCGCTCTCGCGCTGGCGTTGCCGCGAACGGCGATGGCGGGTGCGCAACTCGAAGAGCCCCTGATTGATTCGGTGCGCACCGCGCTGAGCTCCGCCATTAACAATCACGCGCCGCCTGTGCCCGAATTCGGCACCACTGAATCGTGGCTTCAATACCTGCGCTGGCTCGGAGCCATGAGCGAGCGTCTCAAAAAGAAAATTCCTTCCGCGCAGGAGCGAATCGAACTTTTGCAAACGATTTGGTACGAGAGTAAACGTTCCGGCCTAGATGTCAGTCTCGTGCTCGGATTGATCCAGGTCGAGAGCAACTTCCGAAAATGGGCAGTGTCGATTGCAGGTGCGCGAGGCCTCATGCAAGTGATGCCTTTTTGGACGCGAGTGATCGGCGATGGCGATGCCACCAGGTTGTTTCGCATGCAGACCAACTTGCGTTTTGGCTGCGTGATCTTGCGCCACTACCTCGACCGCGAACGCGGCGACCTGTTCCTAACGCTGGGCCGTTACAACGGCAGCCGAGGCAAGGCGCCGTACCCGGATGCGGTGTTCTCCAATCAGCGGCACTGGAAGTTCTCGGACGCCTCGGCAGCCTGAGTGAGCGCACCTGCGGCTGCCGCGGCGCCGCTGAGCTTTTGCGCTGGGTCACGCCGCAGGCCCGGCGAGCGGGTTTCTCACCGGGGGTTGTGCGTACCGGGGCAATCCATTCCGCTTGCGCGCATTGCTTCAGGGCCGGCCTGCGTGCAAAAACACGGGGCTGCACTCCTGAATCGCGTTTGTGGCTGACTACGCCGGCTGCTTGCGCGTGACCATGACCTGATCGACGCGGTGGCTGTCGACATCCATCACCTCGAACGTGTAGGCGCCCCAAGTCACGCTGTCGGTGCGCCGTGGCACGCGGCGCAGCATCACCATCAGGAATCCGGCCAGCGTTTCGTATTCGTCGGCGTGTGGCAGCAGGTCGATGGCGAGCGCGCGCTGCACGTCCTGCATGGGCGTGATGCCGTCGATCAACCATGAGTGGTCATCGCGCTGCACGATCTGCTGCTCTTCGTCCTGCGGCGTGACGAGGTCGCCCATCACGGTGCTCATCACGTCGTTGAGCGTGATCACGCCAACCACGAGGCTGTATTCGTTGACGATGATGGCGAAGTCCTCGTGGGCCTGCTGGAACTGCTCCAGCACCTCGGTGAGCGAGATGCGGTCAGGAATCACCAGCGCCTTGTGCAGCGGCACGCCCTGGTCCAGCGCCAGCGGCTGGCCGCTCAGCACGCGCTGGAACATGTCCTTGGCATCGACGTAGCCGAGCACGTGGTCAATGTCCCCGTCGCACACCGGATAGGCCGAAAACGGTTCGGCCACGATGCGCACGCGCAGCACCGATTCAAGGTCGTCCTTGTGGAACCACACGATGCTGTCGCGCGTCGTCATGACGCTGCTGACCAAGCGGGTGTCGAGCTCGAACACGTTGGCGATCACCTGCTGCTCGCGCACCGCCAGCACGCCGGCGCGCGCGCCAGCCTCCGTCATGGCGAGGATGTCGGCCGAGGTGATCTTGTCGTCGCGCTGCGCCGGAACGTCCAGGAGCTTAAACAAGCCGTCGGTGCAGCGGCTGAAAAGCCAGACCAGTGGCTTGAGGGTGGTGGTGAGCAGCTGCATCGGGCCGACCATCCGAACTGCAAGGCGCTCGGGTTCGAGCATGCCAAAGCGCTTGGGAAAGAGGTCGGAGAAGATCAGAAACACCGCCACGATGGCAACGAATGACGTGCCGAACGCCGCGCGCTGCGCCGCCAGCGGACTCAGCCAGGGTTCGAGCAGAGTGGCAAACCACGGAGTGAGCGAGCCTTCGCCAATCACCCCGCCCAAAATTGCCACCGCATTGACACCGATCTGGACCACGGTGAAATAGTGGCCCGGCTGCTCCTGAACCTGCAGCACGCGCTGAGCACGGGAGTCGCCGCCGTCCGCCATCTGGCGCAGGCGCAAACGGCGTGAGGCCGCCAGCGATATTTCGGCCAACGAAAAAAAAGCCCCCAGCGCGATCAACACGAGGATGGCCAGCAGGCTTTGGGTGACGGTCAGGGTCATGGACGGGCAGTTCTCTAGCCCGCGATAGTGCCATGACCGTGCCGCCTACCGCCTGCGGTGGTGCGCTGCGCAGTGCGCCACTGGCGGACTTCCTCGTCGTCGAGCACGTTGACGGTCTTGATTTCCTTGCCGTCGACACCGCAGGCCTTGAGGATCTGGATCGCGCGGCCCGAGAAACCACACATCGGAAAGCTGGCATTGCCTTTCATGAAAAGCAGCACGTTGCTGGATTTGACGATTTCATCGATGCGTTGTTGGGCGTCGCTCATGGGGGCTCCTGAAACTGACCTATTGGCCGTGGGGTAGGGAAACGGAAAAATTGATGGCGGATTATTTCACCATCACCCATTGTCCGCCCGAGCAGCGCTCGATGCCGGCCAGGTCGTGATGGCTTTGGATGGCGGCGAAGCCGCGCGTCGCGAGCAGGCGGCGCACGGCGGCGCTCTGGTCGTGGCCATGCTCGAGCAGCAGCCAGCCGCCATTTTGCAGGTGACCGGGGGCGGCCTGCACGATCCGGCGCAGGTCATCCAGGCCGTCGGAGCCGGAGACCAGCGCACCGACGGGTTCGTGCGCGAGAGCCGCCAGATGCGGGTCGTGCAGCGCGATGTAGGGCGGATTGGAGACGATCAGGTGGTAGGCGCAGTGCCGGAACTGCTTGGCACCGGCCAGCCAGTTCGATTCGAAGAATTGCACTGGCAGTGCCAGTTGCTGCGCGTTGGCGCGTGCCACGGCCAGCGCGTCGGCGCAGCAATCGGCTGCGTCGACCTGCGCATCGGGCCGTGCGTGCTGCAGCGCCAGCGCAATGGCGCCGCTGCCCGTGCCCAGGTCAAGCACGGCCGGCGCAGGGCTGCCGGCGAGCACTTCGAGCGCCCAGTCGACCAGCGTTTCGGTGTCGGGCCGGGGCACCAGCACCCGCGCATCGACGTGCAGCCTCAAACCGTGGAATTCTTTTTCGCCCAGCAGGTAGGCGGCGGGCTCGCCGGCGGCGCGCCGTTCGCAGGCGTGCACGAACGCGGCGGTGGCGTCTGGCGCCAGCGGATCGGTGTCGTGCGCAAGCAGCCAGGCGCGATCGTGCGGCGAGCGGCCGAGCGCGTGCAGCAGCAGCAACTGGGCATCGAGCCGGTCGATGCCGCGCTTGGCGGCGCCGGACAGCGCTTGCGCCGCTGTGTGCAGCAGATGACTATCAAACTGATAGCAGTCAGCGTCCACGACATAGGCGTTAGAGGCCGATTTGGTCCGAAAACGGGCGTCTCTCACTGGTCTCTTTCGTGGAATGCCGCGGAACCGGTTTCGCCGGGCCGCTGGGGTTGCCCCCTGAAAGGGGGTTGGCGAAGCAACACGAAGTGCGCGAAGACTGGGGGTGTGCTCATGAACCTGATTCGAGTTCGGCCAGTTGCTGGGCCTCGCGTGCCGTCTGCAGCGCGGCCAGCACGTCGCCCAGGTCGCCTTCCATGATGCTGGCGAGCTTGTAGAGCGTGAGGTTGATGCGGTGGTCGGTCAGCCGCCCCTGCGGGAAGTTGTAGGTGCGAATGCGGTCGCTGCGGTCGCCGGTGCCGATCAGGCCCTTGCGTTCGGCGGCGTCTTTGGCGGCGCGTTCGGAGCGGTCTTTTTCGAGAATGCGAGCGGTCAGCACCTTCAGGGCCTGCGCCTTGTTGGCGTGCTGGCTGCGGCCGTCCTGGCATTCGGCCACAATGCCGGTGGGCAGGTGCGTGATGCGCACCGCCGAATCGGTCTTGTTGATGTGCTGGCCGCCAGCGCCGCTGGCGCGGTAGGTGTCTATGCGCAGATCGGCCGGGTTGATCCGGATGGCGACGGCCTCGTCGGGCTCGGCCAGCACCGCCACGGTGCAGGCGCTGGTGTGGATGCGACCTTGGGTTTCGGTCTCTGGCACGCGCTGCACGCGGTGGCCGCCCGATTCGAAGCGCAGCTGGCCGAACACGCCGCTGTCGGGTGTGGCGTTGGCAGCCGGGCCGACGATGTGGAGCACCACTTCCTTATAGCCGCCCAGATCGCTGGCGCTCTCGCTCATAATTTCGCTGCGCCAGCCGACCCGTTCGGCGTAGCGCGTGTACATCCGCAGCAGGTCAGCCGCGAACAGGGCCGATTCGTCGCCGCCGGTGCCGGCGCGGATTTCGAGAAAGGCACTGCGGGCGTCGTCCGGGTCCTTGGGCAGCAGCAGCCGCTGCAGTTCGTCTTCGATCCTGGCCATCTCAGCCTCGGCGCCGGCGATTTCTTCCTCGGCCATCGCAGCCATGTCGGGACCGGTCCCGGCGCTGGCCAGCAGCGCGCGCGCTTCGCCCAGGTCGGCTTCGCGCCGCACGTAGCGCGCATGGCGCCCGGCGATCTGCGTCACGTCAGCGTGTTCCCTGGAAATGGCACGGTACTGCGCCATGTCGCCCATGATGTCGTCGCGAGATAGAAGAAAGTCGAGCTCGCCCAAGCGCTGCGCATAGCGTTCGAGTTGGTGGCGGAGAAAGGGTTTCATCAGAAAAAGCAAGAAGCAGAGGCCAACGGGGAGTTGTCCGCCCAAGGGCCGGGACGCTCGACACGCGAAGAAGGTGGGAAGTCGTTGTGGGCAGGTTTGGCCGGCCGTTCGCGCCGGCGAGAACCCGGTGTGTGGTCGCCGCGCAGCAGGTCTGCATCGCGCGGGACGGCGCTGGCGCGAGCGTCGCTAACGCTCTTTGCGCAGAAACAGGCGCGAGATGGTTTGCGCCGTCTGCTCGCGCACCTGGGCATCGCCTGCATGCAGTTCGGCCAGCGCGCCGTGCAGCATTTTTTGCGTCAGGCCGCGCGCCAGGGCTTCGAGCACCGCCTCGACCGGCTCGCCCCTGGCCAGGAGCTTGCGCGCGCGCGCCACCTCGAGCGCGCGCCATTCGTCGGTCTGCGCGCTCAGCTGGCGAATGAGCGGCACCGTGCCGCGCTGGTCGAGCCACTGCATGAAGTCGTGCACGCCGGTGTCGATGATCACTTCGGCCTGCGCCACTGCCGCCTGTCGGCTGGCCTGCCCCTGATGCACCACCTGCGCCAGGTCGTCGACGGTGTAGAGGTACACATCTTGCAAGGCCTTGACCTCGGGTTCGATGTCGCGCGGCACGGCCATGTCGACCATGAACATCGGGCGGTGCCGACGCGCCTTGAGCGCGCGCTCGACCGCGCCGAGGCCGATCAGCGGCAACGTGCTGGCGGTGCAACTCACGACGATGTCGAACTCGGCCAGCCGTGCCGGCAGATCGGCCAGCCGCATCGACTCGGCGCCGAAGCGGGTGGCGAGCGTCTCGCCGCGTTCGAGCGTGCGGTTCGCAATCGCCATGGCCTTGGGCTGGCGGGCAGCGAAATGGGTCGCGGCGAGGTCGATCATTTCGCCCGCGCCGACCAGCAGCACGCGCGTCTGGCGCAGGTCTTCGAACAGCTGGCCGGCCAGCCGCACGGCGGCGGCGGCCATGCTGATGGAGTGCGCGCCGATTTCGGTGGCCGTGCGCACTTCCTTGGCAACCGCGAAGCTGCGCTGGAACATCTGGTTGAGCGTACTGCCTAGGGCGCCGGCGGTTTCGGCGGCGCGCACGGCGTCTTTCATCTGTCCGAGGATCTGCGGCTCGCCCAGCACCATCGAATCGAGGCCACTGGCGACGCGAAAGGCGTGGCGCGCCGCGCCATCGTCGTGCAGCGTGTAAGCGTGCGAGCGCAGCAGCGCCGGCTCAACGCCGCCGCTGTGGGCCAGCCAGCCGACAGTGTGGTCGAGTGCCAGGTGTTCGGCGGCGCAATAAATCTCAGTGCGGTTGCAGGTCGAGATGATGGCGGCCTCGACATTCGGGTGTCGCCCGTCGCCGAAAGAACTGCGCAGGCTGTGCAGCGTGGGCGCGATCTGGTCGAGCGCGAACGCGAAACGACCGCGCAGATCGAGCGGCGCGGTCGTGTGGTTCAAGCCGAAGGCCCAGACTGGCATAGTGTCTGATTATAAAATCAGCAGCGACAAGCCGTGCGCAAGTGCTGCCAAAGCTTTTTTGCTGGCTCGAAGGCAACTCGCGCCGCGGCCGACGCCGCCACCCGCCTTCCCTTGTGTCATGACCCTGCCGGATTTTCTCAATCACCTGCTCAATTTCGTTGGTCCGGCCGCCGGTGTCGCGTTGCTGACGGCGGCGCTCAGCCGAATATTTATAAGAAAAGGGCCTGTAACGCCCGCCTGGTGGGCGCAAGTAGCTATTAATTTGATGTCTGGAAGTGGTGTGCTTCTGGCGGGCCTCTGGTTTTTCGGCGCCGACGGCAGGATGGCCACTTATGGCGCGCTGGTCGTGGTCTGCGGCACCGTGCAGTGGGCGCTGTTGCGTGGCTGGCGCGCCTGAATCTGTGTCTAGCCCAAGGCGACAGGTCGCTGCCCCGCCGTGGCGTGTTCGGGTGCCGTGTTCAAGCAAAGTCTGTCGCTGCGGACCTGATGTCGCCTCGAGGTGAACGCGCAATGAGGCGCAGCGTCACGTCGTTTTGAGCGATGGTTCGGCTTCGGGCTGTGGCGGCGTGGGCGTTGGCGTCGGGGTCAGCACCAGCGTCTGCGTCGGTAGCGAGAGCGGCAGGCCGGCGCTTTTTAAGCCGTCGAGGATGGCAATCAGCAAGTCGCTGCGCACGCCGGCCGCCAATCGCGGGCTCGGCACGTACGCAATCGCCTGGAACATCAGTACGGCGTTTTCGACGCCGTCCAGCGTAACCGAGGGTGCCGGCACCGGCAGCACGTCGGTGTGCGCGCGGCACGCCGCCAGCATGACGTCGCGCGCGTGGTGCGCGTCGGTGGTGAGCGGCAAGGGCAGTCGCAGCAGCACCCGGCCCTCGGCGTTGGCCAGCGTCATGTTACGCACCGGCTTGGTGATGAACTCCGAGTTCGGCACGATCAGCGTCGAGCGGTCGCCCAGCTGAATCTCGGTGGCGCGTACGTTGATGCGCCGCACGTCGCCCTCGACGCTGCCCAGTACCACCCAGTCACCGACCTTGACCGGGCGCTCGGCCAGCAGGATCAGGCCAGAAATGAAATTCTGCACGATCGCCTGCAGCCCGAAGCCTATGCCGACCGACAACGCGCTCGCTACCCACGCAATGCGCTCGACGCCGATGCCCAGCGCCGAGAGCGAAAACGCGACCACCAAGATGCCCCCGACATACCCCAGCAGCGTGATCACAGAGCTCTGCATGCCGGGCTCGAGCGCCGTGCTGGGCAGGTATTTGTGGTCCAGCCAGCGCTTGAACACGCGCAGCACGATGAAGCCGATCACCAGCACTGCCACGGCACTGAAAATCGCTTCCGGAACGAGCTGGAATTCACCCACCTTCAGGCCGGTGCCAAACTGTCCGCTGCGCTGGAACACTTCACCCGGCCCGGTACCCAGCGGCGCCACGAGCGCGATCAACATGTAAAAAAAGAGCGCGACGCGGGCGAGGCCCGACAGCACGACGGCGCTCTGGTCGAGCGTCTGCGGGGCAAAGCCAAAGCTCTTTTGCAGCCGCTGGCCAAAGCTGCTGCGCGACGAAACCACGCCCATGCACAGGTCATCGGCAAACTTGAACAGCACGTAAAACGCTGCTACCACAATGCCGCCCCAGGTGATTTGCGCCGCCAGCAAACCGGCCAGTGCGACGTAGCCTAAGGCGACCAGTGCGACGATCAGCACCAGCGCCAGTGCGATGCAGCCGGTCAGCAACCCGACCCACAGGGGGCGGTCGGCGGGCACATCGGCCGGGCCGCTGCCGGTACTGGCCGAGCCGGCCAGAGTCGGCTTGGCACGACGCGCGGCACGCCGGCGGTGTGGCTCGCGCAGGCGCAGCAGCAGCGCCGCCATCAGGAGGGTGAGACCGAGCGCCGTCGCCACCTGCGTGGCTACCACGGCCGCAAAGCTGGCCTCGACCAGTTCGTTGACCTGCGTCGGCGCCCACACCAGCGCGGCCATGAGTGCCACGAGCCAGGGGTAGGGCGCGAGCCGTTGCGCCACGGGGTCGGCGATGGGCGGCAGCCGCCACGATGGGCGCGGATTGGCCAGCAAGGCGCGACCGAGCCCGATCACGAAGGCGATGAAGATGCTCGCGTGCACGGCGGACTGCGCCAGCTTGTGAGTCAGGGGCCCCCACACGCGATGGACGTCGAGTGTGACACTGAGCCACTGCGCCGCCAGGCCAACCAGCACCACGTTGGTGATGACGATGGCAACCGCCAGCAGCGAACGGCGCAGCCGGCCAACCGGCAAAATACGCGCTGCCAGCCGCACCAGCGCGTGCTCGGCCAGCCAGTTGCCCAGGAAGGCAATCAACAGCGAGGCCAGCAAGGTGCCAGTTACCACCCAGCGGTGCGCCGGCTGCCGTGCCAGCGCGGCGCCCGCCTTAAGTTCCTGCCACAGTGTTCCGAGCCGTGCCGTGTCGTCGGGCCAGGCGTCACGCAGGTCGAGCCAGAATTCGCGGCCCAGCGGCGAGGGCGTGCGCTCGGCCAATCGGGCCTCGAACAGGGTGCGGCGCTGGGTCAGCAGGTCGCCGGCGCGCTGCTGCGCGTCGAGGCTGAGCAGGCGAGCCAGCCGGATGTCGGCGTCGAGCGCGTTGCGCGCCTTCAGCAGGCTGGCGCGCTGGCGCGTCACGTCGCGGTCTTCCGGCGTCGCGCCGGCGGCCGGCGGGTTGCCCAGTTCACCCAGGCGTGCATTCAGATCGGCCAGCTGGCTGGTGCGTGAGGTCACGAACTTTTCGGCCTGTCGGGCGATGCCGTTGAGTTGCGCGACCAGAGCGCGAACGCCTTCGTCGTCTTGGGTGATCGTCGGGATGCTGGCGAGTTGGGCCCGCAATTCGGCCAGGCTGGGCGCTGCCGCAGCAGCCGATCCGGCGGGCGAGGCTGTGCCGTTCGCCGCTACCGGGGCCGGTGCCAAAGAGGGTGGGGAGAGCGGCCCGGCCGCCTGCGACAGGACGGTGCTGCACAGCAACGCGGCCAGCAGGCCGGCCGCCAGACGGGAAGTGAAACGCATGGGCGGCATCATAGAAGGCGCCATGACTTTCATTGGAAACCGGCTGTAACGCCCATGCCATCTGCGATAACAGCTATCAGAACGATAGCTATCCGCGGCGAACATCTCTCAAGCGACAGGGCTGAAGCGCTCGACGCGGTCGGTGATCAGGCCGTCGGTGCCGAGCGCAATGAGCCGCTCCGCGGCCCACTCGTCGTTGACCGTATAGCTCAGGGTGCGCAGCCCGGCGGCGCGCGCTTGCGCCACGGTGCAGACGTCCCACAAGGCGTGATTGCACACGAGTGCCACGCACCCGAGCTGGCGGGCCGCGTCGAGCCAGCCGCTGCGCAGGGTGTCGAGCAGCAGGCCGCGCGGCAATTCGGGCTGGGTCGCTTGCGCGCCCTGCAGCGACTCGACCTGGAATGAGGTCAGCAGCGGGGGCGTGGCAGCACCTTGCCACAGCCGGGCGGCTTCCTGCGCCACCTCTTCACCGGTGCGCCGCTCCGCGCCGGGCGTCGGCTTGATCTCAATATTGAGCAGGTAGCCATTGGCGCGGCAAAAGCGCGCCACGTTGTCCAGACAGGGCAAGGGCTCGCCCGCGTGGCGGCGCGAATGCCAGCCGCCCGCATCGAGCTGCGCCAGCGCGCTCCATGGCTGCTCGCCGGCGACCCCGTGGCCGTTGCTCGTGCGCTCCAGCGTGCTGTCATGCAGCAAGAACGGCACGCCGTCGGCACTCAGCTTGACGTCGCACTCGAACATGCGAAAGCCGTGCTCGGCGCCAAGGCGAAACGCCGCCAGCGTATTTTCCGGCGCCAGCTTGCCCGCGCCGCGATGGGCGATCCAGCGGGGGTAGGGCCACGGCGCCGTCACGCAGCGCGTTTGCCGGAACCGGCATCGAACCAGTGCAGCTTCTCGGGACGCGCCGCGATGCGCATGGTGTCGCCCACCGTCGGCGACGGCTGGTCTTCGTCAATGCGCATGATGAGTCGCTCGTCACCGATGCGGCCGTACACCAGGCGCTCGGCGCCCAGAAGTTCGACGTGCTCGACCTGCACCGACCACCCCGCTTCGTCCAGCGTCAGGTGTTCGGGGCGGATGCCCAGCAGCATGCCGGGCCGCACGCCGGGCGCGTGCTGCAGGAGGTTCATCGGCGGCGAGCCCATGAAACTGGCGACGAAGGTGGTGGCCGGGCGCGTGTACACCTCCTCGGGCGTGCCGAACTGGTCCATCACGCCGGCGTTCATCACGATGATGCGGTGCGCTAGCGTCATGGCCTCAACCTGGTCGTGTGTGACGAACAGCGACGTGATGCCCAGTTCGTGGTGCAGCTTCTGGATTTCGAGGCGCGTTTGTGCGCGCAGCTTGGCGTCCAAGTTCGACAGGGGCTCGTCGAACAGAAACACCTGTGGCTGGCGCACGATGGCGCGCCCCATGGCAACACGTTGGCGCTGCCCGCCCGACAGTTCGCGCGGCTTGCGGGTCAGCAGCGTCGGATCGAGGTCGAGGATTTTCGCGGCCTTGTCGACCCGCGTCTTGATCTCGGCCACCGGCACCTTGGCGATCTTCAGGCCGTAGGCCATGTTGTCGAACACTGTCATGTGCGGATAGAGCGCGTAGTTCTGGAACACCATCGCGATGTCGCGCTCGGCCGGTTCCAGGTTGTTGACCACCCGCCCCCCAATGGCGATCTCACCGGCGCTGATTTCTTCCAGCCCCGCGACCATGCGCAGCAACGTCGACTTGCCGCAGCCCGAAGGCCCAACGATGACGACGAATTCATGGTCGGCAATCTCGGCGCTGACGCCGTGGATGACCTGGTTGGCTTTCGGCCCGATGCCGTAGCGCTTGATGACGTTGCGTAGCGAAATGGCAGCCATAGTTTTAAAGTTTCGGATCTGTTCCAGTCAACCGAGGAACCGGCTTTGCCGCGCCTCTGGCGTTGCCCCCGGCAGGGGGTTGGCGAAGCGACGCAAAGTGCGCACTCGCTTGGGGCGAGTCATTTTTCTGTGTCCACCAGGCCCTTGACAAACCATTTCTGCATCAAGATCACGACCAGTGCCGGCGGGACCATGGCAAGGATTGCGGTGGCCATCACCACGTTCCATTGGTTCGCTGAATCTCCCCCGGCGATCATTCGCTTGATGCCGATCACCACGGGGTACATATCCTCGCTGGTAGTTGCCAGCAACGGCCACAGATACTGGTTCCAGCCGTAGATGAACTGGATCACGAACAGCGCCGCGATCGAGGTCTTGGACAGCGGCAGCAGGATGTCCTTGAAGAAGCGCATCGGCCCGGCGCCGTCCATGCGTGCCGCTTCCACCAACTCATCGGGCACGGTCAGGAAGAACTGGCGAAACAGGAAAGTGGCCGTCGCAGACGCGATCAGCGGAATGGTCAGCCCTGCATACGTGTTTAGCATGCCCAGATCGGACACCACCTTGTAGGTCGGCATGATGCGCACCTCGACCGGCAGCATCAATGTGATGAAGATCGCCCAGAAGAAGAAGTTCTTGAAGGGAAAGCGGAAGTACACGATGGCAAATGCCGACAGCAGCGAAATGGCAATCTTGCCGAACGTGATGACCAGCGCTGTCACCAGGCTGACCCACATCATGCGAGCCACTGGAGCGGTGGAGCCGGCGCCGTCACCGCCGCCGACCAGGGCAGTCTTGTAGGTCTCCCACAGATGACCGCCGGGCAGCAGCGGCATCGGGGCCTGGATGATTTCCTGGGCCGTGTGGGACGACGCGACGAAGGCCAGGTACAGGGGAAACGCCACGATCAGCAGGCCAAGGACCATGATGACGTGGGCGAGGACGTTCAGCCACGGGCTGCGTTCAACCATGATTCACGGCCTTCATCAGTACTGCACCTTTTTCTCTACATAGCGGAACTGCACCACGGTCAGCGCAATGACGATGACCATGAGCACGACCGACTGGGCTGCCGAACTTCCGAGGTCACCGTTCTTGAAGCCGTCGTTGTAGACCTTGTAGACCAGAATCATCGTGTCCTGTCCCGGTCCGCCGCGAGTGGTGGCATCGATGATGGCAAATGTGTCGAAAAACGCGTAAACCATGTTGATCACCAGCAGGAAGAAGGTGGTCGGCGACAGCAGCGGAAACTGGATGCTCCAGAAACGCCGCCAGGGGCCCGCGCCATCAATGGCGGCTGCTTCAATCAATGATTTGGGAATCGACTGCAACCCCGCCATGAAGAACAGGAAGTTGTAGGAAATCTGCTTCCATACCGCCGCCATCACGATCAGCGCGACCGCATCGCCCGAGTTGAGCAGAGAGTTCCAGTCCATGCCCAGGGCGCCCAATGCGTAGGCCACGACGCCCAGCGTGGGCGAGAACATGAACAGCCACAAAACGCCCGCAACAGCCGGCGCGACCGCATATGGCACGATCAGGAAGGTGTTGTAAAACAGCGCGCCGCGAATGATCCGATCTGCAAAGATCGCCAGCACGAGCGACAGGCCGATGCCAAGGCCCGCGACAAGCGTGGAGAACAGGGCGGTGACCTTGAAGGAATTGAGATAGGCCGAGTCGGTGAACAGTTCTCTGAAATTGTCGAAGCCCACCCACTGCGTGTGCAGGCCGAAGGCATCCTGCAACTGGAACGATTGCACCATTGCCTGCCCGGCCGGCCAGAAAAAGAACACCGCGATGACGATCACCTGAGGGGCGAGCAGCACCCACGGCAACCACCGGGAACGGAACAGGACGCGTTTTTCCATGAGTCGAACTATGAGGCCCTCCGCGCGCAGCGAGAAGGGCCGGTGTCAGGCGCTGTCACGACAGCGTCGATGTCGCGCCGAAGCGAGAAATCCCTTCAGGATTTGTTGGCTTTCTGGAACCGTTCCAGTTGCTCGTTGCCGCGAGTGACGGCAGCGCCAAGCGCTTCTTTCGGCGTTTTCTTGCCGGTCCAGATCTGCTCGGTTTCTTCGTCGATGATGGTGCGGATCTGGTTGAAGTTGCCCAGACGGATACCGCGCGATTTCTCGGTGGTCTTGCGGATCATCTGCGTCACGGCCACGTCGGTGCCCGGGTGCTCCTTGTAGAAGCCGGACTTTTCCGTCAGCTCGTAGGCAGCTGTTGTGATCGGCAGGTAGCCCGTGCGCTTGTGGCTGGCCGATTGCACGTCGGGCCGGGACAGGTATTGAAAGAACGCCGCTACGCCCTTATAGGTGTCCGGCTTCTTGCCCGCCATCACCCACAGGCTGGCGCCGCCGATGATCGTGTTTTGCGGGGCGCCGGGAACGTCCGGGTAGTAGGGCAAGGTCGAGATGCCATAAGCAAATTTGGCTTCCTTGCTGACGCGCGAATACAGGCCGGAGGAGCCAGTCATCATTGCGCATTCACCCGACGGGAACGACACGTCGGCCGCGTTGTCCCGGCCTTTGTAGACAAACAGCCCCTGCTTGTTCATGTTGGACAGGTCGTCGAAATGGCGCACGTGCAGCGGCGAGTTGAAGGCCAGCCGCGCTGCCGGTCCGCCAAAGCCGTTGTTCAGCGTCGCAAACAGTACGTTGTGCCAGGTCGAGAAGCTCTCCAACTGCGTCCAGCTCATCCAGCTCGTGGTGAACGGGCATTTGTGGCCGGCTGCCTTGAGCTTGGCGGCAGCCAGAATCACTTCGGGCCAGGTGGTGGGTGCCTTGCTGGGGTCGATCCCTGCAGCCTTGAAGGCGTCCTTGTTGTAGTAGAAGACGGTGGTGGAGCTGTTGAAGGGCAAGCTCAGCATCTGGCCGTTGGGCGCCGTGTAGTAACCCGCCACCGCAGGAATGTAGGCCTTGCTGTCGAATTTGGCGCCGCCCATGGTCATGACCTCGCCAACCGGCTTGACCGCGCCCTTGGCGGCCATCATCGTGGCGGTGCCGACTTCATAGACCTGCATGATGTCGGGCGCGTTGCCGGCCCGGAATGCCGCCATGCCGGCCGTCAGGGTTTCGCCATAGGTGCCTTTGTAGGTCGGAACGACCTTGTATTCCTTTTGGCTTGCGTTGAAGTCCTTGGCCAGGTCGCCAACCCAGTCGCCGAGCGGGCCGCTCATGGCATGCCACCATTGAATTTCGGTTTGGGCGTGCGCCGGCGCAAACAGCGTGGCGGCCAGCGCCGATACCAGCGCGAGTGATTTGAATCGCATGAAGAAACTCCTCCAGGGGGAAACAAAGGGAAAACGAAGCGCAGATCCGAGAACATCCGCGTGACATAAGGTGTGTCGAGTTGTCGCAGGAAAGCAAGGCCGCGCAAAGCGGGGAAACCCTTTCGGCACCACGGGCGCAGCGCAGGGCGCGGGTGTTTGCTGCACTGCACCATGCTAGCATCGTCGGCACTTTTTGCGGCGCACCGCCAAGGCATTCATGAGCAAGACTTCACTCGATAAAAGCAAGATCAAATTTCTCTTGCTCGAAGGCATCCACCCTTCCGCCGAGGAGGTGTTACGTAGCGCTGGCTACACCGAAATCGAGACGCTGACCGGCGCCTTGTCCGATGCCGAACTCAAGGAGCGCATTGCCGAGGTCCACTTTGTGGGTATCCGTTCGCGCACCCAGTTAACGGCAGAGGTATTTGACGCGGCGCACAAGCTGGCGGCGGTGGGCTGTTTTTGTATCGGCACCAACCAGGTCGACCTGAACGCGGCCCGCGAGCACGGCGTGGCGGTGTTCAACGCGCCGTACTCCAACACGCGCTCGGTCGCCGAGATGGTGCTGGCGCAGGCGATCCTGTTGCTGCGCGGCATTCCGGAAAAAAACGCGGCGGCGCATCGCGGCGGCTGGCTCAAGTCGGCCACCAATGCCTACGAGATTCGCGGCAAGACGCTGGGCATCGTCGGCTATGGGTCGATCGGCGCGCAGCTCTCGGTACTGGCCGAGGCGCTTGGCATGCATGTGGCGTTCTACGACGTGGTCACGAAGCTGCCGCTGGGCAATGCGCACCAGGTGCGCGACCTGCACGAGTTGCTGGCCACCAGTGACATCGTGAGCCTGCACGTGCCGCAGACGCCGGCCACGCAATGGATGATTGGCGAGGCGGAAATCGCAGCCCTCAAGCCGGGCGGAATCCTGATCAATGCATCGCGCGGCACGGTGGTCAAAATTGAACCGTTGGCCGAGGCGCTCAAGCAAAAGAAGCTGCTGGGCGCCGCGGTCGATGTGTTCCCGGTCGAGCCGCGCAGCAACAAGGACGAATTCCAGTCGCCATTGCGCGGGCTCGACAACGTCATCCTGACGCCGCACATCGGCGGTTCGACGATGGAGGCGCAAGCTAACATCGGACTCGAAGTGGCCGAAAAATTGGTTAAGTACAGCGACAACGGCACTTCCACCTCGTCGGTCAATTTCCCCGAGGTGGCACTGCCGGCGCACCCGGGCAAGCACCGCATCCTGCACGTTCACCACAACGTGCCGGGCGTGCTGTCGGAGATCAACCACATCTTCTCGGACAACCACATCAACATCGCCTCGCAGTACCTGCAGACCAACGAGAAAATCGGCTACGTCGTGATGGACATCGACGCCGGGTCGTCCCACCTGGCGCTGGAGAAACTGGCCAAGGTGTCGGGGACGATCCGCAGTCGGGTGCTGTTCTAGGGCTCAGTGCGCTTGCCGGTGCCGGTCCGGCTGTCGGTGGAGGCGCAGGCAGGTGCTAACCGGTGCGGTCGGGCGGCGGCCAATGGTGTGTGCGGCGCAGGCCGATGCCTCCGGTCCTTCGCACTTCGCTACTTCTCCTCGCACAGGACGAGGTCCGCAGAACTCGCTGCACTTCGTTGGGCTGGAAGCGCTGCGGCCCTGATCCGCCCTGCGGTGCAGGGCCAGCCGGAGGCTCAATGGCCCGCGCCGCACACACCTCCCGCCGCCGCGCAGGCGCCGGGATTGCATTCGAAATGGGGGGGCACGGGCCGTCGCACCGCCTCCAAGCACGACATGCGGTGCGGGCCGGGCGATTCCCTCTGCGCCGCTGAGGAGCGCAGCTTCAGGCGGAAAAAGTACCGCAGCGGTCTGAGCGAAACAACGTGGAGCGAGTTCTGCGGTTCCCGCTTGAGGCGAGCACCTCAAGGTAGCCCGAAGGGCCGGCGCAGCAGGACCGGTCGGAACGCGCCTCATACCGGACGGCCTCTCAAGGAGGCGCGACACCCATTGGCATGGCAGCATCGAGCACAGCATCTGGCGCCGCATCTGGCATCCGCACGCAGGGCGTTCTCACCTGCAGGCGCTACAGGGATCCCGGAGCATCGCGAGAAAGCACATCCGTGCCGTGACCTAAAATCATTCCCCCGGCTAGACGGCGCGCAGCGCCCCACCGAGGCCTACCCCCATGAATGCTCCGACCGCGTTGACCGCGTTGACCGCGTTGTTGCCGCAGGCCGAAGCGCCTGCGCGACTGCGCGAGATCCCCTACAACTACACGAGCTTCTCCGATCGCGAAATCGTGATCCGCCTGCTCGGCGAGCGCGGCTGGGAGCTGCTGCAAACGCTGCGCTCCGAGCGCCGCACCGGCCGCTCGGCCCGCATGCTCTACGAGGTGCTGGGCGATATCTGGGTGGTGCAGCGCAACCCCTACCTGGTCGACGACCTGCTGGACAACCCGCGCCGTCGGCGCCAGCTCGTCGAGGCGTTGAACCACCGATTGGGCGAGGTCGACAAGCGCCGAACGCCCGACGTCAACGCGCAGCGCGACGTGCTGGTGGGCGAACTCGAAGAGCTCGTGGCGCAGGCCATCACCGGGTTCGACGCCATGTTTCGCGACATTGCGGCGCTGCGGCGCAAGGCGACACACAGCTTTCGCCGGCTGACGGCCAAGGACAACGTCAAGTTCGACGGCCTGTCGCGCGTCTCGCACGTGACCGATGCGACGGACTGGCGGGTTGAATATCCCTTCGTCGTGCTGTGCCCCGACACCGAGGCAGAAATGGTCGGGCTGGTCAAGGGCTGCATCGAGCTGGGTCTGACCATCATCCCGCGCGGCGGCGGCACCGGCTACACCGGCGGCGCGATTCCGCTGACCTGGAACAGCGCGGTCATCAATACCGAAAAGCTCGAAGCCATGACCGAAGTCGAGCTGCGCCAGCTCCCTGGCCTCGGAGGCGAAGTGGCGACGGTCTGGACCGAGGCCGGCGTGGTCACGCAGCGCGTGGCCGATGCGGCCGAGCGCGCGGGCTACGTGTTCGCGGTTGATCCCACGTCGGCCGAAGCCTCCTGCGTCGGCGGCAACGTCGCCATGAACGCGGGCGGCAAGAAGGCCGTGCTTTGGGGCACCGCGCTCGATAACCTGGCCTCCTGGCGCATGGTCACGCCGCACGCTGAGTGGCTCGAAGTCACGCGCATCGGCCACAACCTGGGCAAGATCCACGACGTCGAGCGCGCGGTGTTCGAGCTGCAGTATTTTGCTGCCGACGGCAAAACTTTGCTGCGCACCGAGCGCCTCGACATCGCCGGCAAGACCTTCCGCAAGGAAGGCCTGGGCAAGGACGTGACAGACAAATTCTTGTCGGGCTTGCCCGGCATTCAAAAAGAAGGCTGTGACGGGCTCATTACGAGCTGCCGCTGGATCGTGCACCGCATGCCGGCGCACACGCGTACCGTGTGCCTCGAATTCTTCGGCAATACCAAGGACGCGGTGCCCAGCATCGTCGAGATCAAGGATTTCATGTTCGCGCTGCAAAAGCGCTCGGGCCAGAACGGAGCAGGACCGGCTCCCTCCCCAGTCCTGCTCGCGGGGCTGGAGCATCTGGATGATCGCTACCTCAAGGCGGTCGGCTATGCGACCAAGTCGAAGAAGCACGGTGGTCTCCCCAAGATGGTGCTGTTCGGCGACATCGTGGGTGACGATGCGGACGCGGTGGCGCGTGCCACCTCCGAGGTGGTGCGCATCGCCAACTCGCGCAGTGGTGAGGGCTTTGTCGCCATCAGCCCGGAGGCGCGCAAAAAGTTCTGGCTCGACCGCAAGCGCACCGCCGCCATCAGCCGCCACACCAACGCCTTCAAGATCAACGAAGACGTGGTGATTCCGCTGCCGCGCACGGCCGAGTACACCGACGGCATCGAGCGCATCAACATCGAGCTGTCGCTGCAGAACAAACTGGCGTTGACCGATGCGCTCGAAACCTTTCTGACGGGCGGTAATCTGCCGCTGGGCAAGGTGGACGACACGCTCGACGTGCCGATGGCCGAACTGCTCGAAGAGCGCGTAGCCCAGGCCGTAGCGCAGCTGCAGGAGCTGCGCGCGCTGTGGGCCGGCTGGCTGCAAGACGTCGATGCGCTGTTCCCGCAACTGCAGGACCATAGCCTGCGTGCGAGCTGGAAGACTCAGCTGCGCGAGCCGCTAGCGGCCATCTTCACGGGCGCCGAGTTCGCGCCCATCCTGGCCGAGTGCACGGCCATCCACCAGCGCGTGCTCAAGGGCCGCGTGTGGGTCGCGCTGCACATGCACGCGGGCGATGGCAACGTGCACACCAACATCCCCGTCAACAGCGACAACTACGAAATGCTGCAGTCCGCGCATTCGGCGGTGGTGCGCATCATGGCGCTGGCGCGCAGCCTGGACGGCGTGATTTCAGGCGAGCATGGTATCGGCATCACCAAGCTCGAATTCCTGACCGATGCCGAGCTGCAACCGTTTGCTCACTACAAGCAGCGGGTCGACCCCGAAGGCCGCTTCAACAAGGGCAAGTTACTACGAAATCCGGAGCATCTATCGCCTTCTGGACGGCCGCTACAGGCCGATTTGGCTCATACCTACACGCCCAGCTTCGGCCTCATGGGACACGAGTCGCTGATCATGCAGCAGAGCGACATCGGCGCCATTGCCGACTCAGTGAAAGACTGCCTGCGCTGCGGCAAGTGCAAGCCGGTGTGCGCCACGCACGTGCCGCGCGCCAACCTGCTGTACAGCCCGCGCAACAAGATCCTTGCGACCTCGCTGCTGGTCGAGGCTTTCTTGTACGAGGAGCAAACCCGGCGCGGCGTGAGCCTGCGTCACTGGGAAGAGTTTGAGGACGTTGCCGACCACTGCACCGTGTGCCACAAGTGCCTGGCACCGTGCCCGGTCGACATCGATTTCGGCGACGTGTCGATGAACATGCGAAACCTGTTGCGAAAGATGGGGCAAAAGAGCTTCCGGCCCGGCAACGTGGCCGCGATGTTTTTCCTCAATGCGACCAACCCGGCCACCATCAAGGCCATGCGGGTGGCCATGGTCGGCATCGGTTTCAAGGCGCAGCGCCTGGCCAACGACATGCTGTGGCGCGTGGCGAAAAAGCAGACCGCCGCGCCGCCCGCCACGCTCGGCCCGGCGCCGATCAGGGAGCAGGTCATCCACTTCATCAACAAGAAGCTGCCCGGCGGCCTGCCCAAACAGACGGCTCGCGCGCTGCTCGACATCGAGGATGCCGACTACGTGCCGATCATCCGCAACCCCCAGGCCACCACGGCCGACACGGAAGCGGTGTTTTATTTCCCCGGTTGTGGCTCGGAGCGATTGTTTTCGCAGGTCGGCCTGGCGACGCAGGCGATGCTGTGGCACGCCGGCGTGCAGACCGTGCTGCCGCCCGGCTATCTGTGTTGCGGCTACCCGCAGCGAGGCGCCGGTCAGTTCGACAAGGCCGAGAAGATGATCACCGACAATCGCGTGCTGTTTCATCGGGTGGCGACCACACTCAACTACCTCGACATCAAGACGGTGGTGGTGAGCTGCGGCACGTGCTACGACCAGCTGCAGGGCTACCAGTTTGACAAGATCTTTCCGGGCTGCCGCATCATCGACATCCATGAATACCTGCTCGAAAAAGGCATCACCCTGGGCGATGCAGGCGGTGGCGGCTACCTATACCACGAGCCCTGCCACAACCCGATGAAGCTCGGCGATTCGATGAAAACGGTTAGGGCGCTGGTGGGCGACAACGTGCTCAAGAACGATCGCTGCTGCGGCGAATCGGGCACCCTGGGCGTCACCCGGCCCGACATCTCGACCCAAGTTCGCTTTCGCAAGGAAGAAGAAATCCGCAAGGGTGCGGCGGCGCTGCGCAGCACCGGCGCCGTCCCGCAAAAAGGCAACGTCAAGATCCTCACCAGCTGCCCGAGCTGCCTGCAAGGGCTCAAGCGCTATGAGGATGACCTGGGCAACGGCCTGCTCGAAGCCGACTACATCGTCGTTGAGATGGCCAACAAGATCCTCGGCCCGAACTGGATGCCCGAGTACGTGCAACGCGCCAACGCCGGTGGCATCGAGCGGGTGCTGGTGTGACGCCCGCCACGCTCACAATGCCCGTGGCGGCGCCTGTGCCCGCGTGCTCCTTGTGTGAGCAAGACGGAGGCACCCTCATCTGGCGCGGCGGCAAGCTGCGCGTGATCCGCGCCGACGAGGTCGGTTTTCCAGCCTTTTACCGCGTCGTGTGGAATGCCCACGTGACCGAATTTTCAGATCTGGATGCCGCCGACCGCGCCCATTGCATGGCAGTGGTGGTGCTGGTCGAACAAGCCCTGCGCGAGCACCTGCAGCCCACCAAGATCAACCTGGCCACGCTAGGCAACATGGCGGCGCACCTGCACTGGCACGTGGTGGCGCGCTTTGACTGGGACAGCCACTTTCCGGCAGCGGTCTGGGCGCCGGCGCAGCGCGCGCGTGCAGAAGGACAGGAAGCCGCCCTGCGCGAACGGCTGCCTGCGATGGAAGCTCGGTTGCGCGAAGCGCTGGAACGATAGAAGCGTAGGTCTCGGATGATGCGCGCTGGTGTTCAATTGGCTGCATGAGCCTAGCGTTCGACGTGGGCGGTTGCCGGAAGCTGGCAAAGCATCGGCGCGCCACTGCGCGATCACATTGAGCTTCACCTTGCCCTTGAGGTGCAACTGTTGGTTGGTGTCGCCCTTGGCGAGGGCTTCGTAGGCGAATTCATCTTCCCTGGCAAACCCTGCCTCCGGCGTGTATCTGGCCCGGAGCACGCCATAGCGTCCTGGGCACGCCGCACGCGCAGTTTCGAGCGCTTAACCCAGATAGATTTTGGATTCAAGGTTTGCAATCGGCTTGCCACGGTTTACAAGCTCGGTCACGTAGGAGCGGCTGCCTTCAGCGATTGGCTTGAAGTAGTTGACCTTGATCTCGATCGTCGCGCAATTTTCGCCTTCAGCCAGGGTGGAATAGAGCGCTGCAGCCATGCCCGTCTCTGCCATCGCATAGATAACCGCTCCGCGAACCACGCCATGACGGTTCATCTGACCGGTAGTGACTGCCAGTTCGAGCCTGCTGATCCCGGCGCGCTGGTGGACGGTCCGCAGGTCGGTCAACTCGGCGGAAGGATGCCCGATGGGACAGCGTGCAACACCTCACCAGCTACTTGGCGGTTTCGGCGCCGTAGGCCTTGGTCAGGTAGTCGGCGATGGCGGGAATATCCTCACCGGGAAACTGAGCGCCATAGGTCGTTTTCATTTTTTTCACCTCCGCTTCCCAGAAGCTGTGCGGCAGGCCTGGCGGCTGGGTGGATGGATATTGTGCCGAATGGCAGGCCACGCAATTTTGCTGGGCAAGCAGATAGCCCGGCACAGTGCTGCTGCGTAACTGCGCCGTTTCCGGTGGCAACTCAATGCTGAGCGCGAATGCGGCCGATGAAATGGATAGCACGCCAACGAGCGCAAACTGCCGCAAAAAAAGCCCGGGTTGCGGGACGCTGCCGAAGGGGTGGGGGTGAAATGTCATCTCGTTCTCCTCAGGCCGCGGTGACGCGCGTGGTTTCGACGACGTTGCGCATGTAGCCCGACGGATTCCACAAGGCCTCCATGGGCTGGCTCTGTCCGATCCGGTTCACGGCACGCACCATCAACTCATAGTTTCCGGGGCGTGGCGGCGTGAAGCTCGAGGTCCATTCGCGGAACGAGTATTTTCCGAGGTCCTTGCCGAGTGTGGCTGCCTGCCAGCTGCGCCCGCCGTCGCCTGACACCTCGACGCCGGTGATGCCATAGCCGCCATCGAATGCGATGCCGCGCAGCTTGTTTGCCTGTCCCGCCTTGATCTTTGCGCCGTCGCTCAGGCTGGTGATGAAGGAGCGCACGTTGTAGCGCTTGATAGGCGTCATCTTGGTCGCGACGCCAGGTGTGCTGCAGGCGCAGGTGTTGTCCGGAATCCGGTAGGCGGTGCTCATCCAGAAGCCGGTAAACGGCTTGTCCAGGACGTCGATGTCCGACAGGTGCTTGACCCAATAGGTACCGTAATAGCCGGGCACGATCAGCCGCAGCGGGTAGCCGTTCAACATTGGCAAATCGGTGTCATTCATCTGCCAGGCCAGCATCACCTCATCATCCAGCGCGTGATCGATATCGAGCGCCTTGATGAAATCCGGCCCGTTGCCCGTTGGCGGGTGATCCAGGCCATTGAAGCTGACCTGCGCGCTTCCAGCCTTGACACCGGCCTTTTCGAGCACCGATTTGAGGGTGACGCCGGTCCAGCGCGCGTTACCCATCGCGCCGTTGCCAGACTGCCCCCCGGCCACGCGCGGCATTGAAAAGCCGCGGCTGTTGCCCGAGCATTGGGTGACAGCGACCAATTGCGTCGGGCCGGCCATGCGCTTGACATCATCGAGCGAGAGTTCGAGCGGCGTGTTGACGGTGCCGCCGATGCGCAGGCGGTAGGTTTGTGGATCGATCGAGGTTGGAATGCCGCTCCAGTGATAGCGTACGAAGAACGCGTCGTTGGGCGTCAACAGGCCGTCATTGAAGACGTCGAATGGCGTCTCAAGCTGTGGCGGCCGGCTAGTCTGCAAAATGAGCGAGCGCTTTTGCGGAAAGGTCGCCATCTCTCGCATGCCGTTGTCGAACGGTAGCGTGACGCTCGAAGGGCCGGCGGCAAATACTGGAAGGGAGCTACCTCCCAATGCAGTCATCGCGCCAAGGGCCCCGGCTCGTCGTAAAAAAAGACGGCGCTGTTGAAGGTCCAGCGGCGTCAATTGCGTTCTTCTGATCACGGTTGTCTCCTCTCAAGAAGATCTCGCGAATGCGATGGGGAATTTATTCTAGGCCGATTGATGTTCGTGTGCATGGGCGGCCTGCTGGTGAAGCCTGTGTGCTGCATGCGGTCGTTGAGCAGCCCGTGCGAAGCTGCAGCTACCGGGTGGCCACCGCAACGTGTGCATGCATTGAAAAGGTAATGACATCGGCCTCACGGTAGCTGCGGATGACGGGTTCGACTTCTTTGCGCACGATGTCCATGAGCGTGGCCTGTGCCAGCGCTTCCAGTTGGGCGAAGGCGGGTATCGCTGCCGCCGAGCTAGTGACGGACAGCGGCACAAAGCGCTCCGGCTCGGGAAATCGGACAACGGACGATTCGGCAAGAACCTCCACCGTGCTGAATCCGGCCGTGGCAAACAAGGCCTGCAAGGCGGCCGCATCGGACAAAGCAAACGGCGTCATGACGGCGGCTATCGGCAACGAGAGTTGGCGCGCCACTGATTGCATCAGCGCATCAAAAACAGGGTGCTGTTCCAATGACTGCAAAACGATGGCCACGGCCCGTCCGTTGGCTGCCAGAACGCGGTGCATTTCACGCACGGCCGATGTGCGATCGGGGAAAAACTGCAATCCATGTTGGCACAGAACCACGTCAAACACGCCGTCGGGAAACGGCAGCGCCATAGCGCTGGCGTCGTGCCAATCGATCACCGCGCCCGACGGCGCCGGCACGGCGCGGGCGACCGCGAGCATGGCCGGATTCACGTCGAGTGCAGCCACTCTCCCGTCAGGCCCGACCAGCGGTGCTGCCTGGCGAGCGACGATCCCGGTGCCGCAAGCGACGTCGAGCACGCGTTCTCCTACTTGGAGCGCAGCGTGGCGTAGCAGGATGCCGCCCACGGAAGGAACATCGCCGGAACAAAGTACTGCTCATACATCTCTGCGGGATTCCTGGGTTGCGATTGCATGGCATTGCCTTTCTAGAAAAGACGGTGACGAACACAGTAGCAAAGCGGCCTGTGGCGGTTCGAGTCGAGATGAGCCAGGGTCAGGCAGCACATGAAGCACTTCGCAGTGGCGTGCGCCGCAAGATCATGGCTGATGCCTGCTCGGCGCAGCATCACGGCGGCGTTCGTATTTGCGCTGACGCCCTGCGGTATCACCGGAGCATCTACAACGCGGGGGCCGCTCAGGCCGTGGAGCCGAAGCTGCCGGTTCACTACGCCGGCCTCGCCCGTTGCCATCTTGCCGGTTCCGCTCACATGCCAGATCGTGCTGGCGTCGGCACCGCCGTTCGCTTCGATCTCGGCCTTGGTCGTGGGCAGTATGTTCGGGAAGGTGCCACTGCCCCGCACCGCATCGAAAGCGCGTTCGTGCAAAATTTGAAGGTTGCAGCGCACCCCCGCCGTCGCCGTTGCCGGGTCGTGCGGCTCGCTCAGGTAGCGCAGGTTGATGACCGGCGGAGCTAGAGGATCCGGTGACGCGAGCGTGATCTCGCCACGGCTGCGCGCCCGGTTGATGGTCGATACCAGCGTCATGCCATGGCGTGGATCGGGGTCCGCTTCGGGGTAGAGCCTTGGCATCACCGCGAGGAGGAACAGTTGCAGCGACGGCCATGTCTCGCCCGTCGAGGCTGCGGCGAAGGCCCCGCGCTGAAGGATGTTGCCCGCCAGCGGCCCCGACTTGTCGCGCTGGTAGTCGGCAAAGGCAGCGGCACCTTGCGCTGGCTCAACTCCAAAACTCCACGGCAGGGTGACCGCGCAGCCGAGCTGGACCATGAGGTGGTCGATTCCTGCCAACACCCGGCACGTCATGCACCACTGGTACTCCGACCCCTTCCTTCAAGTTCGCGCGCGAGGCCAATGCCTGAAAACACCAACTGCTGCGGCGAGTTGAAGGCGCCTGCGGTCAGGATTATCTCTTGATCGGCGTCGGCGCGATGCAGCGCGTGCCTTGCATGCACTCGACACCCGCCGCGGCGTCGCGGTCGCGAAACAGCAGGCGCGTTGCGTGCGAGCATGTCGCCACAGTGATGTTGGCGTGCTGCGACGCGCGGTGCAGGTCGGCCACCGCCGCGCTCCAGCGCTGCCCGCCCCGGATGCTGCGATGCTTCGCACGGTCCGGAGCAAGCGACTTGTCGGAGGCAAGTCGGCCCGATTGAAGTGTCGGGCCGCTGCGATCGTGCTGACGTTGACGTAATGCCCGTCAGGCTCAGGGAGTACAAACTGTCTGCTACTAACGAAGTCTTTCGATCGGCGATACCCAGGCGTTGAACAGCCCAATCTATAAAGAGGCGGCCAAAGGGGCGACGACGCCAAACGCGAACCATGCAATGCCGCCGGGCAGCATGCGGCACAGGGAAGCCGCCGCGAGTTCGCCCGGGAGCGTCGCCGCTTGGCGACCTCATTCCGTTGCCGCCGAAGGTGGTCGATCGCAGTGCCACGGTGAACGCGAAGTCGATGGAGCGCGTGACGAGCCATTTAGCGCGGCTACGACCATGCGCAGCGAGCACAGTTCGTGCGCTATAAGAACGATGGTTGCTCAAGCACGCCGTACGGGCGTTTGAGACGCTTTTTGCTTGTATCGTTTGCATCGCGCCTGGCGTGGAGGGTAGGGTCGCTCAAAGGGGCAGGGATGCGCGCTGAGTCATTGTGAGAGTGCTTCAGCAACGGCGCGTCGCGCCAGATGGGTCATCAGGTTTTCTGCGCGCGATTGCTGAACACGCCGTCGAGCCAATCGAACATCCGTTGATGAAGCAGGGAACGCGCCATCATGGCGCAATGGTCGCTGGCGCCTTCTGCCACGAGGAAGTGTGAGAGTGTCACCGTTCCGGTCAGCGCGGCATAGATCTGTCCGGCAGACACCGCTGCCGGGTCGTTCTCCTGGCTGGCGAGGAACTCGGGGCAACGGATGGATCGCAGCGCCTCGCGGTTGTCGTAGTCACGGCTGACTGCGAGATAGGCGGCGAGGGAGTCGACCCCGTGGACCCAGAATGCCCGCTGCACGACCTTCCAGCGCATGGCCGGCGAGGCTTGAATGTGCGCCACGTAGGGGGCGAACAGTGCGGGATTCACCGTGAGCGGGTCGGTCAGGGCTGCGGGAGGCAGACTGGCGAACATTCGCTTCATGCCGTCCCAAAGCCCGGTAAAGGCCGGATCCACGATGCAGGGGCCAAGCCGGGACTCGCCGCCCGCGCCGCGCAGCGCGAGATAGCCGCCGAGACTCCAGCCGGCCAGCGCAACCCGCTCAGGATCGACCTCGGGCGGCTCAGCGCGTAGCCGACCACCGGGCGGACCACGTTTTCGCAGTCCGGCCGCATGCGCAGACCCTGCTCGATGAGAGCGCTGCCCTGACCCGGCCCGTCGAACAACAGGCAGTGGTAGCCGCGCCGGCTCGCGGCCACTGCGAACGCGAAGTACGACTCGTGCACCGTCGAGTCGTAGCCGTTGGTCGCGATCAGCGTGCGAGTGGGGCCCTGCACATTCGCTGCCTGGCAAAAGCAACCCGGCAGCGTCGTTCCTTCGTAGGGGATCTCCACCGGTTCGAGGACCGGGTCTGCGCGCCCAGCGAATTCGCGGAAGCTGGCGGACTCGCGCTCACACTGAAAATGGCGACGATGCGGCGGCTCTGCACGGGTGTTAATTCCTACACCTAACGAACAAACTCACCCACCGCCGAAGGCACCAGGGTCGATTGGCGGGTTGGGCGCAAGGTCAAAGCCGATGGAGCGCGCTCGGGGCATACAGCGGCATTGCGCATCGTGTGAACGATCAATGGCGCGAGCCACGCAGCTGCAGTACGGAGACGGGAAAATTGCCCAAGATCGCGTGTCATCCCATTCGCTGCCGCTCTTCCGAGTGCGTTGATTCCCACTCGAATGTCACCGTTACGCTGACGCCCGGTGGCCATGATGTCTTCGGTCGACGTCTGCGCACGCCAAACCTCTGCCAGCGGTGCCAGGACGGTTGTGGAGACGGTGACGTTCATGGTGCTCCGGTCGTGCGAACGGGAAGGCGATGTCAATCCTAACGAGTGCGTATTGATATTAGTCAGTGTCGTGTCATTTCGCGCAAAAGGCGCACGTCGCAATTAACCTTGCGACGTTGCTATAGCCCGAATGGCACTTACTTTGGCGTCCCTGCCATGGTGACCGCGCTTAAGTGCGTGAAAACTTAGGGAGGAGGCTGACCCTGGATCGACAGGATGGTTGGTTACGAAACATCCAAACCATCTTTCCGAAGGCCAGCCAGCATGGATC
>CAJDTV010000067.1_pt1 | contig 29535 bp, 32 predicted proteins | sample 7389921 | NCBI WGS metagenome assembly CAJDTV01 (sample SAMEA7055654, study PRJEB34461) | soil metagenome | biome: terrestrial ecosystem; feature: Peninsula; material: soil | place: Antarctica | collected 2016 | reverse complement strand
CCAACTGCGCGACTACCAGGTCGCCAAGTGGCTCTATGAGCAACTAAAGGTCGGGGACCGGGTGGTTGTCTATTAACCGCGGACCCGTCCAGTGATCGAGCAGATCCCCACGCACCCAAGGTGTGCAGGCCTTGCGCCTCGGACCACGGTGACTGGCTGCGCTTGGCACGGTAGAGCCGTGTGAAGAGCTACGAATCACGAGGGTTGCCCGCAGTCGAGTCTGCTTCGCGGTCAGGCGGCGGGCTTGCACCTGCCCAGCCCGCGCGCGGCCCCGCCGAAACACTCCCGAGGAACATCAGCGCGGGCAGCTCATCCCAATGGGCCCGAAAACATGCCCAAAAACCTATTCCCCTGGTCGACAACGCCTGGTCGATGACCAGCAGCCACAACGGCGACTCGTACAGCAATTTCCTGCTGCGGCCCTCTGGGTGGAAACAGCGTCGTCCTTTCCCGCTTTCATCCAACGGCTGCGTCGGAGCGTCCAGTTTGACTTGGTCGACCTCTGCTGTGGGCCTGGAGCGTACGTCGGGCAATCCGCCTCCGATGGCAGGCCCCGCTGCAACCCTGCCATCGGCGGAGGTCCGATGCAGACTGTTATGCACAGCCCTCAGATATGAATAGTTCGGCAGGCGCAGCAGCAGCCGTCCCTCGTGCAAAGGCAGTCGCTGCGGCTACGCGCTGCGCATAGTCACAGGGTCTTGAGGAAGTCCAACAGTGAGTCATCCGCCCGGAAGCGGCGAGCGACGACGTTGGGATCCTGAAGTCGAGACAGCGCCTTTTGCTTCATAGCGAGATCTGCCTCGACATACTGGTGGGGGGCGTCGTCGGACTCTCATGGCCGAGCCACAGCGCGATCACGCTGATGTCCACGCCCGACTGCAGCAGATGCATTGCCGTCGAGTGGCGCAGGGTGTGAGGCGAGATCGTACGGCCGGCCAGGCTGGGCACCGTGCGCGCCCGCTTGCACAGCCAACGCCAGCCGCTGCGTGACATTCGAACGCGGCTTATGTCCAGTTCATAGGCCGCGTGGTCGTCAGCCGTACAGACGAATCCGGGCCCTCAGCCCGGAAGGGCTCGACAACTGTTCATAACCGATGGCTGTGCATAACAGTCTGAAGCGGTCGTACGCGTTCGAGCTGGCATTGAGTCCATGTCAGTAGCGCGCCTCGACCTCAACCCCCTGTTTCCACCGGCTCTCCCAGTGCGCAAGATATCGCCCAGCCGCCCGATCGTTGTCCCACACCACCAGCACGTTCTCCGAGTTCGACTTCGCCGCCGCCTGGCTGTAATTGAAGGAACCGGTCTGCGTGTGCCGTCCGTCCACCACGATGTACTTGTCATGGTGGATCGCATAGGTCGAAATGACCCGGATCGGAATCCCGGCCCCCGCAATCAGGTTCATCGCCGCCATGCTGGCCTTGCCCCGGTTGCCTCTGTCGTCGATCAGCACCGCCACATCGACACCCCGTCGCTTGGCCTGAAGCAGCGCCTTGACGACAGCGGGCGATGTGAAGGAGTAGCCTGCCAGCCGAATCGACTGCTTCGCGCTCCCGATGACCTTGAGCACCAGCGCTTCGGCGCCGGCTTCTGGCGAGAAACCCACCTCGATCTGTTGGGCGTCTAGACCCGGTGTGGCCGCTGGCTGCGTCGCGCAACCCAATGGAAGTGCGATCACCAGGCACAGCAGCGACCGTCGCAGGATCGATTTCAAGTTCAGTGGCTTCGTTAGATTGGAAGGAGTCAGCACTTCTGGCCCAGCAGCCGCATCAGCGACCGCGCATTGCGCTGTCCCTTGTCTTCTATGTTGTTTTTGAAGACGACGAGAAGATCCACAACGGCCGAGGGCATGAAGCCAGCTTTGGCTGCGGTTGGGACAATGGTTGGGACAACGGATGCTTCTGAGGCCAGAAAGAAGTAAGGACTTAGCCCCTTCCGAAGCTAAGTCCTTGATTCATATGGTCGGTGTGAAAGGATACCGAAGCTCGGCATTATAGAGGTACCGTTTCAGTGGTTTGCGGTCAGGAGTTCCCGGATTTCGAACAGTTCTCGCCGCAATTGCGCAAGTTGCGACGCGTCGACCGGGGCTGCCGCGACATCAGGATGGTCGTCGCGCACGGCGGCGTCAAACTCTTCCTGATCGATCTCAATGGCCTCTACGCCGTCAACCGGCACGTCGCTGGTCTTGCGGCGATCGCGTTCCGACTGCACCAACTCCTGGAGCTTGTTGCGCGCGCCGCTGATGGTGAATCCCTGGTCATACAGGAGGTCGCGGATGCGGCGGATCATCAGCACTTCGTGGTGCTGGTAATAACGCCGGTTGCCACGGCGCTTCATCGGCCGCAACTGGGTGAACTCCTGTTCCCAGTAGCGCAGCACGTGTGGCTTCACCGCGCAAAGCTCGCTCACCTCGCCGATGGTGAAGTAGCGTTTAGCGGGAATCGAAGGAAGCATTTTCTCCATTTAAATCATGACTATGTCGGCAGAACCTCAGAGTTTACTCTACGCAGGCAGAAAGCATCAAGCGGTTATTCCGCGCCTAGGGTCCATTCGACCTCTTGCGCTCCATCAGGGTCGATGCTGGCGTGAATTTGTTCCTTCAGTTTGGCGCTGGCATGAAACGTTGCCACGCGGCGCTCGCCAATCGGGATCGATTCTCCGGTGCGCGGATTGCGCCCCGGACGCGGCGCCTTGATGCGGATCTGGAAGTTTCCGAAGCCGGATATCTTGACATCTTCTCCGGCCACCAGACTGGTCGAGATCAGCGAGAAAAACGCCTCCACCATGTCCTTCGATTCGCGCTTGTTGAGGCCGATTTTCTCAAACAGCAAGTCGGCCAAGTGGGCTTTGGTCAGCGCGGGCGTCTCCAACGCTTCGATGGTAAATTCCATGGTGTTCAACTCCGAAGGCGTGCGCCCAGCCTCGCGGCCAACTGCTCGACGATGGCACGCATCGCCGGTTCGACCCGATCGTCACTCAGCGTGCCGGTGTCACTGCTGAACCGCATGCGCACGGCCATACTTTTTTCGCCCTGCGCGAGCGCAGCGGCGACTCCCACTTCACCCTGAACCGCTTTGGGGCGGTAGATGTCGAACAACTGTGCATGCCACAGCAAGCCCTGCGCCAAGGCAGCATCATCAATGATTTCCATCAGCGCCTTGTGCGTGACCGCCTCGGCCACCACCACCGCGATGTCCCTCTCGACCGCCTGATAGCGGGGCACTGGCTGTGCCAGCGGCACCGGCCGCGCGGTGATCGCATCCAGGTCGATTTCGAACAACACCGGCGCGTGTGAAAAATCCCAACTCTGACGCCAGCGCGGATGCAACTCGCCCACCACGCCCACTTTGCGTCCATTGATCAGGACACGCGCAGCGCGGCCCGGATGCAGCGCCGGATGGTCGATCGCCTCAAAGCTCGGCACGCACGGCGCAAGCAACGCTTCGACGTCGCCCTTGACGTCGAAGAAATCGGCGCGATGCGCCTTGCCATCCCACCGCGCCTCCTCGGCATCGCCAAAGGCCAGACCCGAAACACGCATCGGCTGGTGAATGCCTCTGACGGTGGTATCGGTGGTTGCAACGCTCTCGTCGCGCAAGAACACGCGACCGACTTCGAACACACGCACACGGGACGACTTGCGATCGAGGTTGAACTTCAACACCTGCAGCAAGGAGCCCAGCAGCGATGAGCGCATCACGCTCATCTGGCTCGCGATGGGGTTCAGCAGCTTCACCGGATTGGCATTGCCCGCCAGATCCTTCTCCCACGCCGCCTCGACAAAGCTGAAGTTGATAGTTTCCTGGTAGCCCAGCGCGGCCAGCCGGTGGCAAACCGCAAACCGGCCGCGCTGGGCCTCGGGTCTCACGCGCGCGGTGATGGGCGCCAGCGGCGGCGTGGTCGGCAGGTTGTTGTAGCCGACCAGGCGCGCCACTTCTTCGATCAGGTCTTCCTCGATCTGCAGATCGAAGCGGTGCGGCGGCGGCGTGACGGTCAGCGTGCCCTCGCCCTCCTGGGTCGGCAAGCCGAGCCGGCGCAAGGCATCGGCGCATTGCGCCTGAGTGAGAGGCATGCCGATCACGCGCGCCGCGCGCGCCACACGCAGAGTGACCGGCTTCGACTCGGGCAGGCCCAGCAGCTGGTCGTCGACCGCGCCGGGCTGGCCGCCGCAAATATCGACAATGAGCTGCGTGATACGCTCGATGATTTGAACGGTCCGACTCGGATCGACACCGCGCTCAAAGCGATGGCCAGCGTCGGTCGAAACGTTGAAGCGCCGCGAGCGGCCTTGGATCGCCCCAACCCACCAGAATGCGGCCTCGACATAAATGTTCTTGGTGTCGTCTGAGACGGCGGTGGCATCGCCACCCATGATTCCGGCCAGCGACTCGACCTCGCGCTCGTCGGCGATCACGCCGACTTTCTCATCGAGCGTAACGGTCGTGCCGTTGAGCAGCTTGAGCTGTTCACCCGGCTGGCCCCAGCGCACTGTGAGGCCGCCGTGGATCTTATCGAGGTCGAAGATGTGCGTCGGCTGCCCATACTCGAACATCACGTAGTTGGAGATATCGACCAAGGCCGTGACGCTGCGCTGACCGCAGCGTGCCAGACGATCGACCATCCACGCCGGTGTCGCGGCGCGCGTATTGACGTTGCGCACAACGCGGCCCGAAAAGCGGCCACACAGTTCCGGCGCCTCCACCTTGACGGCCAGCTTGCCTTCATGCGCCGCGGCGACAGGGGGGATTGCCGGGGTGTGGAGCGGCGCGCCGGACAAGGCGGCAAGCTCGCGTGCAACCCCATAAACACTCAAGCCATGCGCGAGGTTGGGCGTCAGCTTGAGCGTGAGAACGGCATCGTCGAGGCCCAGCACTTCACGCACATCTGCGCCCACGGGCACATCGGCTCCCAGTTCGAGCAGGCGACCATGGTCGTCGCTGAGCTTGAGTTCGCGGGCCGAGCACAACATGCCCTCGCTTTCGACGCCACGCAGTTGGCTGAACTGGATGAGAAAAGGTTTGCCAGCTTCGTCCGGCGGCAATTCGGCACCGACCAACGCACAAGGAACCTTGATGCCCACTCGCGCGTTCGGGGCGCCGCACACGATGTGAAGCAAGGCGTCATGCCCGACATCGACCTGGCACACGCGCAACCGATCGGCATTCGGATGCTGCACCGCTTCCTTGATCTGGCCCACCACGACCTTCGTAAAAGGCGGCGCTGCTGGGCGGCTCTCCTCGACTTCGAGGCCGCCCATGGTGAGCGTCTCGGCCAGTTCGGCGCTGGTAAGGGGTGGATTGCAGAATTCACGCAGCCAGGATTCAGGAAATTGCATAGCAGTCGTTCAAAATTCGTCAGGGATAGCCAGATGACGTGCAGGTCAGGCCGTCTCGAAATCGGCGTCGAGCACGACGCGATAACGCGCCTTACCAGCGCGCAGATGTTCAATGGCATCGTTGATGCGGCGCATTGGAAAGTGCTCGGTCTGCGCCTGGATGCCGTGGCGAGCCGCAAAGGCGAGCATGGCATCGATATCGGCACGCGAGCCCGTGGGTGAACCCGACACACGACGCTGCCGACCAATCAGGGGGCCGGCGCGCAGGCTCATCGGCTGCATCACCATGCCGACCACATGCAAACGCCCGTTAGGCCCGAGCGCTTCGACCAGCGCATTCCAGTCAAGCGTGACGCCCACTGTGACCAGCACGAGATCGAGCTGCCCCACGATCTGCTTGAGGACTGTCGCATCGACACTGGAAACGACGCGGTGCGCGCCGAGCCGCAGTGCTTCCTCGCGCTTGGCTTCGGTCGATGTGAAGGCCGTCACCTCGCAACCCCAGGCGCGCGCGAACTGCAGCGCTAGATGGCCCAGGCCGCCGATACCCACCACGCCGACGCGGTGCGTGGGCTTGACATCGAAATTGAGCAATGGCGAAAAAACCGTCGTGCCGGCGCACAGCAATGGGCCGGCTTCAGCGGCATTCAGCGCCTCGGGTATCGGTGCGGCCCACAGCCAGTGAGCGCGCACACGCTGCGCAAAACCACCGTGATGCCCCAGGATGGTCGGCTGCACCGAGCGGCACATCTGGCCTTGACCCGAAAGGCACATCGTGCAGTGCTGGCAACTGCCCGCGTTCCAGCCCAGGCCAACCCGCTGGCCCAGCACCACACCCTTGGCGCCAGCGCCCATCGCCACAACCCGACCGATCACCTCATGGCCCGCCACTACCGGAAAGGTGCTGCGGCGCCACTCGTCGTCGATCACCGACAAATCCGAATGGCACACACCGCAATGCTCGACCTCGATTTCGACCTCCTCCACCCCCAGGACGCCCGGGTCGTAGCTGTAGAGCACCAAAGAATGGCCGGCTTGCGTGGCAACCCAGGCTTGGATGAGGTTCACGGCTTTGGTTCTACTGAAACTGACTCAGGAAACGCAGGTCGCCATCAAAGAACAACCGCAAGTCGTTCACACCGTAGCGCAGCATGGTGAGCCGGTCTGGCCCCATGCCAAAGGCAAAGCCGATATAGCGCTCGGGGTCGAGCCCCATGTTGCGCACCACATTCGGATGCACCTGACCCGAACCGGCGACTTCAAGCCAGCGACCGGCCAGCGGACCGCTCTGGAACTGGATGTCAATCTCGGCGCTTGGTTCGGTAAACGGGAAAAAGCTCGGACGAAATCGCAGCACTAGGTCGTCGCTCTCGAAGAAGGCGCGGCAAAAGTCGGTAAACACCACCTTCAGGTCCTTGAAACTCACGTTCTCGCCGAGCCACAAGCCTTCGCATTGGTGGAACATCGGCGAATGAGTGGCATCGCTGTCGACCCGGTAAGTTCGACCTGGGGCGATCACGCGGATTTCGGGTGCGCGCATCGTACCGGTGGCATCCCGCGCCGCCGCCTCGAACTGAGCGGCGTATTTTTTGATGTGCTGATGGGCATAGCGCACCTGCATCGGACTGGTGTGCGGACGCAGGTTGTAGGCCAGTCCGTCCTCGCCTTGCAGATCAACATAAAAGGTGTCCTGCATCGATCGCGCAGGGTGATTGGGCGGATTGTTGAGCGACGTAAAACTGTGCCAGTCGCTCTCGATTTCGGGGCCGTCGGCCACGTCGAAACCCATGCTGGAGAAGATCGCCTCGATACGCTCCAGGGTGCGGCTCACGGGGTGTAAGCCGCCTGCGGCGAGCCGGCGGCCCGGCAGCGTGACATCAAGTGCCTCCGCGCGCAACTGCACTGCAAGTTCTTCGTCGGCCAAGGCCTGGCGGCGTTCAGCCAGCAGTGCTTCAATGGCCTGCTTGGCGACGTTGACCGCCGCGCCGCGCGCCTTTTTTTCCTCGACAGGAAACGCCGCCATGCCTTTCAGGAGCTGGGTGATGCGACCCGACTTGCCGAGAAACCTGGCCTTGGCGTTTTCCAGATCGGCCGGCGTCAGGGCTTGCGAAAACGCGGTGCCTGCGGTGTCGGCCAGGGAGTCAAGTTCGTTCATAGCTTCGGGTCTTGCAACAAAAAAAGCGCATGCCTTTGAGGCAAAAAATAGAACAAGGGCTAGTGCCGGTTAAAGCGCTAGCCCTTGTGCCGTGGGCGCAAGTTACTATCGAAACGATAGTGACTCGCAGTGCCGGATCAAGCCGCCAGCTTGGCCTTGACTTGCTCCACGATGCCTGCAAAAGCGGCCTTGTCGTGCACCGCGATATCGGCCAGCATCTTGCGGTCGATCTCGATTCCGGCCTTGCGGATCCCATTGGCGAACTGGCTGTAGGTCAGGCCCAGTTCGCGCGAGGCGGCGTTGATACGCGCAATCCACAACTGGCGAAATACGCGCTTCTTGGTACGGCGGTCACGGTAGGCATATTGCCCGGCCTTCATCACCGCCTGCTTGGCGATGCGATAGACATTACCGCGCCGGCCGCGGAAGCCCTTGGCGAGGGCGAGAACCTTCTTGTGGCGGGCGCGAGCCGTTACACCACGTTTGACGCGAGGCATGTGTGTGCTCCTTGTTCGTCTGAGTTAGATGCCACGGCCGGGCAACATGGAGGCCACCGAAACCATATTGGTCTCGTGGACAGTCACCGCACCGCGCAGATGACGCTTGTTCTTGGTGGTCTTCTTGGTCAGGATGTGACGCTTGAAGGCTTGCCCGCGCTTGACGGTGCCACCGGGACGAACGCGGAAACGTTTTTTGGCGCCGCTCTTGGTCTTCATTTTGGGCATGTAGATGCTCCTTTAGTTTGTGCTCGTGAGGCGCCGCAGATGTTCCGCAAACTTGTTGGCCCCGAGACACTTCTTATCCCGCCCTTGCCAGCACGCTGTCGTGCGCAGGCAAGGGCAAAACGCCTTCAAATACGTTCCAACTTCAAGCCGCCGTTGTCACTGGAGGTACCGGCGCAACCTCGGCCGCCGGCTTAGGCGCGCCGCCACCCTTTTTGCGGCCGGGCGCGATCATCATGACCATCTGGCGCCCTTCCAGCTTCGGGAACTGCTCAACCATGATCAGGTCGGCCAACTCGTCGCGAATCCGCTGAAGCAAGGCCAGTCCGAGTTCCTGGTGTGTGATCTCGCGACCGCGAAAGCGCAGCGTGATCTTGCATTTGTCGCCATCTTCAAGAAAGCGCTTGATATTGCGCATCTTGATGTTGTAGTCACCATCGTCGGTGCCGGGCCGGAACTTGATTTCCTTGACCTCGACCACCTTTTGCTTGGACTTCGCCTCGGCCGCCTTCTTCTGCTCGTGGTACTTGAACTTGCCGTACTCGATCAGACGACAGACCGGCGGATTGGCTGCAGCAACGACCTCGACCAAATCGACATCGGCGTCACCGGCCATGCGCAGGGCCTCAGTCAGACTTACGACACCCAATGGCTCATTCTCAGGTCCAATCAGGCGAACTTCGGGGGCAATGATTTCCCGATTCAGGCGGTGCTGGCGTTCCTCGCGGTGGCGGCGGTCACGAAATGCAGTAGCGATGGTCAATATCCTTTAATCAGTTTGCTACAAAAATAGTAGCTAACACCGTAGCGTCCACGCCCACAAGCGGCCTGATTTTGAAAAAATCAGCCTTTCAACCGATTCAAATTCAAAGCTTGTGTTGAATGTCATGGGTGATCTTTTGCGAGAACGCCTCAACCGACATTGCACCGAGATCAAGATTGCCCCGAGCGCGCACCGCGACGGCACCTGCTTCCTTTTCCTTGTCGCCTACGACCAGGATGTACGGAAGCTTTTGCAACGAATGCTTGCGTATTTTATACGTAATCTTCTCGTTATGCAGGTCGAGCTGTACCCTGAACCCTTGATCCAGCAGCGCTTTTGCAACGCTGGCCGCGTAGTCGGCCTGCCCTTCGCTGATGTTAAGCACCGCCACCTGCACCGGGGCGAGCCATGCGGGCATGGCGCCGGAATGGTGCTCGATCAGCATCCCAATGAAGCGTTCGAGGCTGCCAACGATGGCGCGGTGCAGCATGACAGGATAGGCGCGGCCGCTGGTTTCGGTGACGTACTCTCCACCTAGGCGCTCGGCCATGTTGAAGTCGATCTGGATCGTGCCGCACTGCCACTGCCGGCCGATCGCATCGCGCAGCGTGTACTCGATCTTCGGGCCGTAGAACGCGCCCTCACCGGGCGATACCTCGAAATCGACCCTTGAGCGGCGCAGCGACTCCATCACGGCGTGCTCGGCCTTGTCCCACAACTCGTCCGAGCCAATGCGCGGGTCGGGGCGCGTCGCGACCTTGTAGAGAATGTCGGTGAAGCCGAAGTCGGCATACACCTTCTGCAATTGCGCGGTGTAGGCCACGCATTCGTCCAGAATTTGATCTTCTGTACAGAAGATATGGCCATCGTCTTGGGTGAAGCCGCGCACCCGCATGATGCCGTGCAGCGCGCCGCTCGGCTCGTTGCGATGGCATTGGCCGAATTCCCCGTAGCGGATCGGCAAATCACGGTAGCTGCGCAGATCGCTCTTGAAGATCAGCACGTGGCCCGGACAGTTCATCGGCTTGAGGGCGTACTCGCGCTTTTCCGATTCGGTCGTGAACATGCTCTCCCGGTAGTTGTCCCAGTGGCCAGTCTTTTCCCACAGGCTCTTGTCGAGAATCTGCGGGCCCTTGACTTCCTGGTAGCCGGTGTCGCGATAGACCTGACGCATGTACTGCTCAACCTGCTGCCAGATCGCCCAACCCTTGGGGTGCCAAAACACCAGGCCCGGCGCCGCCTCGTCGATGTGAAACAGATCAAGTTCCTTGCCGAGCTTTCGGTGGTCGCGTTTTTCGGCTTCCTCGATCCGCCGGATGTACTGGTCAAGCTGCTTCTTGTCGGCCCACGCCGTGCCGTAGATGCGCTGCAGTTGCTCGTTCTTGGCATCGCCGCGCCAGTACGCGCCCGCCAGCTTGGTGAGCTTGAACACCTTCAGAAAGCGCGTATTGGGCACGTGCGGGCCGCGGCACATGTCGACGTATTCCTGGTGGTAGTAGAGGCCCATGGCCTGCTCGTCGGGCATGTCTTCCACCAGCCGCAGCTTGTAGTCTTCACCACGCTCCTTGAACACCTCGATCACCTCGGCGCGCGGGGTGACGCGCTTGACCACGTCGTAGTCTTGGGCGATCAGTTCGCGCATGCGGGCCTCGATCGCGGCCACGTCCTCGGGCGTGAACGGGCGCTCATAGGCGATGTCGTAGTAAAAGCCCTCGTCGATCACCGGCCCGATCACCATCCGGGCCGTCGGGTAGAGCTGCTTGACCGCGTGGCCGACCAGGTGCGCAGTCGAGTGGCGAATGATCTCCAGCCCTTCATCGTCCTTGGGCGTGATGATCTGCAGCCGGGCGTCATGGTCATGTCGGGGAGCGTGATCTGAATCATGGAAAAGCCTTGCGGAGAAAAACAAAAAGCGCGGTGAAGAGCCGCGCTTTACTATGGTTTTGATAGCTGGATACACCCAGCACGCGAGCGTTACCGGCCGTTTTGCTCAATAAAAAAGCGGCGGGTTCCGAGCGGCGAAGTTCGCGGTGTCATAACCAAAGTGCCTTTCCCGTTCTTGTGAAGCGCTGAGAGGTCGAGTTTACCAGCTGGACCGCTTCTTGCCATTGCCTGAACGACCCATAGAAAAGCCCGGGACAAGGCCGGGCTGGGTGTGACAGAAGAAAAAACGATCAGTGGAACTGTTCTTCTTCGGTCGAACCGGTCAGCGCCGTGACGCTGGACTTGCCACCCTGAATCACGGTGGTCACTTCGTCGAAGTAGCCGGTGCCGACTTCCTGCTGGTGCGACACGAAGGTGTAGCCGCGTTCGCGCGCGGCGAACTCGGGCTCCTGCACCTTCTCGACGTAGGCCGTCATGCCGCGCTTTACGTAGTCCTGCGCCAGATCGAACATGTTGAACCACATCGAGTGGATGCCGGCCAGCGTGATGAACTGGTACTTGTAGCCCATGGCGCCGAGTTCCTTCTGAAACTTGGCGATGGTCGCGTCGTCGAGGTTCTTCTTCCAGTTGAACGACGGCGAGCAGTTGTAGGCCAGCAACTTGCCGGGGTGAACCTTGTGCACGGCGTCGGCGAACTTCTTGGCGAAGGCGAGGTCGGGCGTGCCGGTTTCGGCCCACACCAGGTCGGCATAGTGGGCGTAGGCAATGGCGCGCGAGATGGCCTGGTCAATGCCCTTCTTCGTCCGGTAGAAACCTTCGGCGGTGCGCTCGCCAGTCATGAAGGGCTTGTCGTTTTCGTCATAGTCGCTGGTGATCAAGTCCGCCGCTTCGGCATCGGTGCGTGCGACCACCAGTGTCGGCACGCCGCAGACGTCGGCCGCCATGCGCGCGGCGATCAGCTTCTGCACGGCCTCCTGCGTCGGTACCAGTACCTTGCCCCCCATGTGGCCGCATTTCTTAACGGCAGCCAGTTGGTCTTCGAAGTGAACGCCAGCGGCACCCGCCTTGATCATGGCCTTCATCAACTCGAAGCCATTGAGCACGCCACCAAAGCCGGCCTCGGCATCGGCCACGATCGGCGCGAAGTAGTCGACATAGCCGGCGTCGCCCGGGCTGGTGCCCTTGGACCACTGAATTTCGTCAGCGCGGCGGAAGGTGTTGTTGATGCGCTCGACCACGGTCGGCACCGAGTCCACCGGATACAGCGACTGGTCCGGGTACATGGTGGCGGAACTGTTGTTGTCGGCAGCGACCTGCCAGCCCGACAGATAGATCGCCTTCACGCCGGCTTTGACCTGCTGCATGGCCTGGCCACCGGTGAGCGCGCCCAGGCAGTTGACGTAAGGCTCGGTGTTCACCAGGTCCCACAGCTTCTCGGCACCGCGATGCGCCAATGTGTGCTCGATCGGGAACGAGCCGCGCAGACGCACTACGTCGGCCGCGCTGTAGCCGCGTTTGATCGCTTTCCAGCGCGGATTGGTGGCCCAGTCTTTTTCAAGGGCGGCGATCTGCTGTTCTCGGCTGAGTTGTTCGGTCAGGGTTTGCGGCATGGTGACTCCGGGAGTTGGTTGAGAGGTCGGCTTGCGGCCGTGGGACTTACTTTAATACAGCAGTTCAAGTCTTATGTCTTATAGAAGACATATTTTTAATTCAACAAAATCAACTACTTGATTTCCATATTTTTGTATATGAAACAAATTATCTGGTGACGAGAAAAAATATTGCGGTGCAGCATGCGTGACTATCACACTATGAAATATTGTTTTCGTGGGTGAAATTTTGAACGTCGCCGGCCACTTAACGAGTCCGCGCCGGTCGCAAAAACCCTGACCCGGCGGCATCGGGCATGATCGCGGGCGCTCCGTGCCCCACACAGTCCTCTTGCCGTCTTGAACAGCGCCGCCGCTTCCTTCCACCGCCTCGCCGCTTACGGCTGCCTCGCCCTGAGCATGTCGCTGGTCGGCACCTATGTCGCCCTGTCCAAGCCATTGGCATCGGTACTGCCCGTCTTCCTGCTGCTCTGGCTGCGTTTTGGCATCGCCGCGTTGGCGATGCCGCACTGGCTGCGGCGCCCAGCCAGCGAGCCGGCCCTGACAGCGCACACGCGCGGTCTGCTGTTCTTGGAATCGTTTCTCGGCAACTTCATGTTTTCGGTCTTCATGCTGTACGGCGTGACGCTGACAAGCGCCGTATCGGCCGGTGTCGTCATGGCGTCGATACCGGCCGTTGTGGCACTGACCAGCTGGCTCTTTCTGCGCGAGCAGATCACGCGGCGCATCGCACTGGCCATCGGCTGTGCGGCGTTGGGTGTCGGCCTGCTAGCGCTGGCGCCAGCGCACCCGGCGGCCCCGGCAACACCGGTACTGCACGGCGCACAAGATGCCCCCATACCCTGGCTCGGCAACCTGTTGATCTTTTGCGCCGTGCTGTGCGAGGCCGCTTATGCGGTGATCGGCAAATCCCTCACGGGGCGCATGGGGCCCAAGCGGATCGCCTCGATCATCAATCTTTGGGGCTTTCTGCTCTCAACGCCGTTGGGCATCTGGGCCGCGTTGCGCTTTGACTTCGCCCCGGTCGCGATAGGCAACTGGCTTCTGCTGGTTGCCTACGCCATGGCGGCCAGCATCTGGACGGTCTGGCTGTGGATGACCGGCCTCAAGAGCATTCCGGCGGCGCAGGCCGGCGTATTCACGGTGATGCTGCCGGTCAGCGCTGCGTTGGTCGGCGTGCTGGCCTTGGGCGAAAGTCTCTCTGCGACACAGATGCTGGCCTTCCTCGCGGCACTGCTGGGGGTGGTGCTAGCCACCTGGCCGTCACGCCGCGCATGAAAAACCGGCGCGGCAGGCCACCACGCCTGAATCGCGCGCCCGAGCCCAGTCGGCCAACACCGCCCAATGAAAAAGTCACTCTTCCCCTAGGAAACGTGTTTTTTCTCCTTTAGCATTCGCAATGCCAGTGGAGACGCAGTTTTCATTGGTGAATATGCAATCAATAAGGAAATCAACCATGGCAACTGCAACGAAGGCTCCCGCGAAAAAGGCCGCCCCGGCAAAGAAGGTCGTGGCCACTAAGGCCGCACCGGCGAAGAAAGCCGCCGTCAAAGCTGCGCCCGCCAAGAAGCGCACCCCCAACGCCGCGTTCATGAAGGCACTGACACCCAGCCCGGCCCTGGCTGCCGTGGTCGGCGCCGCGCCGCTGCCGCGCACCGCCGTCGTGAGCAAGTTGTGGGACTACATCAAGAAGCACAAACTGCAGGACGAGGCCAACAAGCGCAACATCAACGCGGACGCCAAGTTGAAGGAAATCTTCGGCAAACCGCAAGTCTCGATGTTCGAGCTCGCCGCGCTGATCGGCAAGCACCTGAAGTAAGCGCCCGAGGCCTGTACGCGAAAGCCGGCACCCGCCGGCTTTTTTCCGGCCGCAATTTTCTCGCGCCGGTGCACTGGCGCTTCGGTCGGGAATACGCGCTCAAGGGTGAGCCTGCGCCGCTTGTGCCGCCCGTGTGATTGCACTTAACGTGCCGCGGGTGGTGATCACCTCGGGGTCAAGCGCAATTTCGATCAGCGTGCCCGTATCAGCCGCGAGCGCGCGCAACAGCACGGCCTCGAACTGCGCCGTTTCCGTCACAGGCTCGGCCGCGTAACCGTAGGCTCTGGCCAGTGCGCAGAAGTCCGGGTTGTGCAGCGCAGTGCCGCTCACATGGGCCGGATAGTCGCGCTCCTGGTGCATGCGGATGGTGCCGAACATGCCGTTGTTGAGCAGCACGATGATGCTTTTTCCGCCATGCTGCACCGCGGTGGCAAGCTCCTGGCCGGTCATCAGGAAATCGCCGTCGCCGGCGATCGTGAACGCGACCCGCCCAGTCAAGAGGTTGGCCGCGATGCCGGCCGGCACGCCATAGCCCATCGCGCCGCTGGTCGGTGCGAGTTGCGTCTTGTGGCCCGTGGCGAGCCCGTGGTAGCGAAAGAACCGGTGCACCCAGCTGGCAAAGTTTCCGGCGCCGTTGGTGATGGCGGCATCGGCTGGCAAGTGCTTCTGCAGTAAAGCAACGACCGCCACCATGTCGACGGCGCCGCGCGGCGCATTGTCCGGCAGCCCGACCATGGGCTGCGGCTCCAGGTTCGCCAGGTAGTCGGCATGCGCCGCAGCGGCCCACGCCTGCCATGGGAACTCGTCGGGGGCGCGCAAGGCTTCGAGAGCGCGTGCGGCGGCACTCATGCCGGCGTTGATGGCCAGATCGGCCTGGTAGACGCGGTTGAGTTCCTCCGCGCTGGCATGGATATGCACCAGCCTTTGCCTGGGCCTGGGCGCCTCAAGCAGCGTGTAGCCACCGGTGGTCATTTCGCCCAGGCGCGGGCCGATGGCAAGGATCAGGTCGGCCTCGCGCACGCGCGCTGCCAGCTTGGGGTTGATTCCGATGCCGACGTCGCCGGCATAGAGCGGGTGATGGTTGTCGAAGGTGTCCTGAAAACGGAAGGCGTTGGTGACCGGCAATTTCCAGTGTTCGGCGAAACGTTGCAGTGCACGCGCCGACGCCGGCGTCCAGCCGCCGCCGCCAGCAATCATCAGCGGGCGCTGCGCGTTCACCAGCAGCGCACTCAGTGCCTGCAACGCTGCGCTGTCGCATCCGGGCTCGACCGCTGCGACACGCGCCAGCGGTAGCGCGTCCGTCAAGCTGCGCAACATGTCTTCGGGCAGCACCAGCACGACCGGTCCGGGCCGTCCGTTCATGGCTGTGGCAAAGGCGCGCGCGACGTATTCAGGGATGCGGCTGGCCTCATCGATACGCTCGACGCGCTTGGCAAACCCCTTAGTGCTAGGGCCGAAGAAACTGCCGTAGTCGACTTCCTGAAACGCCTCGCGATCGCGGAAATCGCTCCCGACATCGCCCACGAACAGCACCATCGGCGTCGAATCCTGGAACGCGTTGTGCACACCGATGGATGCGTTGGTGGCGCCTGGCGCGCGCGTGACAAAGCAAATGCCCGGCCGGCCCGTGAGCTTGCCCTGCGCCTCGGCCATGAACGCCGCGCCACCCTCTTGCCGGTTGACGATGAAACGAATCCGATCGCGGTAGTGGTGAAAGCCGTCAAGCACTGCCAGGAAGCTTTCGCCTGGCACGCCGAAGGCGGTCGTGATCCCTTGCTCGACCAAGCATTGGACGATCAAGTGGCCGGCGGGTTGTGATGCACTCATTAGCCTGCGCCTCTGCTGAAAAAAGGTCCGGCAATTATGGGCATCCGCCGCTAACATGCCTGCCATAATTCACTGTCCGGTTAACTATCGTCGAAATGAAAGCATTGATCGCCACGCCCCTCGAACCTCGTTCACGCGACGCCGACCGCTCGCAGCTTGCCATTCTGGCCTCGGCCCGCGACGAGTTCGCACAGCATGGGTTGGCTGGAGCCCGCATGGATCGCATCGCCGAGCGTGCAGAGTTGAACAAACGTCTCATCTACTATTACTTTGGCAGCAAGGACAACCTGTTTTTGGCCGTACTCGAACGCACCTACGTCGACATCCGGCAAGCCGAGCAGAGGCTGCGCTTGGGGGAAATTGAACCGGTCGAAGCAATCCGCCGGCTGATCTCCTTTACCTGGAACTACTATCTCGAGCACCCCGAGTTCATCACGCTCGTCAATAGTGAAAACCTGCATCGAGCGTCGCACCTGAAGCGCTCGCCGGGCATTCAGCAGATGAACTCTCCGCTGATCCAATTGCTCGATACGGTGCTCGAGCGTGGCAAACGAGAGCATCTTTTTCATGCCGGCGTGGACCCCGTGCAGCTCTACATCTCGATCGCGTCGCTGTGCTATTTCTATCTGTCCAACAACGATACCCTTTCAGCAGTATTCGGGCGAAATTTGCGGGCGCACAAGGCGATGGCGCAGCGCCTTTCGCACATCACCGACCTAGTGCTGGGTTATGTGTTGCGTTGATGTGCGTGTATCTCCTAGGGTATCGCCGTTGACGTCGGGCATCAGAATTTTTAGAATCATCAATTAACTTAACAGTGAATTGTGTCGCGGGACTGACCTGAACGCAGTCGTTTGAACCTACGACTGCCCGCCTGTAGTGGCAGCTGAGACGACCCCCATGAACCTCAGCCTGCGGCTCAACGCGATGTCCCTCTGATGTTTCGCAAATTTCTGCTCTTTCCGGCACTGCGACCGTTCTTTCTCATCGTGATGCTCCTAGTGTTGTGGGACCTATCGATTCGTGTTTTTGGCATCGCGGCGTACCTGGTCCCGCCGCCCATGCAGGTGGTGCATCAACTCATTGCCGAATGGCCGCGCCTGCTCGCCGAAGGCTGGAAAACGACGCTGGCAACGCTCGGCCGCTTCGGCCGCTTCGGCCTCACGGTCGTGATCGGAATCCCGATCGCGATGGTGATCGCTTATTCGCGAGTGGTCGAGTCGTACGTTTACCCGCTTTTGGTGTTCTCCCAAAGCGTTCCGAAGGTTGCCATTGCCCCCCGTTCGTGGTGTGGTTCGGTTTTGGAATTTTTCCGAAAGTCATCGTGGCTGCCGGTTAGCGGAGGGAGTCTCGCGCTGGCCGGGGCATCGATCAAGGGCGCGCAAAACGACGTCGGCATCGTGTTCCAGAGCGCCGTGCTGTTGGCATGGCGCAATATCGAAGACAACATCCTTCGGCAAACCGAAATACGGCGCCTGCCCAAGGCCGCATCGCGGGAGCGCGCACGGGAGTTGATGCGCGTGGCAGGCTGGCAGGTTTTGAACGCAAATATCCGTGGCAGTTGTCTGGCGGCATGCAGCAGCGCGCGTCAATTTGTCGAGCGTTGTTGCATGACCCGTCGGTGCTACTGATGGACGAGCCGTTCGGGGCACTCGACGCGATGACACGCGAGAAAATGAACCTCGAACTTCAACGCATCTGGGCGACCTCCAAGAAAACCGTGATGCTGATCACCCACAGTATTTCGGAGGCGATTTTTGTCGGATCGGGTGATCGTCATGAGTGAGCGGCCCGGATCGATCGCCGCGATCTACGACATCGATCTGCCTCGCCCACGCACGCTCGACATGATGGGCGGGAATGAATTTGGCGCCTACACCAAACAAGTGCGCGCGCATTTCTTTTCCCAGGGCGTCCTCGATCAATGAGACGTCGCGCCCGCTCGACCCTTGAATGACCGTTATGAATGCGCCCCGCTTCCAGATCGAAAATATCCGGTTTGCCGAACGCGACGTGGTGCTGCGGTTGCCCGTTCGCTTCGGCGCCGCCACCGTCAATGCCTGCCCGCAGGTATACGTGCGTGCGCGCATACGCTTCAGTGATGGCGCGACCAGCGAAGGTTGCGCCGCCGAGATGATGGTACTCAAGTGGTTCGACAAGAACCCGGCGCTTTCCAACAACGACAACTTCGACCAGCTGCGTGCGGCGCTCGACAGTGGGCGAACGGCCTACATGGCAGACGGCGGGGCACACAGCGCGTGGGTGCGCTTCGCCCTGCATTACGCAGCGCTGGTGACGAGCGCACCGAGCGCCAGCATGAACCCACTCACGGCCAGTTACGGCCCGGCATTGATTGACCGAGCCGTACTCGATGCGCTGTGTCTCCACTTCGGTACCAGCTTCGCACAGGCGTTGAGCGCCGATCTGTGCGGCATCGACGTCGCTGCAAGCAGACTGGCTGAAGATCTCGCAGGTTTCGATCTGCCGGATTTCTTGGCCCGCCGGACACCCCGCAAGAGCATCGCGGCGCGGCACACCGTGGGCCTGCTGGATGCCATTTACACCACCGATGCCCCAGCCAGTGCGCCCCGGGTCGGCCTGCCCTGCTCACTTGAAGCCGCAGTCGCCCGTTACGGTCACACGCATTTCAAGATCAAGCTGTCGGGTGACTCGGCGCACGACCTCGAGTGCCTGCGACGCATCTCGACGGTGATCGACTCTTGCGCCCAACTCGTAACCTTCGACGGCAACGAGCAATATGCCAATGCAGCCGCCTTTTCCGATTTCCTGGACCGCCTGGCGAGCGACGAACCGCTGCGCGCATTGCGCCAGAAAATTGCCCTCGTCGACCAACCGATCGGGCGCGGCGTCGCGTTGCAGCAGAACGTATCCGGACTCGCACAGCGAGTGGCACTGCTGATAGACGAGTCCGACGCCACGCTCGACACCTTTGTGCAGGCGCGGGCTCTTGGCTACACGGGGGTGTCGAGCGAGAGCTGCAAGGGTTTCTACAAACCGATCATCAACGCCGCGCGCTGCGCGCACTGGAACGCCACCTCGAAACGGCATCACTTTCTGTCTGGCGAGGACTTGACGATGCAGGCCGGCATCGGAGTGCAACAGGACTTGGCGCTGGTGGGCTGGCTCGGACTCTCGCACGTGGAGCGCAACGGTCACCATTACGTCAACGGAATGGCCGCGTTGCCTGCTGCTGAGCAGAAGGCCTTGCTGCGCCAGCATCCCGGCCTCTACGAAGAAAGCAATGACGTCGTGCGGCTCGCCATCCGCGGCGGCCAGCTCGATCTGTCCTCGCTGGCCTGCGCCGGCTTCGCAACCGGCGTCGCGGGCGCCTCGATCGCTTGGAACGCGATGCGCTCCACCTACTGAACCTGTTGTCTACCCAAGGAGCCCTTTCATGGCAACTCAACGACTCGGTCTGATCATGCACGGCGTCACCGGACGCATGGGCGTGAACCAGCATCTGATTCGCTCCATCTGCGCAATCCGCGCGCAGGGCGGCGTCACGCTCAGCAACGGCGACAAGGTCATGCCCGACCCGATCCTGATCGGCCGCAATGCTGAAAAGATCGAAGCGCTGGCGCGGGCGCACGGCATCCAGCGCTGGGGCACCGACCTCGACGCCGCGCTGGCCAACCCCGGCGACGTGATCTTCTTGGACGCCGGCACCACCCAGATGCGCCCCACGCTGCTGGCCAAGGCGATCCGCGCCGGCAAGCACGTGTACTGCGAAAAGCCGATTGCGACCAACCTGAACGAGGCGGTGGAAATTTCCCGCCCGGCCGGAGAAGCTCAAAGGACCAAAGGCCTCAAGCATGGCGCCGGGCACGGCAAACTGTTCCTGCCCGGCCTGCGCAAGCTCGACATGCTGCGCCGCGCCGGCTTCTTTGGTCGCATGCTGAGCGTGCGCCTGGAGTTCGGCTACTGGGTGTTCGAAGGCGACCTGCAGCCGATTCAGCGCCCGAGCTGGAACTACCGCAAGGAAGACGGTGGCGGCATGATCCTGGACATGATGTGCGACTGGCGCTACGTCCTCGACAACCTGTTCGGCGAAGTGCAATCCGTCTCCTGCGTAGGCGCCACGCACATCCCGAAACGGTGGGACGAAGACGGCAAGCCCTACGAGGCTACCGCCGATGACGCCGCCTACGCGACCTGTCAACTTAGGGGCCAGCACGGCGAGCCGGTGATCGCGCAGATCAACATGTCGTGGGCCACACGCGTGCGGCGCGACGAGCTGGTGACCTTTCATGTCGACGGCACCCATGGCTCTGCCGTGGCCGGCTTGTCGAGCTGCTGCGCCCAGTCGCGCGTGGCCACGCCGCGTCGGTGTGGGACCCGGACGAGAAGCAGGCGATGAACTTCTTCGACCAGTGGCACGAAATCCCGGACTCGCAGGTCTACGACAACGGTTTCAAGATTCAGTGGGAACATTTCATCCGCCACGACGTGGAGGGCGAGCCGTACAAGTGGACACTGACCGAGGGCGCCAACGGCGTGCAGTTGGTCGAAGCGGCGCTCGAGTCGTGGAAGGAACGGCGCTGGGTGGACGTGCCGGCGCTGCAACTGGCCTGACGCCCCGTGGCGTTGCGACCGCCGCCGTGCATCGCCCTCACGCAGGAGTCACCAAGATGATCAACTATCTGTTCAACGAATGGACGAGGTCCCCGGCGTGCCTTGCCCCTGCGGGACCTCACGCCGCTCGTTTGCGATTCCAGGCAACGCGGTAGCCACGGTGCACCTGGTCGATATCTCAGTCGACGCGCGTGCGCATTATCACCGACACATGACCGAGATTTACGTGGTGCTCGAAGGCAGCCGCCACCTCGAGCTCGACGGCGAGCAGGTCGTCCTGCGACCCTTCACCGCTGTGATGATCCAGCCCGGCTGTCGCCATCGCGCGGCCGGCAACCTGCGCATTCTCAAGATCGCCATTCCAGCCTTCGACGCGACCGACGAATGGTTCGACTGACCGGCTTACTGCCCGCCATGTCCCTCTCCCTCGCCACCCCCACACCGGCCGGAAACTTGCAGAACTACACCCTGCGCGGCCAGACGCCGGCGCGCGCTTCAACCGCATCGCCTACTCCACCGCGCACGTCGTCGCCGACCCGTTGGCTACGGTCGATCCGTGGCTGCAGGCCGCCGTCGATTGGGATACCATCATCGCCTACCGCCAGCACCTGTGGTCGCTGGGCCTGGGCGTGGCGGAAGCGATGGACACGGCGCAGCGCGGCATGGGCCTCGACTAATCGACATCGCTCGAGCTCATCCGCCGCTCGCTCGACGCCGCGAAAGACGTCCCGGGCGCGCTCGTCGCGTCGGGCTGCGGCACCGACCACCTCAACCTCGACGAGGTGAAGAGCGTCGACGACGTGCTCCGCGGCTACGAAGACCAGATGGCCCTGATCGAGAAGCTGGGCGGCAAGCTGATCGTGATGGCGAGCCGCGCGCTGGCCCGCGTCGCGAAAGGGCCGGCCGACTACGAGCGCGTGTACGAACGCATCCTGTCGCAGGTCAGGCAACCGGTGGTGCTGCACTGGCTCGGCGACATGTTCGACCCGGCGCTCGCAGGTTACTGGGGCACCTCGAACGTCGATGCCGCCATGGACACGGCCCTCGGCATCATCGCGGCGCATCCCGCCAAGGTCGACGGCCTCAAGATCTCGCTGCTGGACAAGGACAAGGAAATCGCGATGCGCCGTCTCCTGCCCGCACCCGGTGGGACTGACGGCAAGGGTGTCCGCATGTACACCGGCGACGACTTCAACTACGCCGAGCTGATCGCCGGCGACGGTTTCGGCTGCACGCCGGCGCACGGCCAAAGCGACGCGCTACTTGGCATCTTCGACGCCATCGCCCCGGCCGCCAGTGCCGCGCTGGGCGAGTTGGCGCAGGGCAATGTCGAGAAATTCCACGCGATCCTCGGCCCGACGGTGCCGCTGTCACGCCACATCTTTGCGACGCCCACTCGTTTCTACAAGACCGGCGTGGTGTTCATGGCCTGGCTCAACGGCCACCAGAAGCACTTCACAATGGTCGGTGGCCAGCAGAGCACGCGGTCACTCGTGCATTTCACCGAGCTGTTCCGATTGGCCGACACGGCCAATTTGCTGGAGCAGCCTGAACTCGCCGTGCGTCGCATGAAAACGCTGCTCGCGCTGCACGGTGTGGAAAGCTGAGATCGCGATGCGCGATTTTTCGCAGAACCACGACTGGCTGTCGATCAATACCGCCACAGTGCGCAAGCAACTGGGCACGGAGGTACCGCTCGATCGCATCATCGACCAGTGCGCCAAGCGCGGCATCCGTGCCATCAGCCCCTGGCGCGATCAGGTCGCGACGGTCGGCCTCGACAACATCGCCGGGCGACTCAAGGCGCACGACATCGTGCTCTCGGGCTATTGCCGCGGCGGCTTCTTTCCGGCCACCGACGCCGCCGGATTGAAGGCGGCGCTGGACGACAACCGGCGCGCCATCGATGAAGCGAAAACACTGGACGCCCCGTGTCTGGTGCTGGTGGTCGGCGCCCTGCCCGGCGCGCTCGAAGGCAAGCCGGCCTACACGGACATCGGCCGCGCGCGCAACGAGGTGCGCGACGGCATCGCCGCCTCGCTCGAGTACGCACGTGAAGTCGGCATGCCGCTGGCCATCGAACCACTGCACCCGATGCAGGCGGCCGACCGCGCCTGCATCAACACGCTCGAACACGCGCTCGATCTTTGCGACGAACTCGACCCGCAGGAAACCGGCGCCCTCGGCGTGGCGCTGGACGTCTATCACGTGTGGTGGGACCCCAAGCTCGAGCAGCAAATCGCGCGCGCCAGCAAGGCGCGTTTGCTGGCCTACCACGTCTGCGACTGGCTCACACCGACACGTGATCTGCTCAGCGACCGCGGCATGATGGACGACGGAGTGGTCGAGCTCAAAAAGATCCGCGGCTGGGTCGAAGCCGCAGGCTTTGGCGGTTTCAGCGAAGTCGAGATTTTTTCAAGCCTCGACTGGTGGCAGCGCCCCGGCGCCGAAGTACTCGATACCTGCATCGCGCGCCACAAGAGCGCGGTTTAGCCTCGCGTCGCCCACGAGATAGCCGCCCGTGTCGGGTTTGCCTAGAATCCACCACGCGGTGGCGAAAGCCGCCGCAAGCGTTCTCAGGGCGGGGTGCAATTCCCCACCGGCGGTGATGGCGACTCGTTCGCACCAGCCCGCAAGCGCCCGCCGTACGCCCTGCGCGGCGGGGTCAGCAGACCCGGTTTGAATCCGGGGCCGACGGTCACAGTCCGGATGAAAGAGAGCGCGACCCCACCCGCCCGGTGGCGCATTGGTTTGCGACGCCTGGCGCTTGGGCTCGTGCGCCCTGATTCAGGCAATCTTTGCATTGAGGCCCCCCATGAGTCAGATCAACGACCTACCCCTTTCTGCCGCCACGCCCGCCGGAGGCCAGCGCATCGCCTTTGTCCAGGCGCAATGGCATGCCGACATCGTGCATCAGGCGCGTGACGCGTTCCTCGCCGAGATGGCGCGCCAGGGCGTCGCGCGCGAGCACATTGACGTGTTCGATGTGCCCGGTGCTTTCGAGATTCCGTTGCACGCCAAGCGGCTATCAAGCTCCGGCCGCTACGCCGCCATTGTGGCCTGCGCGCTGGTGGTGGATGGCGGCATTTACCGCCACGAGTTCGTCGCCAACACGGTCGTGAGTAGCCTGATGGCGCTGCAAATGGAAACCGGAGTGCCGGTGTTTTCGGCGGTGCTCACCCCGCACCATTTTCACGAGCACGTCGAGCACCGGAAGTACTTTCACCAGCACTTTGCGGTCAAGGGCACCGAAGTGGCCGATGCCTGCGTCAAGACGCTGGAAAGCCTGCGGCGCGTCGATGCGCTGCGGGCCGCTTGAGGCAGCAGTAAAGCAGCTCATGACTGCCATCACGATCTACCACAACCCGGCCTGCGGCACGTCGCGCAGCACGCTGGCACTGATTCGCGACAGCGGCACCGAGCCGGAGGTCATCGAATACCTCAACACACCGCCCGACCGCGCCACGCTCAAGGCACTCATCGCTCGCATGGGGATTTCGGCACGGGAACTGCTGCGCGCCAAAGAAGCCATCTACAGCGAACTGGATCTGGCCTATCCGAAATGGTCGGATGACGAGTTGATCGACCAGATCGTCAAGCATCCGATCCTGATGAACCGGCCGGTCGTCGTGACACCGCTTGGCACTCGCCTGTGCCGGCCTGCCGAAAGCGTGCGCGACCTCTTGCCGGCGTAGTCGCAACAGGTGCGGCGGGACCCGCCGCGGCCGCGTCAGGCCGAGGCCGGCACCAACGCGGTGCGCCCCGCGCGCCGGACGTTGAAGGCGCTGACGATCAGTACACCCTGCACCACCGCCAAGCCGACGATGACGCCGGTGTACTGGCCGCTGTCCATCAGGCGGCCGAAAATCAGGGGCGCGATCGCCTGGCCGATGTCCAGCCCTGCATAGACCACGCCGTAAACGCGCCCGGTCGAATTGGCCGGCGTCGAGCGCTTGACAAGCAGATCGCGCGACGGCCCGGCGATGCCGGTGGCAAACCCCATGGCACCAAACAGCACCGGCACCATGACCGGCGTGAAGCTGGCAAACGCCAGCGCCAGCGCCATCAAGCCCGCGAGCCCGAAGCCCAGGCCGACAATGCGTTCACAGCGCGCCGGGTCCGACACCATGAAGCCGCCCGCCACCATGCCGGCGGAGGCCGCCACCATGTAGATGGTCAAGCACATCGCGATCAGTTCGACTGGCACTGCGTGCAGGTGCCCGGCCGCTGCAGGGGCGAAGGTCTGCACCACGCTGAGCGCCATGGCATAGAAAAAGAAAAAGCCAAAGCACATCCACACGGCCGGCAGGCGCAAGAAGGCGAATTCGCCACCCGCGTCGGGATCGGCCGCCGGACCGGTGGCTTTGTGCACCGCCTGGACGTCGAGCGCCAGCACATGGCGATAAAGCCACAACACCAGCAAGACCAACAGCGCCACCGCACCGCCGGCGGCCAGCGCCACGCGCCACGAAAACATCAGCGCCAGCGGGACGACGACGGCCGGCGCCAGTGCCCAGCCCAGGCTGCCAGTGATGCCATGCACGCTGTACGCGTGGCCCAGCCGGGTGTGCGCCACCTTGCGATTGAACAGCGTGTAGTCGACCGGGTGGAACACGCCATTGCCGGCGCCCGCGACCATGGCGCACGCCAGCAGCATTCCGTAGCTTTGCGCCGCAGCGTAGCCGAAAGCGGCGAGCCCCAGCAACCCGAGCCCGACGAACAGCACTGGCCGCGGCCCGAGCCGGTCGACGATGAAGCCCGAGGCCGCCTGCACGATGCACGACACCACGAAAAACACCGTCAGCACGAAACCGAGCTCGGTGTAGCTGACCTGGAACGCGTCCTTCAGCCACGGAAACAGCGGCGCCAGCAGCAACTGGCTGAAGTGGCTGGTGGCATGCGCCAGGCCGACCAGCCCGATCAACTGGGCGTCGGAGCGAAAGCTCCGGGCGTTGGTGGCGGAGGAAGATGAAATAGACATGATTCGAACAAACGAGTGCGACTACCGATGCTATTCCCGCGTGACGCGGCAGAATAGCGATACAACGACAACGTATGTCGAAACCATGCCAGCACGCGCCGCCCGCACCCCCAACGCGCTCGAACAAGGGCAACCGCCCCGGCAGCCGAGGGCCCGCAACCCGCGCCCAGGCCGACCTGCCGCCGGCCCGACCCAAAGCGTGGGCCCGCTGACGCCACACCTGTACGCTCCCGACGCAGTGCGCCCGCTGCGCGCCAAGGAACATTTTCTACAGGCTGACACGCGGGTCGAGTTGCACAGCCACCCGTGGCCGCAACTCACTTTCTCGACGCGCGGCGTGATCCGCCTGTCGACGCGCGAGGGCAGCTACATCGTGCCGCCGTCACGCGCCCTGTGGGTGCCAGCCGACATCCCACACAGTATCACGTTGATCGAAGACGCCGAACTGCGCACCGTCTACTTGCACGCCTGGATCGCTCCCGACTGGGAAAAGTGCGAGGTGCTTGAAATCAGCCCCCTGCTGCGCGCGCTGATGCTCGCGCTCGACACCGCGCCCGATGGCCCGGACCACACCCATCACGCGGCCGACCCGCACGCGGCGCAGCGCGAGCGCTGGATCGCCCCGCTGCTGGTCGACGAACTCGAACGCGCCACCCAAATCCGCATCGACGTGCCCTTGCCGGCCGACCGGCACCTGCGACAGCTATGCGAAACCCTGCTGCGCAACCCGGCCGACCGCGCCACGCTGGCCGAGCGCGCCGCCGCCGTCGGCGCCAGCGAGCGCACCGTGGCTCGGCGCTTTCGCGAACAGCTCGGCATGAGCTGGCAGCAATGGCGCCAGCAGGCGGTGCTGGCCCACGCCCTGCCGCTGCTGGCGCGCGGCATGGCCGTGAGCCAGGTCGCCAGCGCCAGCGGCTACACCACCGACAGCGCTTTTTGCGCCATGTTCAAGGCCGCCACCGGCAAATCGCCGACTGCATTCCAGAATAAAGGGAGGCGCAACGCCCGTGGGGCGGGCGTCGGCAACTATCAGTTCGATAGCGTTGACATGGTGCCTTAACGGGACATCCCAAAGCACGACACGACTTCTGCGTCAGCCTCACGCTGGCCGGGGCGATCGCTGTGGCAGTCATGCAGCCCGGTTTTGTCACCCGCGTCTGCCGTCACCCGCGTCTGCCGCGGCGCAGCGCACGGCAAGTTCCTGCAATCGGCGGGCATGCCGAAGCGCAGGCCCGGCGCTGGAAAGCAGCACCCCGGAAAGCAGGGCGACAATAGCGCCCCCGCAAAGTCACGTCTAGCACCACACGACATACCTAAAAAGAGGCTGTAACGCCCGTCAGTCAGGCGCAATCGGCGATCAAACTCATCGTGAACAATTCCTCCCGCGAGCGCCGCCTCGCCGCCCGGCTCCGTTTTGTCGTCTGGCCGCGCTCCGACCGCGCACTGCGGCTGAATGAGGCGAATGCCGGCACCACGGTCGCGCTGATCGTGGTTTCGCAAGGCGTGGCCTATGCCGCGCTGGCCGGAGCGCCGCTGATGACGGGCGTCTATGCCGCGTTGATTCCGGCGCTGATCGCCGTGCTCCTCATGTCGTCGCACCGGCCTGTCGGTCGGGTCCACGGGCGTCAACAGCCTGCTGGTGGGCGCCTCGCTGGCGCCGCCGGCGGTACCGCGCAGCGCCGAATCGGTCGGGCCGGCGGCCTGGCTGACGCTGCTGTCGGGGGCGCTGCAGCGGGTGCTGGGCATTGGACGGCTGGGCCGGACGCTTCGGCTGGTCGATTCGCCGGTGCCGGCCGGCTTCACGCCGGCGGCGGCGGTGCTGACGGCCCGGTCGCAATTGCGCGGCTGCTGGGTTTCAACGGGCGCATTGTGACAAAGGCACTGCAGGGCGGCGCGGCGCGCGATTTCACCGCCATGGGCTTTGGCCTGTGCAGCGTTGTGGTCCTGTGGCTGGGCAAGAGGCACCTGCCGTGCTTTCCAAGCGCGATGGTGCTGGTGGGACTGACGGCGGCGCTGAGTGCGGCACCCGGCGACGCGCTGGCGGGTGGCGCCATTGTCGGCGCGCTGGCGGCCGGCCGGCCTGCGTTTGACTGGCCAAGCGCGCTGCCTTCGGTCACGCTGCTGCTGCTGCCGGCGCTGCTGATCACGCTGGTGAGCTTTCTGGAAACGGCTTCGAGCGCCAACGTCGACAACGCCCAATCCGGCCAGACCTGGACCGAAAGCCGCGACCTGGTCAACCCGGAGCGGGCCAAGATGGCCTCAGGGTTGTCGGGCTCGTTTCCGACCAGCTCGTCGTTCTCGCGCTCGTCCATCACCTGCTATGCCGACACCCAGACCGGGGGGGTCGACTCTGTTCAATGTCGTGGCGATGCTGGCCGCGCTGCTGTGGCTGATGCCGCTGCCGTACCGCGTGCCGCAGGCGGTGCTGGCCGGGGTGGTGGTGACGGCGATCATCGGGCTGCTCAAGCCGCGCGTGGTCGTCGCGCTGCGTCGCATCTCGCGCGTCGAAGGCGGCCTTGCACTGGCGACGATCTCGCTGACGCTGGCCGGCGCGCCCGACATCTACTGGGGCGTGCTGGGCGCTCTGCTGGCCAGCCTGGCGTATTACATGTTTCAAAACCTGCACCGTCGCACCATCGACGTCGGCCTGCACGCCCACGGCAGCCTGCGCAACCGACATCTGTGGGCGTTACCGCCATTGGCGCCCAATGCGTATGCGCTGCGCATCGATGCCGGGCTCGACTGCGCCACCGCCAACGCGCCCGAGCGCACCGTCACCCAGGCACTGTCGCAGCCGCCGAGCCTGACCGACGTCTGCCTGTTTGCGCAGCCGATCAACCGCATCGAGATCACCGGCACCGAGCCGTTTGCGGCGATCCGCCGCCTGCTCGAATCGCGCGGCGCACGGCTGCACCTGAGCGCACTCAAATTCCCGGCGCAGCAGGTGCTGGAGCGCGCCGGCTTGTTGTACCCGAGCCCGCTGATGGACCGCTGGCGTAGCGAAGCCGAAACGCTGGCGGCGCTGCGCCAGCCCAAGGGCTTGCCAACAGCGCCCGACGCACCCTGCCCCTGAACCCCCATTCGACGATTGACGATGAACTACGTTTACCTTACGGCCGCCAGCCGGCCGCTGCGCCCGCGGCAACGCACCCAACTCGCGGGCGCCGCGGCACTGGCGCTGTGCGTCTTCGTGCTGCTCGGCGGCATGGTGCTGGCGCACCTGAAACTGGGCTTCGACGACGCACTGCTGCTCGGCTTGCATGGCCACGCCAGTGCCGCACTGGACCGGTTCATGCTGGCGTTCACCTTCGCCGGCTCGGTCAAGGTGCTGGCGGTGCTGGACGTGCTAGTCCTGGCAGGGCTGTTGTGGCACGGCGCGCGCAGCCGGGCCCTGTTCTGGGCGCTGGCCGTGAGCGGCAGCGCCGCGCTGAACCTGGTGGTCAAGCACCTGATCGGGCGCACCCGACCCGACCTGTGGCTCTCGATCGCACCCGAAACCTCATTCAGCTTTCCGAGCGGACACGCCATGGGGTCGATGACGTTCATCACGGCGCTCGCGGTGCTGGCCTGGCCGACGCGCTGGCGCTGGCTGGCGCTGACGCTGGGTGGTGTTTTCGTGCTGCTGGTGGGCCTGTCGCGGCTGTACTTCGGGGTGCACTTTCCGTCCGACGTGTTGGGCGGCTGGACGGCGGCGCTGGCCTGGATCTTGGGCCTGCGTGTTGCAATGGACCGCCATCTCTGGCGCTGAGCTAAGCTGAAGTTCCCCGAAGCGCCGGACGAGATTCCCTTGTGATTCAAGCACTTGCTTGATTCGAGGCGGGAGCGTTCTGTCTACGGCTTGATGTTTTG
>CAJDTV010000033.1_pt1 | contig 30919 bp, 28 predicted proteins | sample 7389921 | NCBI WGS metagenome assembly CAJDTV01 (sample SAMEA7055654, study PRJEB34461) | soil metagenome | biome: terrestrial ecosystem; feature: Peninsula; material: soil | place: Antarctica | collected 2016 | reverse complement strand
ATGCCGTCACGGCACCCTGTGATGCCAATATCGTCGAGCCGCTTCGCGCTCGCAGGTCCAGCGACCCGGAATTCCACTGCGCCGGCCTATTGCGCCGCACTGCGATGAATCGGCGAGTGCAATGTCTCGTTCCCAATAGCGCTGCAGCACCGGTTCGGCTGGGTGACCATATCCGGCCTGGAGCAGAGCGACGCATGGCTTGACGGCGTCCAGCCATGGCTCGCTCGATGAGGTCTTGCTGCCGTGATGCGGTACCAGCAGGACGTCGGCGCGCGACGGAGCGGTGCCGAAGTGCTCGCCGCCCACATTGGCGGTCGCTTCGGGCGGAGCACCAACGGTAGGCGGCGGCGCTTTGGCGGCGCTCGACAGGAGCGACCGCTGCCGCATCACCATCGCCGCATCCTGCGATCGCTCGATGTCACCCACGAGCAGCGCCGACGCGCGGCCATTGCCGATGCGCAATACGCACGACAGCGCAATCGGTCTGGCGTCGACGGTGTAGTCGCTCCAGCGGGTGCAGCACCTCGAAGTCCACGCCGCCCCAGGCACAGCGCTGGCCGACCACGCAGCGCTGCACGGGCCGCGATTGGTGCGAAGGATGCCCGGACTCGATCGAGGCGATCAAGCGGACCTTCGGCTGCATCGCCAGCACGGCCGCCGCGCCGCCGGTGTGATCGATGTCGCGATGGCTCAGCACCACCGCATCGAGACGCTCGCCGAAGGCACGCAGCAGCGGCACCACGACCCGCTGGCCGACGTCGCTCCTGGCTATAGCGCGGCCCCGCGTCGTTCAGCAGGCTGTGCGTGGCGGTGCGCACCAATGCGGCGGTGTCTTTTCCCAGACCCGCCGCCAGCAATTCGAACTCGCCGGCCGGCGGTCTGGGCGCGTGCCACAGCAACACCGGCAGCAGCAAGGGCATGCCGAGCAGCCGCACTGACCATGGCAGGCGCATCGCCAGCAAAATGCCCCCGCCACGCCGGCTGCAGCCGCCCACAACGCGGGCGCCGACATCGAGAGATGTGGCGATTGGCAGTCGCGCCAGCCATTGCTGCTGCAGCGCGAGCGCCTCGACCGACCAGGCCATCACGTGCCACAGCGGCGGCACGATGACGCCGGCCATCGCCAACGGCGTAGCCACCAGCGTGACCCACGAAATCGCCCCGGCGTTGGCCAGCAGCGCGACCACCGAGTTCTGCTGGAACAGCAGCAGTGTGGGCGGTGTCAGCGTCAGCGTGATCACCCAGTGCTCCCTGGCATTTTGAAGAAACCGGCCTGAGACGCCCGTCGAACGGGCCGATAGCACTCCCGAATCTGTAGCAGACAAGACGCCAACCGCGACAAAACTGAGCCAGAAAGCGGGCTGCATCAGCGCCCAGAGATCGAGCGCCCCTACGACCGCGCAGGCGAGAAGCCAAACATGCGGCCACGGCCAGCGCCGACCCGTGAGGCGAAGCAACGCAATGGCCGAAAGCATCCAGATGGTGCGCTGCGAAGGCACGCCCCCGCCACTGGAGAGCGCATAGTGCGTGGCCAGCAACACACCGCCGACCAATGCTGCTTGGGGCGCCGGTCAGCGCAGCATGAGGCGGGTGCTGCGGCGCCACAGCGCGCCAACGGCGAGCGCCGCCAGCCATGCGAACATGGTGATGTGCAGGCCCGAGATCCCCATCAGATGAGTCCCGCCGGTGGCGCGGAAGATGTCCCAATCCCCGCGGTTGATGGCGCTCCGGTCGCCAGTGACCTGAGACCCGATCACGCCCGCCTGTTGCAGTCGGCAATATGCTCGAAGGCCGCATCGCGCACCGCCTCACGGGCGCGCTCGACCGGGTGCTGCCAGATGCCGTCGAGCCGTTCGGGCCAAGCGCCGTGTGCGCCTGCGCACACATAGCTGTTGGCCTGCAGCAGCCCCTGCTCACACAGCCACGGTTCGTCGTCGAAGCCATGCGGGTTGAGCGTGCCGTGCGGTGCCTTCAGGCGCACCGCCAGGCGCCAGCGCTCGCCGGCATGGAGAAGCTCGGGCGCTCGCATCGCCTCGCTTTGCGTTCGGCCGGTTCCAGGACCTCCAAAACCGGCGTCGTCGCTGTACCAGCCAAGTGAAATACACGGCGGCACGTGTGGCAGCGTGCACTCTGGTGCGTTCGATGCGCTGCGCGTGTTCGGTGCATTCGCTACATTTGCTGTGCCGCGCGCCCTCTTCCCGGTCAGCTTCCCTGTCGGCGCGCCCGCCCGGTTTTCCGACTCGGCATCAAGGATGAAGCGCTGCGCGACTTCGTTGCGCTGCGGCACCTTCGCGACGACGCCCACCAGTTGCAGATCGCGCCATTTGAGCCCGGGCGTCAATGCGTCGGCCGCGTAGATGCAAGCGCCAGCCTGGCACGCCGCTGCCGCACAGCGCGCCGAGCACCAGCGCCAGCCCGAGCACGTCATTCCTGCCGGAACACGGCGTGCCACGCGCAGCAGCACCCACACGCGGACCACGGTAACGCCCAAGGCGCCCGCATCGACAAACCACACCCACAGCGCAGGCTGCTGCAACTGGAGCGCCGCGCCGGCCACGGCACCCGCCATGGCCGCAAACGCCCAGGAGCCTCGCGTGATACTGGCGAGCTCACCGCTCGTCATGACAAAACCGCCGCCGACAACACGCCGTCACGGGCTCCGGGAGTGCGCTGCGGCGTGCGCGGGTGGGTGGCTGGTGGACTAGTATCGTCCCACGTGCCAACGGCCTCGCCCGAACGACACGCATGATGGGCCACGTTTCGATACGGTGCACGCAGGTCGACCGGACGTTGCGCAACTGGTGCGCACCGTGCGTTCGTTAACTATGAAATTGATAGCTGCCTCACCTGCTTCGCGGGCGTTACAGGCTCATTTCACTCAAAATTCAAGGAGCTTTCTTCATGAACGTCTACGATAAACTCTCGCAGCTTGGCATCGAGCTTCCCGCCGTGGCGACACCGGCCGCCGCCTACGTGCCGTTCGTCAAGACCGGCAACCTGGTTTTTCTTTCCGGCCATGTGGCCAAGAAAGACGGCAAGCCGTGGGTCGGCCAACTCGGCGCGGCGATCAACAAGGTGACGCGCATCGTCAAGCTGATGAGCCTGGTCAACTCGACCAGCAGCTTCACCGAGCAGCACCTGGTGACCAACGGCGCGAGCGAACTTCTGGCCGAGGTTTTCGGTGACAAGGGCAGCCACGCACGCAGCGCCTTTGGCGTGGCTCAAATTCCGATGGGTTGCTGCGTCGAGATCGATCTGATCGCGGAAGTTGCCTGACACCGCCTGACACCGTCGCCAGCGCGGCGAGGGCCACAGCAAAACGTCGTCCCCGAAAGGAAAACGCCATCAGCCCAGTCACCCTTCGGTCCTAATATTTCCGTATGTCCGCGCAACCGGCTGCACAAGGGCGAACCATGGACTTTGACTACGTGATCATGGCGGGGGCTCAGGCGGCGCCACACTGGCCGCGCGTCTGAGCGAGGATGCCTGGGTCCAGGTCTGCCTGATTGAAGCCGGAGGCGACGGCCGCGGCATCCTGGTGCGGCCCACGGCCGGCATCGTCGCCGTGCTGACCGTCCGCCCCAAGATCAACCACTGCTCCTACCAGACGGTGCCGCAGCCGGGGCTGAACGGACGCCGGGCCTACCAGCCGCGCGGGCGCTGCCTGGGCGGCTCCAGTGCTATCAACGCCATGGTGTACGTGCGCGGCCATCCGAGCAACTACGACGACTGGGGCCGCGCGGGATGCAGCGGCAGGTGGTTCGACGAAGTGCTGCCCTATTTCAGGCGCCCGGAAGGCAACCAGCGCGGCGAAAGCGCCTTACGCGGCGGCCACGGACCGTTGCAGCTGTCCGAGCAGCAAAGTCCGCGCGCCATTACCGAGGACTTCGTGCGGGCCGGCATCGAATGCGGCATTCCCCGTGCTGACGATTTCAGCGGCGCCGAGCAGGAAGGCGTCGGCCTGTACCAGGTGACCCAGTTCCATGGCGGCGCGAACAACGGCGAGCGCTGCTCGGCGGCCACCGCCTACCTGCACCCGGTCATGGACCGCCCGAACCTCACGGCGCTCACCGACACTCCGGCCCTGCGCGTCGTGCCGGAGGCCCAGTGCGCCGTCGCCGTCGAGGTGCATCGGGACGACAAGACAGAGTTGATTCGCACGCGGCGCGAGGTGGTGACCGGCCGCACCTTCAACTCACCGCAACTCCTGATGCTGTCGGGTGTCGACGACCCGGCCGAGCTCGGGCGCCACGGCGTCGCCGCGCAGCAGGCGCTGCCGGGCGTCGGCAAGAACTCGCAGCACCACGCCGATTTCACCGTCTTGTACCAATCCAAAGTGACCGACATGTTCGGCCTCGGCGCCGTGGGCGCGGTCAAGCTCACCAAGGCCATCTTCGAACTGCGAAGGACCGGCAAGAGCATGATTGCCACGCCGTTTTCCGAAGGCGCCGGCTTCATAAAATCGTCGCCAGAACTGTCGCGGCCCGACCTGCAGCTGCACTTCGTGATCTCGATCGTGGACAACCAGGCCCGCAAACTGCCCCTTGGCTACGGCTTTTCGTGCCACGTGTGCGTGCTGCGCCCGCACGCCCGCGGCGAAGCCCGCCTGACCGACGCCAGCGCGGCGTCGACGCCGCGCATCGACGCCGCGTTTTTGCCGGTACCGCAAAAAGTCGCACTACCGCTGCAGGGCGTCAAGAATTTGCGCCAGATCCTGCGCGCCCCGGCGCTTGCGAGATACCGCCACCGCGAGGTCTACACCACCCACGCGAACACCGCCGAAGAACTGATCCGTCATATGCGCACGCGCACGGACAGCATCTACCACCCGGTGGGAACCGGCAAGATGAGCGTGGACGCGATGGCGGTGGTCGATCCGCAGTTGCGCGTGCATGGCATCACGGCTCTGCGCGTAGTCGACGCCTCAGTGATGCCAACCTTGATCGGCGCCAACACCAATGCAGACCATCGTGATCGCCGAGCGCGCAGCCGGCTGGATGCGTGGGCACACCACCGCCGTCAGTCACGCACGCGAGGCGCCGGCTGCGACGATCCCCGCACCCGCAATTGCCCCGGCAGCAACAGCTGGCGCGGAGCCTCATCGAATCCCTGCAACCGTTCAATCAGGCATTTAGCGGCAATGCGGCCGATGGCGTCGGTCGGCTGCGCCACCGTGCTCAGACCCGGGCCAATCAGCGAGGCCCATTCAGGGTCGTCAAAACCGACGAAACCCAATTGCTGGCCGAACTGCCAGCCGAGTCGCGACATGGCCGCCGCCACGCGCAGCGTCACCACCGCGTTGCCCGCCAGTACGGCGGCGCGCCGGTCGGGCCGCGCGCGCTGCTGCAACGCAAGCAGCGCCGCATCGAGCCCATCGACATCGCGTTCCGCGCTTTCGAACACCGTACCCGCGGTGCGCCCTGCCTGCGCCGCCACAAACTCGAGGAATGCCGCGCCACGCTCCAGCCGCGAGCTCACCCCCGTGGCGGGTTCGGTAACGTAAAGCAACTCGCGATGGCCACCGTCCACCAGGTGATCGCAAGCGATCTGCACGGCGGCGACGTTGTTGAGCGATACAAAATCGGCGGGCAGCCCCGGATGGCGCCGATCGACCAGCACGGCCGGTTTGCTCCGCAGCGCGGCAGCAGCGACCGCCGCGCTGCCGCGACCGAGCGTGTTGAGAATGAAGCCGTCGACCTGGTAGCCCGCCAGGGCCTCGATCGCTTCGGCTTCTCGTGTACCTTCATTGCCCAGGTTGAACAGCATCACCAGATAGCCGGCCTGCTGGCAGACGCTTTCAGCGCCGCGCAGTACCGCCACCGAATAGGGATTGGCGATGTCCGCCACGATCAGGCCGATCAGGCGCGAACGTCCCCGACTCAGGGCCTGCGCCATCGGGCTGGGCGAATAGGCGAGAGCGGCGATGGCGGCCTCGACGCGCGCCGCGATGTCTACGCTGAGAAGGCGCTCGCGATGGTTGAAGAAACGCGATACGGTGGCCTTTGAGACCCCCGCGGCCCGTGCAACGTCGTCAATGGTGGCGCGGCCCGTCACCTTCATCGCATGGTCCGTTCCTCGGCCGTGTCGTAAACCGCCTTCGGCCGTTCCCCGGCGAGTGCCAGCAGCAGATTGGTCGTCGCCAGTGTGGCCATGGCGTGCCGCGTTTCGTGCGTGGCCGAGCCAATGTGGGGCAACGCGATCACGCGGGCATGTGTGCGCAACGGTGAATCGAGCGGCAATGGCTCGGTGGCGAACACATCGAGGCCCGCCGCGCGCAGCGTGCCGTGGTCAAGGGCATCCAGCAATGCGCCTTCACACACGGTGGCGCCGCGTCCGCCGTTGATGAAAATCGCACCACGCTTCATGAGCCCGAAAGCACGCGCATCGACCAACCCGCGGGTCGAAGCCGACAGCGGAAGAACCGCCACTACGATGTCAGCGCGCTGCAGCAGTTCATCAAAAGGTGTGTGCGTGACGTGCCCTTGCAGTTCAGGCGCCTGCGACGCCAGGTCCACTGCGTGACGCGCGTGATAGAGCACCGGCATGCCGAACCCCAGCGCCGCGCGATGTGCCACCGCCTGGCCGATGCGCCCGAAGCCGAGCAGCCCGAGCGTTTTGCCATGCACGTCATCGCCAAACAGCTCTTGGCCGATGTTGCCGGTCCAGCGACCGTCCCGCACCCAGGTTGCCAGTTCAACCAGCCGGCGGCTGGTCGCCATCAGGAGTGCAAAGATTGTGTCGGCCACGGTTTCGTCGAGCACACCGGGTGTATGACACAAAGTAATGCCTCGCGCATGCAACGCCGCAAGCGGATAGTTGTCGACACCCACTGAGATACTTGAAATCACTTCGAGCCGGGGAGCCTGGGCCAGCAGCGCCTCGTCGAAGCGGTAGCTCGACCCGATCAGGCCCTGCGCCGCCGGCAGCGCGGCACGGAATGCCTCGGCCTGTCCGGCAACGCGCGCATCGGCCACCGTCACCCGATGCACAGCCTGCAGCCGCGCCAGTTGGTCACCCGGCAGTTCGCGAAAAACCAGCACCTGCTTGTTGATGGGCGCAACAGGCGCACTGAGTGAACCAGACACGTCGGATGCCATCAAAAACCCGCTTCATCCAGTTGGGCACGCGTCGGCAGGCCTTCGGTGTCGCCCAGCACCTGCACGGCACGCGCGCCAATCCAGGCACCGCGCCGCACCGCCTCGGGCACCGTCCGTCCCTCGAGCAACGCACTGACGATGCCGGCTGCAAAGCCATCGCCGGCGCCGACCGTGTCGATCACTTCGGCAACCGGAAACGCTGCAACGCGCCCGCGACCGGCATCAGCGCTGTCGTAGTACGCCCCTTCCGCGCCGAGCTTCACCACGACCAGGCTGGCGCCGCGCTGGCGATAGAACTGTGCAATACGCTCGGGTGTGCTTTCGCCCGTCAGGGCCCGGCCTTCTTCCAGCCCCGGCAATACCCAATGGGCACGCGATGCAAGCTCATTGATGGAGTTGCGCATGTGCTCGGGCGAGGCCCAGAGCGTGGGCCGCAAGTTGGGGTCGAATGAAATGGTGCGGCCGGCCTCACGCATCACTTCGAGCGCCTGTAGCGAGGCCGCCAGGCAGGTGGTGGAAATCGCCGCGAACACGCCGGTCGCATGCAAGTGACGCGCCGAGCGCAGCCACGCTTCATCGACATCGGCCGGCCCCATCAGGCTGGCGGCCGACCCTTTGCGGTGGTACTCGACCGGCGGATCGCTTCCGTCGGTCACGCGCCCCTTGAACTGGAAGCCGGTACGCTGGCCGGCATCGCAGATCACATGCGAGCAATCGATGCCTTCGCCCTGCATCGTCGCCAGCAGCGAGCGCCCCATCGAATCGGCGCCCAGGCGGCTGGCCCAGCCCACCCTGAGGCCTGTCCGGGCCAGACCAATGGCGACATTGGTTTCAGCGCCGGCCGTGCGCTTGTGAAAGAACTGCGCTCCTTCGATCGGCCCCGGCCGGTCGGCTACCAGTAGCAGCATCGCTTCGCCGAACAGTGCAACGTCGAAGGCGGTGTCGGTCATGGATTCTTGCGCACGGAGCGAAGGAGTGCGACCTGGTGACGCGTCGCGGCCGTCAGATCGCCTCCCACCAGCGGATATTCAATCGCATGCGGCACCTCGCGCGGCAACGCCCGCAGCACGGCGCGCCACGGCGCCGACGATTCGGCCAGCGGCACCGCGACCCACTTGTGCGGCAGGCGCTGCACGCCCTTGCAATGGATGTAGCGCACGCGGTGCCCCAGCGCCTGCGCGGCCTGCAGCGGGCATTCGCCGAGCCAATGCCAATTGCCCATGTCGAAGGTCATGCCAAGATCGAGACCGGCCTCATCGGCTGCTGCAAAAAAACCCTGTAGCGCAGGCAGCGTGCCGGCAGAAACGGACTGGTCGTTCTCGATCAGCAATTCGATTTGCGTTTCTCCCAATCGCGCGCTCAACCCCGTAAAAGAGCGGTGCGACGCGGCGCCGAACCCACCGATAGACATCTTGAGCCGATTAGCGCCCAGTGTGCGGGCTGCTGCCAGAGCGCGAGTCAGAGCCGCGCCGTCAAGCGCTCCGCCGTCGTCCCACAGGCCTTCGGGACTCGAATAGACCGCCGCCAGGCCGGCCAGCGCACCCAACTCGTGGGCCCGGTCGCGCAGCAGTTCGCCGCGCACCTCGACGCCATCGGCACCGGCGTCCTTGGCGAGCTTCGTGAACCACAGTTGCCCATGGCGCCCGACCTCGGCGGCACCGAAAGAAGACAGGGAAATCAGGACGGGAGGCATGGCTCAATGGGATTGATTCGAACTCAGGATCTGACCTAGGAACTGACGCGTTTTCTCATGCTGGGGGTTGCCGAAAAACTCGGCCGGCGGTCCCTGCTCGACGATCCGGCCCTCGGCCATGAAGATCACCCGGTCGGCCACGCTGCGGGCGAAGCCCATCTCGTGCGTCACGCACAGCATGGTCATGCCGTCTTCGGCGAGCCCGATCATGGTGTCGAGCACTTCCTTAACCATTTCGGGGTCGAGTGCCGAGGTCGGCTCATCGAACAGCATGATCTTGGGCGACATGCACAGGGCGCGCGCAATCGCCACGCGTTGCTGCTGACCGCCCGAAAGCTGGCTCGGGTATTTGCCGGCCTGCTCTGGAATATGCACCCGGGTGAGGTACTTCATCGCCACTTCTTCGGCCTGCAACTTCGTCATGCCGCGCGAGCGCAGCGGCGCCAGCATGCAGTTCTGCAGGATCGTCAGGTGCGGGAAACACCATGCCGACCTCGGCGCGCACCGCATCGACGTTCTTGCCGCCCGCCGTGAGGTCAATGCCATCGACCACGATGTGGCCTTTTTGCACCGTCTCGAGCCGGTTGATACAGCGGATCAGCGTCGACTTGCCCGAGCCCGAGGGCCCGCAAATGACGATGCGCTCACCCACGCGCACCGACAGGTCGATATCGGTCAGCACCTGAAAGGTGCCGTACCACTTGTTGACGCCTTCCATGCGGATGATCGAATCCACGCCTGCGCCCGTGACGACTTCATCCGTCATGCTCTGTGCTTCCTGGCGAGAGGGTCAGTTCATCTTCGGCAGATCGGCTCCAAGCCATTTGCGATAGAGCTTGCTGAGTTCGCCGTTGGCGGTGTTGTGTGCCACGAACGCATTGACGTTCTTGAGTAGATCTTCCTGGCCGGGCCGCATGGCGATGCCCATGTTTTGCTGGACCAGCGTGAACTTGTCTTCATAGGTGTTGGCCGGCACGCGTTTGGCGATTTGCGCCGCCACGGTGACCGAGCAGCCGATCGCGTCGACCTGGCCCGAGATCAGCGCCTGCATGGCCGACGCGTCGTCATCGAAGCGACGAATCTCGGTGCCTTCGGGCGCTGCCTTGGTGACCGCTATGTCTTGGGTACTGGCGCGCGCCACGCCCACGCGCAGGCCCTTCAGGTCGGCAGCGCTCTTGATCGGTGTCTTCGTCGCGCCATACAACACGATGGTGGCGGCCGCATACGGCTGCGAAAACTGCACCTGCTTGGAGCGCTCGGGCGTGATGGCCAGCGAAGCCACCAGCAGGTCAACCTTGTTGGTCAGCAAAAACGGAATGCGGTTGGGCCCCGTGACTGGCACGAGGTTGAGCTTGACGCCCCAGTCCTTGGCCAGCAGCTTGGCCACATCCGCGTCGTAGCCATCGGGCTGGTTTTGCGCATTAGTGGTGCCGTAGGGCGGGAAATCGACCAGCATGCCGATGGTGATTTCACCCTTCTTCTTGATGTCAGCCATGGACTGCGCCGAAGCAAAGGGTGTCAACGCGGTGAGCACGGCGCCGAGGCCGAACGCAGCAATGGTGGCGGTCACCGCGCGGCGAGAAGTCGAAAAGTCCATGTCAGCATCTCCTGGGTTTCAAAGGTTTTGGAAAGGAATCAGCGAGCCAACGCGCGGGCATGACGCCGCTCGATGTAGGCGGCCAGCAGCGACAGCGGCCAGCAAATCACGAAGTAAATTGCGGCCACGATCGAGAACACCACGAGCGGTTGGAACGTGGCGCTGTTGATGATTTGTCCGGCACGCGTCACTTCGGTGAAGCCAATGATGGCGGCCAGCGAGGTGCCCTTGATGATCTGCACCAGGTAGCCGACCGTGGGTGCGACCGCAATCCTCAAGGCCTGGGGCAGCACGACATAGCGCATGCGTGGCCCATAGCGCAGGCTCAATGCTTGGGCGGCCTCCCACTGGCCGCGCGGCACGGCTTCGATGCAACCGCGCCATATTTCGCCCAAAAAAGCGGCACTGTTGAGCACCAACGCAGCGCCGGCCGCAATCCAAGGGTTGATGTCAAGGCCGAATACGGGGGCGCCAAAAAAAATCAGGAACAACTGCAGCAAGAGCGGCGTGCCCTGGAAAATCTGGATAAATACCCTCGATGCGGCCAGCAGCACCGGCTGCTCAGAGGTGCGGCACAGCGCAATGATCAATCCGAGGATCGAACCACCCACGAAGGCAATGACCGACAGTGCCAGCGTCCACCGCGCCGCTTCGAGGATGAACAGGAACTCAGGAAACCCAAAAGTACGCATGGTGTTCAGCGCCGATCGGGGTAGTTGAGCGTGTGCCGATACACCAGCTTGAAGAGTGCCGAGAACGCCATCGCCAGCACCAGGTAAATGCCGGCCACCACGATATAGATCTCAAAGCTGCGGAAGGTCTGCGACTGCAGGTTGGAAGCCACCGAGGTGAGGTCATCGGCCGAGATGACCGACACCACCGCCGAGCTGAGCATCAACAGGATGAACTGGCTCGTGAGCGCGGGGTAGATCGCCTTGAGCGCCGGCTTGATGATCACGAACCGAAATATCTCCCACGGTTTCAAGTTGAGGGCCCGCCCCGCCTCGATCTGGCCCCGCGGAATCGATTCAATGCCGGCCCGGATGATCTCCGTGGCGTAGGCGCCGAGATTCACCGTCATCGCCACCAGCGCGGCGGTTTGCGGCGACCAGCGCAGCCCAATGGCCGGCAGCGCGAAGAAGAAGAAAAAAAGCTGCACCAGAAACGGTGTGTTTCGAATCAACTCGATATAGGTATTGATCGGCCAACGCAACCACACCGGCCCCGACGTTTTGCCCCAGGCGCAAAACACCGCTACCGCCAGCCCCATCAACGTCGCAGACAGCGACAGGCGGATCGTGATCCACGTGCCTTGCAGCAACAACGGCCAAGCCTCGAAAACAGCGTTGAATTGGAATTGATAGTTCACTGAGCAAACTCGCAACCGGAGATTTGATGCGGCTGTCAGTGTATGAAACCGGTTTCAAACAGCCATCGGGGTTTTCCCGGGGCGACGCGATTCGCCTCGGCCACTCACCTCCAGCCGCACGCGCCCCGCGATGTCGGGCGCCGAGAGCGCAGCGCCCCGACTGGAGAGCGGCACCACGAACCGCAGTGTTCCGTCCTTGGCCTGCTGGTAGCTGACCGGCAGCGAGGCTCGCCCGGCGGTGTCGGTCTGCCAGCCGTACGGCACACCCTAGGCCGTCGCGTTGCCATCTGCAGGGGGCTTGATCTCGATCACCAACGTAGCCCGAACCAATGAGCTGCCTCGTAGTGGCCGTCGTGCCAGAATTTCTTGTTGACCTGGTAGTCGCACTCGAACTCCGAGCGTCATCGCATACGCCAGCGTCGCGCGGCTCGGGTCGACGCGGGCCGGTTGGCCAGAAAAACGTTCGGCAAATAAATCAACTTCCTGTCGGCGTTGGCCGGGTCGGTGAGCGCCTTGTGCGTGCGGCAGGTCGGAGAATCTCCATTGGCAATGCGCCGGCTCAAGTACCAGCGCTTGCCACGTGGCGCGGCGAGCAGTTCCACCTGGTCAAGCGCGTCGACGTCGGCATCCTTCAGGTGGTCCGGCGGCAACGCCACGCTGTCGACGTCGAACCGCACGTCGACGCGCTCGTCGCCAAACAGGAAGCGGATCAGGTTTTGATAGGTGTCCTTCGAATTGACGATGCCGAAGTAGTCCGAATGCGAGCAGTACGCGAACGCGCAGGCCACTGGCTTGACAATGTGCGCCGCGTCGATCGACCACAGCGAGGCGTTCTCGATGCGCGCCGGGCCTTCGCTGCCATGACGAGCGAACTTGCGCGCAAGGCCCTTGGCGGCGGCGTAGTCGCCGCGGTGGGTGCCGATCATGCAAAAGAAACGTTCCGCTGGAAAATCGGTGGCCGGCAGGTGGTCCATGCGCCGCCGACCGCCGGCGTATCCAGGAACTGCGCCATCTGGCCGCAGTCAAGGTCTCCATCTCGCCGGCGGTGAGCCAACCCGGCACGTTGACGCCGCCCAGGTCGATGCCGTTGTGCGGTGTCGCATAGGTGGCCTTGTCGACGCGGACGCGGGCCTATGGATCTGCCTGCGCCTTGTTCTGCAGCAAGGCCCGCAACACCAAGCCGCCCAGCTTTTTCTTGATAAATCATGACAGGCGCCGAAGGCGCTGGGGCTGCCCTACAGAGCGCAAGCCAACTCAGGTGAGGCTTGCTCGTCATACCGGTGTTCGCTCTGGCTGGCGACGCCGAAGATCGGCGACGTGATGACGGTTGGGAACGCACGCGTCGACTAACGCTAGTGGGCGGAATTGAAACCGTCCATGGGGTCCGGGAGCGCGTTGGTTCGGGGTGCCCAGTTCATCGATCAACCGCCGCTCCGATGAATCACGACGATGGTGTGCTCTGCGCAGCGAAATAAAGGATGAGCTACAGCACTAGGCGGGGCGGGGGACGTTCGCGAGCAGAGCACACCATCGGCGTGATCGCGCCCCGGCGTTACTTAATACGCCGCAGCAGGTCGAGCGTCGGATACCCATCGGCCGGCACCCCCACACTGCGCTGGAAATTTCGCAAACCTTCGCGCGTCGCCGGACCAATCACACCGTCGGGCGTGCCGCTGGCAAAGCCGCGCTCGTTCAGCGCCTTCTGCAATTGCTGCAGTTGAATGCGGGACAGGGGCTGCAGATCGCGCGGCCACGGCGCCTGCACACCGGGGCCGCCGGCCAGTCGTTGCGCCAACAGGCCCACCGCCAGCGCATAGCTCGTCGAGTTGTTGTAACGCAGGATCGCGCGGCAGTTCGCACCGACCAGGAATGCCGGGCCACTCGCTCCGGCGGGCAGCAGGATCGCGCCTTCAGTGAGGTCGGGCAAGGGCTGACCGTCCATGCTGCGCACGCCTTCAGCCGACCACAACGCCGTCGGCTGGCGCACCGAGGGGTCGACGCGGCTGAGGTCGAAACCGGTCGGTAACTGCACCTCCACGCCCCAGGGCTGGCCCGCCTGCCAGCCCGAGCGCGCAAGAAAATTGGCGGTCGACGCGATGACGTCGGCCATGCTGCCCCAGATGTCGCGCCGGCCGTCGCCGTCGGCATCGACTGCGTAGGCGATGAAGGCGGAAGGCATGAACTGCGTCTGCCCCATCGCGCCTGCCCACGAGCCGATCATTTGGCCGCGGTCGATGTCGCCCTTATCGAGAATCTTCAGGGCCGCGAGCAACTCACCGCGCGCCCAGTCGCCGCGGCGGCCGTCGAAGCCGAGCGTCGCAAGCGCGTCGATGACCGGCGTGGTGCCGTAGTTGCCACCGTAGTTGCTCTCCATGCCCCAGATTGCGACCACGATGGCGGGCGGTACGCCGTAGCGCGCCGCGGAAGCGTCGAGATCGACGCGCAACTCCTGCAACTTCTCCTGTCCGTGCACGATACGTTGCGGCGTAACGGCCCCGTCGAGGTATTGCCAGACCGTGCGCGTGAACTCGGGCTGCGCGCGGTCGAGTTCGACGACACGCGGCAGGTATTGCACGCTGTCGAAGGCCGTGCGCAAAGTCGCGTCGCTGATGCCGTCCGCGCGTGCCACGGCGCGGAACGCCGCCACCCATTGAACGAAGCCTTGCTGGGGCGCCGCGCCATTCACTACCGGTCGTGCCGGTACCGCAGCCGGAGCGGCCGCAGGCGTGGGCGTCGGCCCAGTGGCGCAGCCCGCCAGCACGGCGATCGCCAGCGCGACGAACGCAGTTCCCGAGGCACGACGGGTCGGTGAATGGTGGCTATGCATTGGCACTCGATTTACCATGAATCTGATAGCTACTTGCGCCCGTCAGACGGACTTTACAGCCAAGTTTGGCTTGAATTTTCCTTCAAGGCTGCTGTTTGCGCCGTCGTTGCACGCACTGATCTACGTTGCGCTGCGTGGCAACGCACCGGTCAAGCAGCAGTTGAACCGCGGTGTGCTCGGGGCGACCGCGTGAGGGCGTCATAGCCATGCATACCTCGTGGACTGCCGAGTCGCAGTAGCGCTGGGCGCGCTGGCGACCTATCCTCACATCATTCAACACGAAGCAGGAGACCCGCATGGTCACAAATCCGCAGTCTGGAACCAACGTGCAGGAGATCGCCACAGGCGTGTTCCGCATCAACACACCACTGCCGCTGCCCGGCGGCAACCTGTTCAGCTTCAACCAGTATCTCGTGATCGACGACCAGCCGCTGCTGTTTCACTCGGGGCCGCGTCAGCTTTTTCCGTTGGTGAGCGAAGCCATCGCAAGCGTGATGCCGATCGAGCGCCTTCGCTTCATCGGGCTGTCTCATGTCGAGGCTGACGAATGCGGCGCATTGAACTTGTTGCTTGCTGCGGCGCCGCACGCTGTGCCGCTTTGCGGCAGCATCGCGGCGATGGTCTCGATCGGCGACCTGGCCGACCGCCCGCCGCGCGCTCTCGCCGATGGCGAAGAACTCGCGCTCGGCAGCCACACGATGCGCTGGTTCGACACGCCCCATCTCCCGCACGGCTGGGAGTGCGGGCTGATGATGGACACACACACGCGCACCTTCTTCTGCGGCGATCTCCTCACACAGCCCGGCAACAGCGAGAAGGCGCTGATCGATACCGACATCCTTGGCCCCAGCGAGGCGTTCCGGCGCCAGATGGACTACTACGCGCACACGCCGCAGACGGCTGCACTGCTGGCAGGGCTCGCAGACCAGGCGCCCCACACGCTCGCATGCATGCACGGCAGCGCATGGCAGGGCGACGGCGCAGCACTGTTGCGCCAGCTTTCCGTGGCACTGGCGGCGGCGCCTTGAGCTTCACACGAGCCAGCGAAGCCCGACAAGTGCGGCAAGCCGGTCATCGCGTAATGCCGTAATCGCCAGCGATGCTGGCCGAGCGCAGGCTCACGCGTTTGACTGTGAAGCTCGCTTCTGCGCCCAAACCGGGCGTCTGATCACCAAGATTGACCGCCTCGGAGCGGTCGTTCGCGATGCAGGCTCGCATGTCTGCGACGTGCTCGCCTTGAACCGAGTCAACAGGGAACCTACGCGTGCGAGATCAAGCACCTCGCAGCGCGATCCATCTATCGGGACTCCACGATCTGGAGCGGGATTTGCACGCTACAGATCAAGCCCTCGTCCAGGAAACTGTCGATCGCCGGCCCACACCTTTGGTGCGATGACTCGCTTGCGGCCCGCTCAAGTGGCCCGGCTACTCCTTCAGGGCGTCGGGGTCCAGCAGATCGGGCCCCGTGCGGCTCCTCGGCTCAGCATCGATCTGCGGGGTCAGGTCGTCGATCACGCCGGTGTAGACCGGGCTGTGGCTGGAAGGCGGTCGCAGCGGCGGCACCGATCGCGCCGACGGCGGCGCCGCCACGGACGGCGCGGCCGAGGGGTTCGTCAACTGCAAACGGTAGATCGGCTCGGGCAGGTCCATCTCGGCGGCTTCGAGGGCCAGCTTGACGGTTCGAATCGCCTCGCTGCGCATCATCAGGAAGTCGTGCGAGCGCTGCTCGACCCAGCCGAGAAAGCGCACCTGCACGTTGGAGTCGCCGAGTGCGGCGATGTAGGCGCGCGGCGGCGGCGTTGTCATCACGCCCGGCAGCTTCGCTAGCTCGGCGGTGCCGATGTTCTGCGCCGCCACGAGATCCTCGCCCACCCCGATGCCGACGTCGAACTGGAACCGCCGGCTCGGGTTGCGCGAGTAGTTCAGGGTCACGCTACGGAAGACCAGTGCATTCGGCAGCCGCAGATGGTTGCCGTCGAGGGTCATCAAGATGGTCGCGCGCGAGGTCATCGAGACCACGACGCCCTCGTTGCCGTCGATGACGACGTGATCGCGCGGTGCGAACGGCTGGCGCAGGCTCATCAAGATGCCAGCCAGGTAGTTCTCCAGTGTGTCCTTGAAGGCGAAGCCGAGTGCGATTCCGAGCACGCCGGCGGTGCCGAGCAGCGCACCGGCGAGCGCCGTGGCGTCGAGGATCTCGAGCGCCACCAACACGCCCAGCGACGTCGCCAGCCATCGCACCGTGGTGCGTGTGAGGTCGCGCATGAAGGGGTTGCGTCGGGCCACGTGGTCCAGCAGCGCGCGGCGGGACAGCCAGCGGCCGAGCAGCCAGCACACCCACACCGCTAACAGGGCCAGCGCGAAGAGCGGCAGCGCGGCCAGCAGCCCGTAGGTTTCGTTCAGCAGGCGCTGGACGACGAGGTCGAGGTGGAACTTCGGGGCCGGCATCGGATGGCAGTGTAGGGCTCACCCGTCATGTGTGAACGAGGTGCCCCACGGGGACGGGCCCGCGCTCTCTTGGGTGGTCCACGGGGGTGCCGCAGCCTGGCCGGGCGCACGCCGAGTAGCGGCAGGCCTGCCGCCTGACCTCAAAGCGGCTTCTGGTTCGGGCAACCTCGCAGGAGTCGTAGCCGCTCTCAGGGGTCTACCCGCGCCAGGTGCAGCCCCTCTGCGCAGCCCGGTGCGCCGGGCCGCAATTACACAGCGTGTTGCATGTGGCCGCGCGCCGCCTCGGATGCCGGCGCGCGGACCTGCAGTCCCAAGTGCGTGAGGATCCGCTCGCTCCCCGGTGACAGGATCGCGACGATGATCTTCAGCTCGCCGCAGCAGTCCTGGCAGTGCTCGAGGTTCGGCCGAGTTGCCAGGGAGCCGCCTGTCGTCAGCGTCGCCTCATGGCCGGTTTGAGCCGGCCGACGTGAACCGACTTTTTCTGTGATTCGCCACCCACGGTGGCCTTCTCGGAGTCAGCTGGAGCTAAGCGGATATCCGTTTTGGATATACAGAATTGAGGACGCCCGCACTGTGTAAGACAGATTTCCGAGCTCGAGTCAGCCAATGGCGCGATCCGCGTCGCCGCCCCAAAAAAGCGGGCCGGGCGCCGACAATCCGGGCTCGCGCCGCGCAGTGGTTTGGCGCGCTCTGGAGATTCCATGAAAGCCAGCAAGACGCCAATCGCCCTCACCCTACTCGCCGCCGCCACGCTGCTCGTCGCTTGCGAACGCAAGACGACGGTGACCGAGACCCCCGCGGGCACGACCACGACGACCACGACCGTGGCGCCGTCGACGGCTGCGTCCAACGCCATGGACAAGGCCGGTGACGCTGCCGCCGACGCGATGATCACCGGCATGGTCAAGACCAAGCTGCTCGCCGACCCTGACGTGAAGGGACTGATGATCGACGTCGACACGAAGGACGGCGTCGTGACGCTAAACGGCTCGGCCGACACGGCCGGCAACGCCGACAAGGCGGTCTCGATCGCGAAGGGCACCGAAGGCGTCAAGTCGGTCGAGAACAAGCTGACCGTCAAGTAGCCGTGGCGCTCGACGCCGGCCCACCGCGTTGCGCTTGAGGATTAGCGGCTACGCGTCTTCCTTCACGCACCTGGGCATACAAGCGCGCGCGCCACCCCCGGGCGCCCGCGCGCGTGAGCTCGCGCGGTCTCAAGCCCGTCAACGCGTCGCAATCGCGCCCCTCTCGCTTGCCTGGAACGGCCTACCTTCTTGTGCCCACCTTCTGGTGGCGGCCTCCTTGTCGCCTCAGGCGCTGGAACGGCTGGAGGAGATGCCGGGAAGCTGCCTGTGGCCAGCGACGGCAAGTGGCCGTTGCGTTCGCCCACAGTATGAACTGACGCCTGACCGCGCTTCGCCCTCTACCAGCGCGACATGCAGAAAACCATTCGGCGGTCCGCGCTTGCAGTGCTTAATCTTCCAGCGGCCCTCTTTGCAAGCGCGCCTACCTCTCTTTGACGGCCCTATCCAACGCCTGGTTCACTATTAATTCAATAGCTACCCACGCAGGCGGGACGGTCGCTTCAAACCTTTTCAGCTTGAAAACATCAATCACCGCGCCGCTGCCGCGCCCGCCGCACCTGACGGCTCTGCTTCGCATCGGCCGCGGCCTGTTGCTGCTTCGCCTTCTTCTCGCGCCGGCTGCGCGACAGCCAGCGTGCGACCACAAAGCTGATGAGGCCACTGACCGCGGCAACGACGATGGCGATCGGTCCGATTTCCATCACTGCACCCGCACGATACTGGCCGGCTTAAAGCCGAGGTCGGCCGCCTTGCCCTTGCGCCCACGACCGGCGCGGGCGTTGTTCAGGCTGCGAATCTCCAGCGTCTCTTCGCGCTCCTTGCCGCCGCGGCCGATACCTTCGATCTTGACGCTGCGCGTGTAGGCGGCGGCACCGGCCAGTGTGTCCTTGGCGTCGAGGTCGATCAGCGTCAGGCCGCGGCCGCCCTTGGGCAAGCTCTTGAGTTCGCTGATCTCGAAGGTCAGGATGCGCCCGCCGGTCGAGACGCACGCCACATGTGTAGCAGGTGGCACCGGCTCGGTGCCGCTCGCGCCCCCCACCAGGGAGGGCCGGCACAGTTGCTCGCCGTCGCCAACGTCGATGAAAGCCTTGCCGCCGCGCTGGCGCGACACCATGTTCTCGACCGTGGCGATGAAACCGTAGCCGCCGCTGTTGACCAGCAGCAGGCTGGCGCCGACCGGCCCGGCGAAGTAGTGGGCCACCTGCGTGCCCCCGTCGAGCTCGATCACGGTCGTCACCGGTTGGCCGTCGCCGCGGCCACCGGGCAAAGAGGCCACCGGGACGCTGTAGACGCGCACGCCCTTGTTCTTGGACGAGCCGAACACCAGCAGCGTGTCGACGCTGCGGCATTCGAAGGCACCGTAGAGCGTGTCTCCGGACTTGAAGCTGTATTCGGGCGATGCGCCTGTTTCTCCATTCGCGCCGTTGCCTGCCGCCTTCTCGCTGGCCCAGCCCTTCTGCGTGCGCACCCACCCGTTCTTCGACACGATCACAGTGACGGGCTCGTCAATCACCTTCACTTCAGCCATCGCGCGCTTTTCCGCGCGGATCAGCGTTCGACGCGGGTCTTCGAAGGTTTTGGCGTCCTGCTCGATTTCCTTCACCAGCAGGCGGCGCAGCGCGGCCGGGCTGCCCAGGATGTCTTCGAGCTTTTTCTGTGCGTCGCGCAGACCCTTGAGCTCCTGCTCGATCTTGATCGCTTCGAGGCGCGCCAACTGGCGCAGGCGGATTTCAAGAATGTCCTCGGCCTGCCGGTCGCTCAGGTTGAAGCGTGTGATCAGCGCCGCCTTCGGGTCGTCAGCCGCGCGGATGATGGCGATCACCTCGTCGATGTTGAGCAGCACCAGCTGCCGCCCTTCGAGGATGTGAACGCGGTCGAGCACCTTGCCCAGGCGATGCTTCGAACGCCTCTCGACCGTGATCTCGCGGAACGCAATCCACTCGGTGAGCATCTGGCGCAGCGATTTTTGCGTCGGCTTGCCGTCGATGCCGACCATCGTCAGGTTGATCGACGAGGACGTCTCGAGCGAGGTCTGCGCCAGCAGCGTGGTGATGAACTCCTCCTGGCTAACGCGGGACGTCTTGGGCTCAAACACCAGCCGGACGGCGGCGTCCTTGCTCGATTCGTCGCGCACCACGTCGAGCACCGACAGGATCGCGGCCTTGAGCTGCGTCTGTTCGGCCGACAACGCCTTCTTGCCGGCACGGATCTTCGGGTTGGTGATCTCCTCAATTTCTTCGAGTACCTTCTGCGTGCTGACGCCCGGCGGCAGTTCGTTGACCACCAGTTGCCACTGGCCACGCGCGAGGTCTTCGATCTTCCAGCGCGCGCGCACCTTGAGCGAGCCGCGCCCGGTGCGGTAGGCATCGGCGATGTCGCTCGCGGCGCTGATGATCTGCGCGCCGCCGGGGTAGTCAGGGCCGGGCACCAGTGCAAACAACTCGTCTTCGCTCAGCTTGCCGTTCGACTTGATGAGCGCCACGCAGGCGTCGGCGATCTCGCGCAGGTTGTGACTCGGGATTTCGGTGGCCAGGCCGACAGCGATGCCGCTTGCGCCATTGAGCAGGGTGAACGGCAGGCGCGCCGGCAGCAGGCGTGGCTCTTCGGTGCTTCCGTCATAGTTGGGAATGAAGTCGACCGTCCCCTCGTCGATTTCGTCGAGCAGCAAGCTGGTGATGCGCGCCAGGCGCGCCTCGGTGTAGCGCATGGCAGCCGCGCCGTCGCCGTCGCGGCTGCCAAAGTTGCCCTGGCCATCGACCAGCGGATAGCGCTGGCTGAAGTCCTGCGCCATGCGCACCAGCGCGTCGTACGCCGCCTGGTCGCTGTGCGGGTGAAAGCGGCCGAGCACGTCGCCCACCACGCGCGCGCACTTGACCGGCTTGGCGCCCACGGTGCCGTTGGCGCCGCCGAACCCGAGCCCCATGCGTGACATCGAATAGAGAATGCGCCGCTGCACCGGCTTCTGGCCGTCGCACACGTCGGGCAGCGCCCGGCCCTTGACCACGCTCAGGGCATATTCGAGGTAGGCGGTCTGCGCATAGTCAGCCAGCGTCAGCGCGCCATCGGCGTCGGGCTCGGGCGTCAAGAGGTCGAACGGGGGTTGGGAGTCCATCGGCAATTGCTATTCGGAAAAATTGATTGGTTCGCGGTGCGGCTGCTCTTTCGCAACGATTTGGGCCGACGGCCCTGGCGTGGCCACGGCGCCGTCAAGTTCCATATGGATGCGCCGGGGCGCGCGCGCGCCGTGGGTGGCCCAGGGCTTGAGCCACCCGTGCAGCTGCAGCACGGTCCGGACGTAATTTTGCGTCTCGCGGTAGTTCGGCACCTTGCCCCCGGCACTGTGCACCGCGCCCTCGCCCGCGTTATAGGCGGCCAGCGCGAGTTCGATCTGGCCCGGAAACAGCGCCACGAGGTGAGCCAGGTAGCGCGCACCGGCCGCGATATTGGTGCGCGGGTCCAGCAATTTTTGCTCCACGCTGGCGCGCGGGTCGGCCTGGACGCCAAAGCGCTGCGCCGTGGCCGGCATCAACTGCATCAGCCCGATCGCACCCTTGGGCGAAACCGCCTGCGCGTCGAAGCCCGACTCGGCAGCCATCAGCGCCTGCAACAGGTCGTAGTCAATCGCATGGGAGCGCGCCGCGTCGCGCAGTGCGGCCTGCGTGATGCGGTATTTGGGCGACGCTTCGAACAATGCGACCAGGGTTTGCGCAGCAGGCGACACGGTGGCGCCCGCTGCGTGCGGCAGGCCACGTACGTCCGAAGCACGGCCGAGCGAACCCAGGCCTTCCGCCGTGTCGAAACTCTGCCCGTCACGGAAAAACAGCTGATAGCGCGCGTCGAGCTTCTCGGCCGCGAAGTGCGCCACCCCGCTCGCACCCACATAGCCATAGATATCAGCGGCGTGCACCAGATGCTGCGTAATTAGTAGCAGCAAGCCCAATAGCAGCGGGTGGATCATCGTCATACATCCACTTCCACATCGTCCGCGCGCAGCTCCATCAACTCGCGCCGCGCTGCTGCTTCGCCTTTACCCATCAGTTTGGTGATCTCACCGGTGGTCTGTGCGAAGTCGAGCCGGCCCAATTTCACCTGCAGCAAACGGCGGGTGTCGGGGTTCAGCGTGGTTTCCCACAATTGCTCGGCACTCATTTCACCCAGCCCCTTGAAGCGGCTGATGCTCCACGACCCTTCGCGCACGCCTTCCTTGCGCAGCTTGTCGAGGATGACGTTCAGTTCGCCCGCATCGAGCGCGTAGACCTTGGACGCGGGCTTTTTGCCGCGCGCCGGTGCATCGACGCGAAACAATGGCGGCTTGGCGACATAGACATGGCCGGTTTCGATCAATTTGGGGAAATGGCGGAAAAACAAAGTGAGCAGCAGCACCTGAATGTGCGAGCCGTCGACGTCGGCATCAGAGAGGATGCAGACCTTGCCGTAGCGCAACCCGCTCATGTCGGGCGAATCCTGCGGTCCATGCGGGTCGACGCCGATCGCCACCGAGATATCGTGGATTTCGGTGTTGGCAAATAGCCGATCGCGGTCCACCTCCCACGTATTGAGCACCTTGCCACGCAGCGGCAGGATGGCCTGGCTTTCCTTGTCGCGGCCCATCTTGGCGCTGCCGCCCGCCGAGTCGCCTTCGACCAGAAACACTTCGTTGTAGGCGATGTCCTTGCTCTCGCAGTCGGTCAGCTTGCCGGGCAGCACCGCGACGCCGGAGCCCTTGCGCTTCTCGACCTTTTGGCTCGCCTTCTGGCGCGTTTGCGCCGCCTTGATGGCCAGTTCGGCCAGTTTCTTGCCGTAATCGACGTGCTGGTTGAGCCAGAGTTCGAGCGCCGGGCGCACAAAGCTCGACACCAGGCGCACCGCGTCACGCGAATTGAGCCGCTCCTTAATCTGACCCTGGAATTGCGGGTCGAGCACCTTGGTCGACAGCACGTAGCTGGCGCGCGCAAACACATCTTCAGGCAGCAGCTTGACGCCCTTGGGCAGCAGAGAATGGAGCTCGATGAAGCTTTTCACGGCGGTAAAAAGGCCCTCACGCAGGCCGCTTTCGTGGGTGCCGCCAGCGCTGGTGGGAATCAGGTTGACGTAACTCTCGCGCACCGGGTGGCCGTCTTGGGTGAAGGCCACACACCACTCGGCGCCCTCGCCTTCGGCGAAGTGATCGGCGTTCTTGTCGGCGTAGGCGGCCCCTTCGAACAGCGGAATCACAGGCTCGGCATTGAGCGTCTGCATCAGGTAGTCGCGCAGGCCGCCCTTGTAGAGCCACTGCTGGGTCTCGTTGGTTTTTTCGGTCCACAGCACAACGGTCACGCCGGGCATCAGCACCGCCTTGCTGCGCAGCAGATGCGTGAGTTCGGCCATTGGCAGCGCAGTGGTCTCGAAGTATTTAGGGTCGGGCCAGGCGCGCACCGTGGTGCCCTGCTTGCGCTGGCCGGATTCAATCGGACGGATTTCGAGTGGCTCGATCACATCGCCGCCCGAAAACACCAGCCGAGCCACCGAGCCCTCGCGATGCGTCGCCACCTCGAGCCGCTTCGACAGCGCGTTGGTCACCGAAACACCGACCCCGTGCAAACCGCCCGAAAAGCTGTAAGCGCCGCCCGAGCCCTTATCGAACTTGCCGCCGGCGTGCAGTTGCGTGAACACCAGTTCGACCACCGGCGCATGCTCTTGCGGATGCATGCCGAATGGAATGCCGCGCCCGTCGTCTTCGATGCTGACCGAGCCGTCGGCGTGCAGCGTGACCCTGATCTTCTTGCCAAAGCCGGCCAGAGCCTCGTCGGCGGCGTTGTCGAGCACTTCCTGAAGGACGTGCAGCGTGTTGTCGGTGCGGGTGTACATGCCCGGGCGCTGCTTGACCGGCTCGAGGCCCTTGAGAACGCGGATCGACCCTTCGGAGTAGCCCGCTGAAGCTGAAGAAGAGGCCGCAACGGCCTTGGAAGAAGTCGCCATGGGGGCGGATTGTAGGCGCTGCCCGCGAAAACACTGGATGGGCGTACAGATTTCGAAGCACCAGCTCCATGATGAATCGCAGGCGTCCATTGCGTCGCGGGATATTGACAATGCCCCCAGTGTGCGCGGCGCCCGCCCGGTTACATTGCCGTAATGCCCGCCGCCCGCCCCGCCCTCTCGATGCGTCAGGTGCTGCTGTGCGGCGCCATCATCGTCACGCTGGCGATGGGCATTCGCCACGGCTTCGGCCTGTGGCTGCAGCCGATCACGCAAGAGCAGGGCTGGACGCGCCAGACCTTTTCGTTCGCACTCGCCATCCAGAACCTCTCGTGGGGTGTGATTGGCGTGTTTGCCGGCATGCTGGCCGACAAGTTCGGTGCCTTTCGGGTGCTGATCGCCGGCGCCGCGCTGTACGCCGCGGGTTTGGCGGGGATGGCGCTGTCGTCGACCACGCTCATGTTCGTGCTCACAACGGGCGTGCTGATTGGTGCCGCCCAGGCCGGCACCACCTACGCGGTGATTTATGGCGTGATCGGCCGGCAGATTGCGCCCGAACGGCGCTCCTGGGCGATGGGCGTCGCCGCTGCAGCGGGCTCCTTCGGCCAGTTCCTCATGGTCCCGGTCGAGGGCGAACTCATCATGCGCATCGGCTGGCAAACCGCCCTGCTGGTGCTGGCGGCCATGGTGCTGCTGATCGCGCCGCTGGCCTTCGGCCTGCGTGAAGCGGGCCGCGCCAGCGTGTTGGCGCCGCGCGAGCAAACTATTGCCGATGCGGTGATGGAGGCCATGCGATACGCGAGCTTTCAGCTGCTGATGGCGGGCTATTTCGTCTGCGGCTTCCAGGTCGTCTTCATCGGCGTGCACCTGCCGAGCTACCTGCGCGACAACGGTCTGTCGCCCGAGGTCGCGAGCTACGCGCTGGCCCTCATCGGCCTGTTCAACGTGCTCGGCACCTACGCGGCCGGCGCGCTGGGCGAGCGGATTGCCAAACGCAAGATCCTGGCCGGCATCTACTCCAGCCGCGCCGTTGCCATCTCGCTTTTCTTATGGGTGCCGCTCTCGCCGCTCACGGTGTACGTCTTCGCCAGCGTGATGGGATTTCTGTGGCTCTCGACCGTGCCCACCACCAATGCACTGGTGGCACAAATCTTTGGCGTGGCGCACTTGTCGATGCTAAGCGGGTTCGTGTTTCTGTCGCATCAGGTCGGCTCGTTCCTGGGTGTCTGGCTCGGCGGTTTCCTGTACGACCGCACCGGCAGCTACAACATCGTCTGGATCATCGCCATCGCGCTCGGCGTGTTCGCGGCGCTGATCAACCTGCCGGTGAAGGAAGACGCCATTGCGCGCCCGCTGCACCCCGCCGGTCAACCGGGTTAAATGAAGGCCATGCAACCCTCGACACTTACTCGCCTCGTTCGCACCGCCTGGTTGGCCGCGGCGGCGGCGGTACTGACTGCCGTGTTCGTGCTCTATGCGCAGCCCGCTTTTCTGGTGACACTGGCCAATCAGGTGTGGGCTTGTTTTTAGGAAAAATATGCCTGTAACGCCCCATCCATCTGCACAGGCAGCTATCAAACCAATAGCTCGACCTCCACCCACCAAAGAACCTGCGCCGTCGTCCTGGATCGTCCGCTGGTCGCATCTGGTGGTGCCGGGCGGCACGGTGCTCGACGTTGCCTGCGGAAGCGGCCGCCACATGCGCTGGTTTGCCGAGCAAAAGCATGTCGTCACCGGGGTGGACCGCGCAACCGATGCCGTCGCTTCGGCCGCCCGCTTCGGCCGCGCCGTGCTGGCCGATATCGAAGCGGGGCCGTGGCCCTTCGCCGGCCAGACGTTCGACGCCGTGATCGTCTCCCACTACCTGTGGCGCCCGCGCCTGGGCGATATCGTGGCCGCCGTGGCGCCCGCCGGCGTGCTGCTCTATGAAACCTTCGCGGTGGGCAACGAGACCCTCGGCAAGCCGTCTCGCGCCGATTTCTTGCTGCGGCCCGGCGAACTGCTCACGGCCTGCGCCAGCCTGCGCGTGGTGGCCTACGAAGACGGCTTTCTTCCCGCGCCCGAGCGCTTTGTGCAGCGCATCGCAGCCGTGCGGCTGCCCGGAACCCGCCCGGTCGCCGCCCCGCGGCACCCGCTCGAAAGCCGTCCGGCCAATCAGTAGAATGTTGCTTATCCTTCCTACAACAAAGAGACCCCCTTGGAGCAATTGACTGGTAGCACCGTCGCGCTCGTCACGCCGATGTACGACGACGGCAGCGTCGACTATCCTGCCCTGCGCCGACTCATCGACTGGCATATCGCCGAGGGCACAGACTGCCTGGGCGTCGTCGGCACGACCGGCGAATCCCCCACCGTCGACGTCGAAGAGCACTGCGAAATCATTCGTGTGTCGGTCGAGCAGGCCAAGGGCCGCGTGCCCGTCATGGCCGGCTGCGGCGCCAACTCAACCAAGGAAGCCATCGAGCTGGCCAAGTTCGCCAAGGGCGTGGGTGCCAACACGCAACTTCAGGTGGTGCCCTACTACAACAAGCCGACGCAAGAAGGCCAATACCAGCACTTCAGGGCGATTGCCGAAGCCGTGGGCGATCTGCCCATCGTGCTCTACAACGTACCCGGCCGCAGCGTGGCCGATATCGCACACGACACCGTGATGCGCCTGGCGCAGGTGCCCGCCATCATCGGCATCAAGGAAGCGACCGGCAACATCGAGCGCGCCCAGTGGCTGATCCGCGACCTGCCCAAGAGTTTTGCCGTCTACTCGGGCGACGACCCGACTGCCGTGGCGCTCATGCTGTGCGGCGGCCAGGGCAACATCAGCGTCACGGCCAACATCGCGCCACGCAAGATGCACGAGTTATGCGTGGCGGCCATCGCCGGCGACGCCAGGCGGGCGATGCAGATCCAGTTCGAGTTGATGCCGCTGCATCGCAACCTGTTTGCCGAACCCAACCCCATCCCCGTCAAGTGGGCAATGGCCCGGCTGGGCCTGTGCGGGGGCGCGCTGCGCCTGCCGCTGACCGAACTTGGCGCCGCCAGCCAGCCGGTGGTCGAAGGCGCTCTGCGCGCCGCCGGACTGCTCAAGGACTGACATCTTCACGCGGCTTCTTCGCGCTCAGAGGCAACCTTTTGCCCGTCTCTCGCTCTGAACCGTTGGGCGTCCGGTGCCGCCCGATCCATTGAACCCATTCCAACAAGGAAGACGACGTTGAAGATCCTTTCACGCCTTGCCCTGCTGACCCTCGTGGCCAGCCTCGCCGCCTGCTCTGCCCTCGAGTCCGACAAGATCGACTACAAGAGTGCCGGCAAAGCCCCTTCTCTGGCCGTTCCGCCCGACCTGACGCAACTGTCACGCGACAACCGCTACGCCGTGCCCGGCGGCCCGGTCTCGGCCAACTCGTTCAAGGCTGGCCTGGCCAACGCGCCAGAACTACCGACCGCCATGAACAAGATCGGCGACGTGCGCATGGAAAGCTCGGGCTCGCAGCGCTGGCTCTTGATCAACCGACCGGCCGACCAGCTGTGGGAGCCGGTGCGCGACTTCTGGCAGGAAAACGGCTTCCTGCTGACCACCGACCAGCGCAACCTGGGCATCATGGAAACGGACTGGGCTGAAAATCGCGCCAAGCTTCCGCAAGACATCATCCGCGGCGCACTCGGAAAACTCATCGACTCGGTGTACTCCACCGGCGAGCTCGACCGCTTTCGCACGCGCTTCGAGCGCACTCCCAGCGGCGGCACCGAGATCTTTATCAGTCACCGCGGCATGGCCGAGGTCTACAGCAATTCACGCAAGGATCAAACCGTCTGGCAGCCGCGCCCGGCCGACCCCGAACTCGAAGCCGAATTTCTGCGTCGCCTGATGGTCAAGCTCGGCGTCACGCAAGAGCAATCGAAGGCGTTGATGGCCAGCACCGTGACGCCGGCCCAAACCTCGCGCGTGGCCAGCGTCGACGGCCAAGCCGTAGTGCAAATCAACGAAGGCTTCGACAGCGCCTGGCGCCGCGTCGGTCTGGCCCTGGATCGCACCGGTTTCACCGTCGAAGACCGAGACCGCAGCACGGGTACCTATTTCGTGCGCTACGTGCCGCCCAACCCCGACAAGGAAGAACCCGGTTTCTTCGGCAAGATCCTCGCGATCGGGAAGCCCGGTGCGGGCACGCCACCGCTCAAGTACCGTATCGTGGTGAAAAGCCAAGGCACGGCAACCACCGTGTCGGTGCAGAACGAAACCGGCGGCCCGGCGGCCGCAGCCGATGCGCAGAACATCACGAAGGTCATCGCCGCTGATCTGAAGTGACACTCAGGCTTGTCAGGTGCACGTGGCCGCCTACCCCCTTCCAGTGGGCAACGCCAGCGGCTCGACAAAGCCAGGTCCGCGTTGTTTCTGGGACAACTCATTTCTAGAACATGCTCCGCTTTCGAAGCCTCGGCAGCGGCAGCACTGGCAACGCGACACTGGTCGAAGCCAGCAGCGCGGGGCGCACGTCGCGCCTGCTGGTGGATTGCGGCTTTGGGCTGCGCCACCTTGATGACCGACTGGCGCGCGCCGGTCTCGCCGCCAGCCAGATCGATGCGGTCTTCATCACCCACGAGCACGGCGATCACATCGGCTGCGCCCGTGCACTGTCACGGCGTGAACGAATTCCGGTTTGGATGAGTGAAGGCACGTGGCTGGCAACCGGGGCGCACGATTTCGAGGGAGGCCTCAACCTGGCCAGTGACGGCATCGACATTGCGGTTGGCAACCTGTGGGTGCAGCCATTCACCGTGCCGCACGACGCGCGCGAGCCGCTGCAATTGCGCTGCAGTGACGGTGCCCGCCATCTCGGTATCCTGACTGATCTGGGCCACGCCACTGCGCATGTGCTGGCGCGGCTTGCGAGGCTCGACGCGCTGCTGCTGGAGTTCAACCACGACAGCGACATGCTGGCGCACTCTGCATACCCGGCCTTCCTCAAGCAGCGCGTCGGCGGCAACTACGGCCATCTTTCGAATACGGCAGCCGCGGCCATTGCGTCTGCGGTGCATCACAGCGGATTGCGCCACATGGTTGCGGCGCACCTAAGCACGCAAAACAACCGGCCCGATCTGGTACGTCAGGCGATGGCGGCCGCACTCGGCGGCAACGAGGACGAAATGCTGACGGCCAGCGCCGCCGACGGCTCACCCTGGCTCGACCTCTGATCACTCAAAAAAAAACCGCCCGAAGGCGGTTTTTTTGAGGGGCCCCAAAAGCGCAGGGACTGGTTTACTTCGGAGTGCCTTCGGCAGCGTCCTTCTTAGCTGGCTCGGTAGCCGCATCGGCCGCAGGAGGCGTTGTACCGGCGGCGTCTGCCGCGGGCGCCGCTGGCGCGGCGTCTGCCGCAGGTGCGGCCGGTGCCGCATCGGCTGCCGGGGCCGCAGGGGCAGGCTCCGCCACGGCCGGGGCTGTCACCGCTGCGGGCGGCGGCGCCTCCACGGCTGGTGCGGGCACGTCTTTTTGGCCGCAAGCAGTCAGAGCGCCCACGGCAATCAACGACGCGAGCAAGAGTGAGTTATTCATATCAAAACCTCTGAATGGCAAGCTGAAAGAAGAATTGTAGGCCCGCGCGGGCAGCACCCATGCATCCAAACGTGACGCCGCCAATTGCTAGGTACGCCGCATCTCTGACGTCAAAACCTGCAGGTTCGCCTGGTCAAAAACTTAGCCCGCCTTCAACCAACCCGCGTCACACCAGTCGGCGAGCACCCCGTGCGCGTCGGCGCTGGCACGCGCCAGCTCTACCGGGCCGAGCGACCGCTGATCGGCCAGACGATGCATCAACTTCGCGTCACGGCCCGCAGCGAGAAAACTCTCGCCATTGATGTAAACGTGGCGGGCGTCATACAGCATGCGTGTGCGCCGGTCGAGCCTGACCGTGCGCAGCGGGCCTCGCGCCAGGGCAGCTGTTTCATCGGACTCAAACCAGACCTGCGCCTTGGGCTCGGTCAGTGACTCGCCGAGCGCGCGGTCGATTGCATCGCCACGGCGCAAGGCAGCGCGCACCGCATCGCGCGCGAACAATTGCAAGGCGGCCGGTATGGCCGCCGGACGGTCTGTGGCGCTTTGCCCTGCATCGCGGTAACGCGCGCCTGGCGCGTCGACGGCTTCATCGCCTCCGCCATCGGCTAGGCGCGCCAGCAAATCGGCCGCCACATCGTTGGTCGCCGGCGCGCGCAGGCCGACCGAATACGTCATGCAGTTCCCACCGAGCGCAACGCCGTCGTGCGCATAACGCGGCGGCAAATAGAGCATGTCGCCGGCCTCCAGCTCTAAGCTCTGTTCGGGCTCGAACCGCTCCAGGATCTTGAGCGGCACACCCGGCTGCAATGAAAGATCACGTTGACGACCGATCGACCACCTGCGACGCCCCGACGCCTGAAGCAAAAATACGTCGTAGCTGTCGAAATGGGCTCCGACACCACCGGCGTCGCTGGCGTAGCTCACCATTAGGTCGTCAATACGTGCATCGGGCAAGAAACGGAAGGAGTCGAGCAATGCCCGAACGCCATCGTGATGCAAGTCGACGCCCTGCACCAGGAGCGTCCAGCCGGGTTGCTGCAACGGCGGTAGCGCACGCCGCGCAAACGGACCGTGGCTCAGCGTCCAGCCCGCCGGCTCCTGCCGGACCAATCGCGATTCAACATCTTCGCGCGCGGCCAGTGCGAACAGCGCGCTGCGGTCGATGGCAGGCCACAACACAGTTACCGCCTGGCGAATCAGCAAGGGCTTCTTCTGCCAATGACGCTGCATGAACCGCGCTGCGCTCAAGCCGCCGAGCAATGAAAGGGGTTGATTGATGTCCATGGGAGAATTCTGCAATGGAAAT
>CAJDTV010000054.1_pt1 | contig 33321 bp, 28 predicted proteins | sample 7389921 | NCBI WGS metagenome assembly CAJDTV01 (sample SAMEA7055654, study PRJEB34461) | soil metagenome | biome: terrestrial ecosystem; feature: Peninsula; material: soil | place: Antarctica | collected 2016 | reverse complement strand
TTGTGCCTCCGCATTGCTCGTGGCGCCCTGTGAGGCGCCACGTCAATTGGATAATTCGCAGCGCAGCACGTTCAATAGATATCGCTACTTGAGCCATTATTTTGATAGCGTCTTGAAGACCTCGCGAGCCGATGCCACGGTGGCCGCGATGTCTTCGTCGCTGTGCGCGGCGCTGACGAAACCGGCTTCGTAAAGCGCCGGCGCGATATAGACACCGCGGTCGAGCAGACCGTGGAACATCGCGTTGAAGCGGGCTTTATCGGTACGTAGGGCGGCGCTGTAGTTTTGTGGCAAGGCGCCTTGCAGGAAGATGCCAAACATGCCGCCCTGGCTGTCGCCGCTGAACGGCACGCCCTCGGCAGCAGCCGCAGCTTTCAGGCCTGTGACCAGCGTCTGCGTTTTTTGCGACAGAGCCTCGTAGAAACCCGGCTTGGAAATCTCTGTCAAGGTGGCGAGGCCGCACGCGGTGGCGATCGGGTTGCCGGACAGCGTGCCCGCCTGATAGACAGGCCCGAGCGGCGCCAACTGTCGCATGATGGCGCGCGGGCCGCCGAAAGCCGCCAGCGGCATGCCGCCGCCGATCACCTTGCCGAGCACAGTGAGGTCGGGCGTGATGCCTAGCACGCCCTGGGCGCCGTGCAGACCAACGCGAAAGCCGGTCATGACCTCGTCGAAGATCAGCAGCGCGCCGTATTGCGTGCACAGCGCGCGGCAGCGTGAGGCGAATTCGGATGTGGCACGCACAAAGTTCATGTTGCCGGCAATGGCCTCGATCATCAGGCAGGCGATGTCACTGCCGTACAGCGCAAAGGCTTCTTCCAGTTGCGCCAGGTTGTTGTATTCGAGCACCATTGTGTGTTGCACCACCTCGGGCGGCACGCCGGCCGAGGTTGGGTTGCCGAACGTGGCCAGGCCGGAGCCGGCCTTGACCAGGAGGGCGTCGGCATGACCGTGGTAACAGCCCTCGAATTTGATGAAGTGCTTGCGTCCCGTGGCGCCGCGCGCCAGCCGTAGCGCGCTCATGGCGGCCTCGGTGCCCGAGCTCACCAGCCGGACCATGTCCATCGATGGCATCAGCGCCAGAATCGCTTCGGCCAGCTCGATTTCACGCTCGGTCGGCGCCCCGAACGAGAAGCCTTCGAGCACGGCCTTTTGTACCGCCTCGACCACCGCCGGGTGGCCGTGGCCCAGGATCATCGGGCCCCAGGAGCCGATGTAGTCGATGTAGCGATCGCCATTGGCGTCCCAGAAGTAGGCGCCCAGCGCGTGCTTGATGAAGCGCGGCGTGCCGCCGACGGCATTGAAGGCGCGCACCGGCGAATTGACGCCGCCGGGAATGACGGCGCGGGCGCGCTCAAAGAGGGTTTCGTTGTTGTCAGTGTTCGGCATCGGGATGGGTTCCGGTTGAGGCATGTCTTATTCCGGGAACACCGCGCGACCGGCTTTGCCGGGGCGCTGGTGTCGCCCCCGGCCGGGGGTTGGCGAAGCTACGCGAAGTGCGCGCAGCCTGGGGGCGAGCAACATCTCAGTGGCGCGTTTCATGCGGCGGCAGGGCAAAGTCGGTGGGGGTGGCGGCGGCGTCGTCGGCGTCGACTTCATCGTCGTCAGCCTGGGCCCAGAAAAGGCGATCGGGCACCACGTGGCCCATGCCGGGGCGAAAGCCGGCGTCCAGGCAGCGGTCCATGTAGCTCAGGGCTTCGGTGGTTGCGGCCGCGAGGTCGGTACCGCTGGCCAGCAGCGCGGCAAGGGCGGCCGACAGCGTATCGCCGGCGCCATTGAAGACGGCTTCGAGTCGTTCGAACTTCTCGCTGGCGAGCACGGATTGCGGCGACGCCAGCACATTGTCGATGTACTGTTCGGGCAGCATGAGACCGGTCACCAGCGTATACGGAACCCCTAGTTCGCCGGCGGCGCCGGCGATGTCGCGGGCAGTCGGACTGCGCTCGCCGCTCCAGTCGGGCAGCAGCCAGCGCCACAGCGTGCTGTGGTTTCCTATCAACACCGTGGTCTGCGGCAGAAGCAATTCGCTAAACGCATCGTGGTAGGCCTCAATCTGGTTTTCGTCCCACCACGACAAGTCAGGCATGTAGGCCACCAGCGGCACCTCGGGGTAGTCAGTGGCAGTCTCGGCAATGGTGCTCAGGTTTTCGGGGGACCCGACAAAACCTACCTTGATGATCTGCACCTCCACATCTTCCAGGATCGAGCGTGCCTGCTCGGCCACGGCGTCTTCGTCGAAGGGAAAGTGATCGAAGATCTCGGCCGTGTCGCGCGCGTAGGCGCCGGTCACGACGGCCAGCATGTGGCCACCAACCGAGCCAATGGCCAGCGCATCGCCGCTGAGACCGCCCGCACCGCTCGGGTCGCTGGCATTGAAGACCAGCACGCAAGGCGGGTTCAGGGCGTCGTCGGTGTCCAGTTCGTCGCCGGTAAGATCACCGGTCTCCGGGGTGTGTTCTGGAGGTAATGAGGAAGTTTTCATACGCCAATGACTGTCACCAGGATGGTGGCAGATGTACGACGTTTGGCACATATTTGTTTGAGACGTCTGGATACACTCGTTGCATTTTATGTACAAGAACCTTAAGCTGCGATGAATACGAAAACTTGGATGTGCCTGATTTGCGGGTGGATCTATGACGAAGCGTTGGGGGTACCCGCAGACGGCATCGCTCCGGGCACCGCCTGGGCTGACGTTCCAATGAACTGGACCTGTCCCGAGTGTGGTGCGCGCAAGGAGGATTTCGAGATGGTCGAATTCTGAAGCATGGCATACGGCCACGCTTGGAGTGTTGCCATGCGGCGCACGGTAGTGGTCAAAATTGTTGATACGAGGAGCCTGTGCCAATGAGTGCGAATGGGTCGGGATACAAAGTGCTCGTCATTGACGACAGCAACACCATTCGGCGCAGTGCCGAGATATTCCTCAAGCAGGGCGGTCACGAAGTATTGCTGGCGGAAGACGGCTTCGATGCCCTGTCCAAGGTCAATGACCACAAGCCTCACCTGATTTTCTGCGACATCGTGATGCCGCGCCTGGACGGCTACCAGACCTGCGCCATCATCAAGCGCAACGCCAACTTCGCCAACGTGCCGGTGGTCATGCTGTCATCCAAGGATGGCGTGTTCGACAAGGCGCGTGGGCGCATGGTCGGATCGCAGGATTACCTGACCAAACCCTTTACCAAAGACCAGTTGCTGCAAGCTGTGCAGCAGTTCGGTCTTGTTCCGCAGGAAGCGCTGTAATGCCTATTCATAACGTGCTCGTGGTCGACGATTCCAAAACGGAATTGATGTTTTTGAGCGATCTGCTGCAAAAAAACGGTTTTGCCGTGAAAACAGCTGAGAACGCGGAAGATGCGATGCGCCGTCTTGCGGAGGAGCAGCCCGATCTGATCCTGATGGATGTGGTGATGCCGGGCCAGAACGGCTTCCAGTTGACGCGTTCGATCATGCGCAACCCCCAATACGCCAACGTCCCCATCATTCTTTGCACCAGCAAGAATCAGGAAACTGACCGTGTTTGGGGTTTGCGCCAAGGCGCTCGCGACTACATCGTCAAGCCTGTGCAGGTTGGTGAGTTGATGGCCAAAATTGGCGCACTGGCGTGAGGGTGGCGGCTTAATTCATGGCCAACCGCGACGCCCTGCGCGCCTTCCAGTCTCGCCTCGCCGGTCGTTTGCAGGCTGCGCGCACCTCGTCTGACGTGTCCGCATCCTGGCTGGCGGTCGAGGCCGGCGCCGTCAAATACTTGTTGCCGCTGGGGCACGCTGGAGAGATTTTCCCCTGGACGCCTCCGGAGCCGGTGCCCTACACCGAGCCCTGGTTCCTTGGCGTTGCCAATCTTCGCGGTGGCCTCTATGGCGTCGTGCAATTGTCGGCCTTTGCCGCGGGCGGTGGCGGGTCTACCGCCGGCACAGCACCCGATGCCGTGGTCGAGGGCGGGCGTTCACCTGAGCGGCTGGTGGCGCTCAATGAGTTGCTCGAAGTCAATTGCGCGTTGCTGGTGGATCGATTGATCGGCCTGCGCGGCGTCGAAGCCTTCACTGACTCCCAACCGCCCGGCGCCCATGCGCCGGCATGGTTAGGCCACTTGTATACCGATGCCGCGGGCGAGCACTGGCAGGAGATCAACCTGCAGGCGCTCTCGCAGCAGCCCCAGTTTTTGAGCGTTAGCGGCTGAGCGATCTGCCCGGCACCGATACAACCCGAAGGACCGACCGTGAGCTCGATTGCCAATCTATTCAAGAAATCTTCCACCTCAGACGAAACGGACACCACTGCCGAGGCCGATCGCGTCGATGCCGTGGCGCCCGAAGAGGTCGAGACCCTGCAGCCGCCCGTAGAGTCTCCGGTGTCAGCAAATGAACCCGCCGTGCTCTCCGAGAAAACAATCGCCATTCATGCAGCGGTCGCCGACGAGTTGGCTGATTCCATGCTGGACGCCGACCGCGCCGAGGCGGCTCCCGTCGGAGCCCCGTTGGTCGCCATGCCGGTCGCGAGCGACCTCGGTGCTGCCGCCGGCGTCGGCGCCGGCATGAGAGCGCTTGCGGGCCCGCTCGGGATGAGCAACCCGGCCCGCCAGCAGCGTTGGCTGGCGATCGCGCTCGCCGCGGTGCTGCTGCTGCTGCTGCTGGTTGCGGGTTCGGCTATTCTTCGCGCCCAGCGCCTGGGTCAGCAAGTGGCGGCCACCGGTCAGTCGCTCATGCAATCGCAGCGCCTGGCTAAGTCGATCTCGCAGGCCCTGGTCGGTAGCGTGCCCGCATTTGCCGAGGTGAAGGACAGTGCGGGCGACCTGGCGCGCCAGGTTCATGGCCTCGCGGCCGGTGACGCGAGTCTTGGTCTCGAACGCGTGGGCGATCAGTACGACGCGGAACTCGCCAAGATCACGCCGCTCGTCGAACGCGCCGACATGAGCGCCAAGGCTGTACTGGCTCAGCAGCAGGTGCTGACTCAAGCCAGCACGGCGTTGCGCGCCATCAACCGCCAGTCGGCCGACCTGCTCGATATGACAGAGACGCTGGCGGCGCTCAAGATGCAGCAAGGCGCTTCCTCCGCTGAGATCGCCGCTGCGGGCCATTTGGTGATGCTGACGCAGCGCATCGGCAAGTCGGCCGGCGAGTTTCTGTCCACTGAAGGTGTGAGCCCGGACTCGGTCTTCATGCTGCGCAAGGACTTGACCTCCTTCCAGGCCACGACGCGTGGCTTGCTGGATGGCGACGCGCAACAGCGGCTATCCGGCACGCGCGACGCGCAGTCGCGCCAACAACTTGAAGCGATCCTCAAGACTTACCGGGAAACCAGCACTCAGGCCGCGTCAATTCTTGGCGACCTGCAAGGCTTGGTGAGTGCACGTGAAGCTCAGGCCACCATCTTGGCCGACAGCGAGCCGCTGCGCGGCGCGCTGGGCGAGTTGCAGGCCAAGCTCTCGGAGCACACTGGGCTGGGTGCCGGTACCCTGGGCTTGCTCGTGGTCCTGTCGCTCGTCGCACTGCTGTTGGCCGGCGGCGTTGGCTTCGTTCAGGTGCGTGAGGGGCGCGAGCGTGCGGCGGTGGCCGAGCGCGAGCGCGTGGAGGCCGAGCGGTTGCGCGAAGAAGCGGGCCGTGTCAACACGGCCAACCAGGCGGCGATCTTGCGACTCATGAACGAACTGCAAACCGTGGCCGAAGGTGACTTGACACAAGAAGCAACGGTGACCGAAGACATTACCGGTGCCATCGCCGACTCGGTGAACTACACGGTGGAAGAGCTACGCCTGCTCGTGGGCAACGTGCAGAACACGGCCGCGCGGGTGACTCAGACCACCTCGGAGGTGGAAGGGGCCTCTACCGAGTTGCTTGCGGCTTCGACCGAGCAGTTGCGCGAGATTCGCGAAACCGGCCAGTCGGTGCTGACCATGGCCGAGCGCATCAATGGCGTGTCGACTCAAGCGCAGGAATCGGCCACGGTGGCGCGCCAGTCGCTCCAGGCGGCTTCGACCGGCTTGCATGCGGTGCAAAACGCGATCGGCGGCATGAATTCGATCCGCGACCAGATTCAGGAGACATCCAAACGCATCAAGCGCCTGGGCGAGTCGTCGCAGGAGATTGGCGAAATCACAGAGCTGATTTCAGACATTACCGAGCAGACCAATGTGCTGGCGCTCAACGCGGCGATTCAGGCGGCCTCGGCTGGCGAGGCGGGCCGTGGCTTTTCGGTGGTGGCCGAAGAAGTGCAGCGGCTGGCCGAGCGTTCGGGCGACGCGACGCGCCAGATCTCGGCGCTGGTGAAAGCGATCCAGACCGACACGCAGGATGCGGTTGGTGCCATGGAGCGCTCCACGCAAGGTGTGGTCGAAGGGGCCAGGTTGTCCGACAACGCGGGCACCGCGCTCTCCGAAATTGACCGCGTGTCGCGCCGATTGGCGGACCTGATCGAGCAAATATCTCAGTCTGCGTCGCGCGAAGCCGATTCGGCCAACGTGGTGGCGGCCAATATCCAGCATATCTTTGCCGTGACAGAGCAAACGGGCGAGGGCACGCGCAGCACGGCACGGCAGGTGCGTGAGCTCTCGCACATGGCTGAAGAACTGCGCCAATCGGTATCCCGTTTCAAGATAGCCTGAACCGCAGGCACGCCATCGTGACGATCAACGCTCCCGCCTCCGCCTCCATAACCAGTGCAGGATTGGCCACCGAGGATCTTGGGCCACTGGCCTGGGTTCTCGGCGAAATACAGAAGTCACTCGACGCCGCTGGCAAATCGTTGCGGCGTTTTGTTCGTGAAGCGAGCAAGGCGCATGACGCCGATACCGAGCCCCTGCGCACGGCGCGCCAGCAATTGCACCAGGCGGTGGGCGCTTTGCAGATGGTCGGCCACGTGGCGCCGGCCAGGGTGCTGGGCGCGATGGAGTTCGCGGTGCAAGGGTTCGTGCAGATGCCGTCCCAGTGCACCGATGCAGCAGTGCTGAAGATTGATCGGGCTGGTTTTGCCGTTCTCGATTTCCTGCAAGCCATGCTGGCGGGCAAGATTGTTTCGTCCGTGGCCCTGTTTCCGCAGTACCGCGAACTGCTGGAACTGGGGGGCGATGAACGCGTTCACCCAGCCGACCTGTGGAGCGTGCCGTGGCGCTGGGTCGACGTGGTGCTGCCCGGTGGTGTCCAGCTCGCGCTCGTGTACGACCCGGCGGTGCGCTCCAAGCTCGACCGCGATGTGCTCAAGGTGGTCAGGAGTGGGGACGAGGCAGCAGCTCAGCGGTTGTGCGAACTTTGCCTTGGACTGGCGCGCGGCGCCCCAGAGGCGCGGGTCACCAGCTTCTGGGCGTTGGCTGCGGCTTTCTTTGAGGCGCTGGCGAGTGGGCTCCTTCCGGCTGATGTGTATGTCAAGCGCGCGGCTTCGCGCCTGTTGTTGCAGTACGCGACGCTGGCCCGTGGTGATCGCACGCTATCCGACAGGCTGGCGCAGGATCTGCTGTTTTTCTGCGCTCAGGCGGTGCCCGGTCCGCGCGAGAACGTCCCGAGATTGCGGGCGATACGCACGGAGTGGGGCATCGCCAGCGAGCAGGGCGTCGATTACACCCGCGAACAATTCGGGCGCTTCGACCCGGTCGTTCTGGCCCAGGCGCGCAAGCGCATCGAAGCGGCCAAGGAAATGTGGTCGACACTCGCGAGCGGCGACTTGAGCCGCCTGCGTCTGGCTGCCGATACGTTCGGCCAACTTGGCGAGTCGTTGCAAAAGCTGCACCCGCCGAGCCTTCCGATGGCGCAGGCGCTCCGCAAGGCGGTCGAGGCCTCGATCCACTCGGGCCAGTCGCCCGCCACCGAGTTGGCAATGGAAGTGGCGACCTCGGTGCTTTACCTCGAAGCGGCCTTCGAAGATCTCGATCCGCACGACCGTCAGCTGGCTGCGCGCACGGTCCAGTTGGCGGGACGCATAGATCGCGCTCGCGAAGGCGGCCATTCCGAGCCGCTGGAGCCGTGGATGGAGGAGCTTTACCGCCGTGTCAGCGATCGCCACACGATGGGAACCGTGGTGGGCGAACTGCAGGGCAGCCTGGGCGAACTGGAGAAATCGCTCGACCAGTTTTTCCGACGCCCGTCAGAAAAAGGTTCACTACGAACCGTGCCCGGCCACCTGCTGCAGATGCGCGGCGTGTTCTCCGTGCTGGGCCTGGAGCAGGCGGCGCAGACCGTGGGCTGCATGCGCGACACTGTCGAGGCTCTGCTGGCCGATCAGGCCTTGGTAGAGGGTTCGGCCAGCGCAACACGCGATTTCGACATGCTGGGCAATAACCTGGGCGCGCTGGGGTTCCTGATCGACATGCTGGGTTACCAGCCTGCCCTGGCCAAGCGGCTGTTTGTCTTTGATGCCAAGGTGGGCGAACTCAAGCCCTTGATGGGCCGCCAGATGGGTGACGTTGTCGCCGCCGAGGTCGAGGAGAGAGCCGTTGCAGCGGTTTCCGTTCCTGCTCTGACCAGCCCCACGGTGGTCAGTGTGGCGGAGGTCGATGCCCAGATTGCGGCCCGGCTGACAGCGCTCGCGGCGCCGCGCGAAGCGCAGGCGTCGCCAATCGAGGAGTTCAGCCGCGCGACGGATAGCTGGACGCACAAAAGTACCGGGCCGATGCCGTTGCCGTTGCAAGCGTTGCCCGACACCGAGGTCACCGAACTCGACGAAGACGATCTGCAGGACATCTTCCTGACGGAAGCGCGCGAAGTGCTGCAGGGCGGTGTGGTAGCCATCGCGGTGCTGGCGGACGACCCGGCGGATGGCGGCCAACTGATGGTCCTTCGCCGAGCCTTCCATACCCTGAAGGGGAGCGCCCGAATGGTCGGGTTGACCGATTTCGGCAATGCCGCGTGGTCGTTCGAGCAGGTACTGAACATCTGGCTGGCCGACCAGCGTCCGGCGACCCCGGCGTTGCTGGCCGCTACCGGGAAGGCGCTCGACGAGTTCACCCATTGGGTCGATGCCATCGCGGCGGGGCAGCCGCATGCCTGGCAAGCGGAGACCTTTGTGCGTGCAGCCGAGGGCCTGAGCGGTGACCCAGCGCCGGCCACCGCCGATCATCGCGTCGATGCCGGCACTCTGATTCTGGCGGCGCGCCGCATTGCGGCCGAAACCCCGTCTTCACCGCCGCTGCCGGGGTTGCTCGAACTGCCGGATCTGGATCTGGCGCCGGCTCCAGCGGCACTCCCGCCGGTTGCGGACGCGAAGTCGGTGCAACAGCGCGATGAGCAGCGCCACCCGGCCGACGGTCGTGCATCAACCGCCCATGACGGCGTCGAGCAAGTGATGCCCGATCACGGCGACGATTTCGTCTCGACGGACTTTCTGGATTTCGATGTCCCGCCGCCGGCCGGCGCGCCTTTTGAACCGGTGGTGTCAGGCGACGAAGCGATCGATTTCCTTTCCACCGCGCTCAGTCCGACGGCACCCGCGCCCGCGTTTCAAGCCACCGTGCTCGCCCCGTCCGAGTTGGCACTGGCGCACGCGGTTCGGGTGCCAGAACCCGAGCCGCTGCCTGAACCGGCGCCCGAGTCCGAGCCCGAAGCCGGAGCCGCGAAACAGGTGGTGCCAGAGGTCGAGGCGCTCTCGTCGCCGAGCGCCGACAATCCGGTCAAGGTGGTCGGTCCGCTGCGTATCGGGGTTGCGCTTTACAACGTGTACCTGAACGAGGCCGATGAATGGTCGCGCCAACTTGCGACCGAGGTCGACGAGTGGGCGCTTGAGCCTCACCTGCGGGTGGCTGATTCGACCGTCGGACTGGCGCATTCGCTGGCCGGCAGTTCGGCCACCGTGGGTTTCCGTAGTCTGTCTGCGCTGGCGCGCGCGTTCGAGGCGGCGTTGCAGCATCTGCACCTGCAGGGCCGTGGGACGCACGAGCAGGGCCAGGTACTGGTTGCGGCGGCGGAAGAACTGCGCCGCTTGCTGCATCAGTTTGCCGCCGGATTCCTCAAGGAGCCGGCCCGCCAGACCCTGATGGCGCTGTACGATGTCGCCGCTTCTCAGTTGCCGGTCGAGGCCGTGCCGGCGTCGTCCGGGGTGTCCGAGCCCAGTCCGGTCCTGCCCGCGACCAGCGACGTCGTGCTGGAAGATTCCGACGATGCGATTGACCTGGAAGACGCGGTCGATGTCGACCTGTTTCCGATCTTCGAGGAAGAGGCCGCCGAGTTGCTGCCGCAGCTGGGAGCCGCCCTGCGCCAATGGGCGTTGCAGCCGGACGATTTGGCGCCGCGCGCGGCCACGCTGCGCGCGCTGCACACGCTCAAGGGCAGCGCGCGACTGGCCGGGGCGATGCGCCTAGGCGAGCGCGCGCACCGCGTTGAATCGGAAATTGAATTGATTGGCACGCAGGCGATCGAGCCGGGCGCCATCGAGCATCTGCTGGCGCACTTCGACGCGCTGCAGGCGAACTTTGATGGCTTGCGCGCGGCCGACGCCGTAACGCAATCCGAACTCGCGCAGCGAACGTTTGAGGCGGGGTCGGCGCCAGTGGCCGAGCCGATGGCGGAAGGCCGTACGGCCGCGTCAACCATGGTGGCGGAGCCCGCCTTGCAGCCCTCAACGCCAGACCCGCTGCTCTCGCCGGTGACCCCTACAGCCGTGGTGGCGAGGCGCGTCGTTGCGCTACCGACACCGTCGATGCTGGCTCCGCTGCGGCCGGCGTCGAGCCAGATGGTGCGCATTCGCACCCATTTGTTGGACCGTCTGGTCGCGCAGGCGGGAGAGGTCATCATCACGCGCTCTCGGCTGGAGGTGCAACTCGGGCAACTGCGAAGCTCGCTGACCGACCTGACGGGCAACCTCGATCGACTGCGCCAGCAATTGCGCGACGTCGAGGTGCAGGCCGAAGGCCAGATGCAATCGCGCCTCGCGCAGGCCAAGGATTCCCAGCAAGGCTTCGATCCGCTCGAGTTCGACCGTTTCACGCGCGTGCAGGAACTCACTCGGATGATGGCCGAGTCGGTCAACGACGTGGCCACTGTGCAGCGCACGCTGCAGCGCACCGTGCAGGCGAGCGAAGACGACCTGAGTGCCCAGGCGCGACAGACCCGTGAATTGCAGCGCGGCTTGCTGCGCACCCGGATGGTCGAGTTCGAAGGGATTTCTGAGCGCCTCTATCGCGTGGTACGGCAGGCCTCCAAGGACACCGGCAAGCAGGTACGGCTCGACATCACCGGCGGCAGTATTGAGATGGATCGCGGCGTGCTCGAGCGCATGACACCGGCCTTTGAGCACCTGTTGCGGAACTGCGTGGCGCACGGTATTGAAGAGACGGCGGTGCGCGAAAAGGCCGGCAAGGAAGCCGCTGGCTTGATCACCATCGACTTGCGGCATGAGGGAAACGACGTCTCGGTGAGTTTCCATGACGATGGCGCGGGGCTCGATGAGCAACGCATCGCTGAGCGCGCGCTGGCACTCGGGCTCATTCAAAACGGCCAGCAACTGACGCCCGACGAGGCGGCTGATCTGATCTACCAGCAGGGCTTTTCGACCGCGACGCAAGTGTCCGAGCTGGCCGGTCGCGGCATCGGCATGGACGTTGTGCGCTCGCAAGTGGCGGGGCTGGGCGGGCGCATCGAGACGCACAGCAGGGCCGGTCAGGGCACCCGCTTCACACTGGTGTTGCCCCTGACGACTGCCGTGACCCACGTCGTCATGCTGCGCGCCGGCAGCACGTCGATCGGCGTGCCCTCCACCCTGATCGAGCTCGTGCAGCGCGCCAGCGCGGCCGACCTCGATGCGGCCTACCTGAACGAGCACTACCCGTTTGGCGGCCAGCAGGTGCCGTTCTATTGGGCGGGCGCGTTGCTCCAGTCGTCGCCCCGCAGCGAGCGCCCGACTGGCAAGATCAACACGATCGTGGTCGTGCGCAGCGCCGCGCAGCGGCTGGCACTGCACGTCGACGAAGTGTTGGGAAACCAGGAAGTTGTGGTCAAGCATCTCGGTCCGCAGCTCTCGCAATTGCCAGGCATGGCCGGCATTTCGGTGCTCGCCTCGGGCTCGGTCGCGCTGATCTACAACCCGGTCGCGCTCGCGGCGGTGCACGGGCCCGAAGCGCGGCGCCTCCAGGGCACTGGCGCGGCAGCACGGCAGATCCCACCTACAGGCGAGCTTCGTTCGCAGCTTCAGGCGGCAGCGGCGCGCGTTCCGCTGGTGCTTGTGGTCGACGACTCGATCACGGTGCGCCGCGTCACGCAGCGGCTGCTGCAGCGCGAGGGCTACCGGGTGGCGCTCGCCGTCGATGGGCTGCAGGCACTGGAACGCCTGCGCGATGAGCGTCCGGCGGTGGTGCTGTCGGACATCGAGATGCCGCGCATGGACGGTTTCGACCTGGCGCGCAACATTCGCGCCGATGCGTCGCTGGCCGACCTGCCGATCATCATGATCACGTCCCGCATCGCCGAGAAGCACCGCGACCACGCGCAGACGCTGGGCGTGAACCACTATCTGGGCAAGCCTTATTCGGAAGACCAGTTGTTGCGGCTGGTGCGCAGCTACACGAGTGAAGCGGCTCTCGCGGCCACGGCCTGAAGTTTCAGGCCGAATTGGGCTGTGGCGCCCGTGCCTATTGCATAGGAAGCTATGAATGTCGTAGCATTTCCAACCTCGTGGGCGCCGTATTGTTGGCGTCGCACAGGGCGCGCCGGAACGCCGTCGGTTCTTTGCGTCAACGGTTCTCGGGCGCCCCTAAAATGGTCGTCATGGCTGCCGATCTTGCCCCGATGAACCTCACCCATCACTTCCTGATTGCGATGCCGGGGCTGGAAGGCGAGCCATTCAAGCGCAGCGTGGTTTATCTGTGCGAGCACAGCGAACGCGGAGCGCTCGGGCTGGTGATCAACAAGCCGAGCGACATCAATCTCAAGGTTCTGTTCGAGAAGGTCGAGTTGCGCCTTTCTCGCGCTGACTTGGGCGAGACGCCTGTATTCCATGGCGGCCCGGTGCAGACCGAGCGCGGCTTCGTCCTGCATGAGGCGATGCTGGCCCACGCGCCGGATGCCGGCGAGTCGGTCTACGCCTCGACCATGACCATTCCGGGCGGGCTGGAAATGACCACGTCCAAGGACGTGCTGGAGGCGCTGGCCACCGGCGCAGGACCGCGCAAGGTGCTGGTGTCGCTGGGCTATTCGGCCTGGGGCGAGGGGCAGCTCGAGTCGGAACTGGCCGAGAACAGCTGGCTCACGGTGAGCGCCGATCCGGCCATCATTTTTGACACACCGATCGTCGAGCGCTACGACAGGGCGTTGCTTCTGCTGGGCCTGGAGGCGTGGAAGCTGTCGCCTGTCGGCGGCCACGCATGAGCGTTGCGGACATGTCGATTCCGGCTTGCGTACCATCCCACTTTGAAAGTTTCCTGGCCTTCGACTATGGCCAGAAGCGCACCGGCGTCGCCACCGGCCATCGCTTGCTGACCACGGCATCGCCGCAAAAAACCATCCAAGCCGAAGGCGAAGCGCGCTTCGCGCAGGTCGAGGCGCGCATTCGCGAGTGGCAGCCCGACGCGCTGGTCGTCGGGGTGCCCTATCACCCCGATGGTGCGCCGCACGACAACACCCGGCGTGCGCGACGCTTCGCGCGCCAGCTGCAGGGACGATTCAATCTGCCCGTGTTCGAGGTTGACGAGCGCTTCAGCACCACAGAGGCGCTGTCTGGCGGTGCGCGCGATGTCGATGCGGCGTCGGCCTGCATCATCCTGGAGCAGTTTTTGAGGAGTTTGAAATGAGAACCCGCAGGATTGCCCGCTTTGAGTGCCCGCCAACCCCCTCGCAAGGGGCAACACCTGTGGCCCGACGAAGCCGGTTCCGCCGTGTTTCACGAATGGTCCTGGCTTTGTGGGCTGGCGGCCTGGGACGGTCCTGGCTCGCCCAGCGCGTTGGGGAGCAATGACTGTGAAGCCGGTCGTTCCCGACGCCGAGTTGCTGTATCTCGACTTGCTGGCCGGCGTCACGTCGCTGATGCGGCCCGCCACGCGGCTGGTCGGCATCACTTCGGGCGGCGCGTGGCTGGTCGAGCGCTTGCAAAAGGACCTTGGCTTGCCAGGCCCTCCCGGCGTCATTTCGTCGGCCATGCACCGCGACGACTTTGCCCGGCGCGGGCTGGCCGCCAGTGCGCAGACGGTGCTGCCGTTCGACGTCAACGACGCCGACGTGCTGCTGCTGGACGACGTGCTTTACACCGGCCGCACCATCCGCGCGGTGCTCAACGAGTTGTTCGATTTCGGCCGACCGGCGTCGGTGCGGCTGGCGGTGCTGATCGATCGGGGCGGGCGCGAGCTTCCGGTAGCGGCCGACTTTGCGGCGGTGCGGCTCGAAATGCAGCCCACCCGATCGCTGGCGCTGGCACGCAGCGAGGCGGGTGCCTTCAGTTTTCAGTTCGAGGACGCTTGATGCTCTACCAGCGCAATCCGCAACTCAACAAGAACGGCGAGTTGATTCACCTGCTCACCATCGAAGGCCTGCCCAAGGACATCGTCACCCACATCCTGGACACCGCCGCCAACTTCACCAGCGTGAGCGACCGCGAAGTCAAGAAAGTGCCGTTGTTGCGCGGCAAGACCGTGTTCAACTTGTTCTTCGAGAACTCGACGCGCACCCGCACCACCTTCGAGATCGCCGCCAAGCGGCTGTCGGCCGACGTGCTCAACCTCGACATCGCGCGCTCCTCGGCCAGCAAGGGGGAGTCGCTGCTCGACACCATTGCCAACCTGTCGGCCATGGCCGCCGACCTGTTCGTGGTGCGCCACAGTGAATCGGGCGCGCCGTACCTGATCGCGCAACATGTGGCGCCGCACGTGCACGTCGTCAACGCGGGCGATGGGCGGCACTCGCACCCGACTCAGGGGCTGCTCGACATGTTCACGATCCGCCACTACAAAAAAGACTTCAGCAATCTGACGGTGGCGATCGTGGGCGATGTGCTGCACTCGCGCGTGGCGCGATCCGACATCCATGCACTCACCACGCTCGGTTGTGCCGAGGTGCGGGTGGTCGGCCCCAAGACGCTGGTGCCGGCCGACATGGCGCCGATGGGCGTGCGCGTGTGCCACACGCTCGAAAAAGGCATCAAGGGCTGTGACGTGATCATCATGCTGCGGTTGCAGAACGAGCGCATGAGTGGGGCGCTATTGCCGTCCAGCCAGGAGTTTTTCAAGACCTTCGGCCTGACGCCCGAGAAGCTCCGGCTGGCCAAGCCCGATGCGATCGTGATGCATCCGGGGCCGATCAACCGCGGCGTCGAAATCGATTCAGCCGTGGTCGATGGCAAACAGAGCGTGATCCTGCCGCAGGTCACCTTCGGCATTGCGGTGCGCATGGCGGTCATGAGCATCGTCGCGGGGAACCTATGAATCACCCCCAGCCTTCGCGCGCTTCGTGGCGCTTCGCCAACCCCCTTGCAGGGGGCAACACCAGCGGCTCGGCAAAGCCGGTTCCGCAGCGTTCCATGAAGGGGCCTCGCTTTGCTGGCCGAAGGGCTGTGGCATGAACATCCTGATCACCAACGGCCGCGCCATCGACCCGGCGTCGGGTTTTGATGAAAAAGTGCCTGTAGCGCTTGTGGGCGGGTTGATTGCAGCTATCAAAAACATAGCAAACGACTTTGTGCCGGATCGCGTTCTCGATGCGACCGGCTGCGTCGTGGCGCCCGGCCTGGTCGATTTGGCGGCGCGGCTGCGCGAGCCGGGCTACGAGCACGAAGGCATGCTGGCCAGCGAGATGGCGGCGGCGGCCGCCGGCGGCGTCACCAGCCTGGTGTGTCCGCCGGACACCGATCCCGTGCTCGACGAGTCGGGGCTGGTCGAGATGCTCACGATGCGCGCCAAAAAACTGCAACGGGCGCGCCTGTATCCACTGGGCGCCCTGACGCGCGGGCTCAAGGGCGAGGTGCTGACCGAGATGGCCGAGTTGACAGAGGCTGGCTGCATCGGCTTCAGCCAGGCGCAGGTGCCGCTGGCGAGCACGCAGGTGCTGCAGCGCGCCCTGCTGTACGCCAGCACCTTTGGCTACACCGTTTGGCTGCGTCCGCAAGACCGTGACCTCGGCGGCGGTGTGGCGGCCAGCGGCCCGCTCGCCACCCGGCTCGGCCTGGCCGGTGTGCCGGCCGCCGCCGAGACGATCGCCATCTTCACCATTCTCGAACTCATGAAAAGCACTGACGCGCGCGTGCATCTGTGCCGCCTGTCGAGTGCGGCCGGCGTGGCGCTAGTGCGCGCGGCCAAGGCCGAAGGCCTGCCGGTGAGCTGCGACGTCAGCATCAATTCGTTGCACCTGATCGACACCGACATCGGCTACTTTGACAGCCGTGCCCACCTGCAACCACCGCTGCGTCAGCAACGCGACCGCGATGCCTTGTCGGCGGGGCTGGCTGACGGCACCATCGACGCGCTGGTGTCCGATCACCTGCCGGTTGAGACGGAGGCCAAGACCTTGCCGTTTGCAGAAAGCGAGCCCGGCGCCACCGGCCTCGAACTGCTGCTGCCCCTTGCCCTGCAATGGGGCGAACGCAGCGGTGCCGGTTTGGTCCGCGCGCTTCAGGTGGTAACGTCCGCGCCGGCCGCGTTGCTGACGGCGACCCCATCGGGCGGCATACCCGCCAGTACCGGTCGACTGGTCGAAGGCGGCGTGGCCGACCTCTGTGTTTTCGACCCTGAGCTCGTATGGCAGGTGACGCCCGAGGCGCTGCGCAGCCAGGGCAAGCACACGCCGTTTGCCGGCTACGCGCTGCACGGTCAGGCGCGCTTCACGCTGGTGGCGGGCCGGGTGGTGCACGGGTGAGATGGAGCTCGCGCCCAAGCTTGCCCGATTCGGATGGCCGCCAACTTCCATGCAGGGAGCAAAGCCAGCGGCCCGGCGAAGCCGGTTCCGCGGGGTTTCCTGTCCGCCACGCGGCGGGATGGCCTGACGGCTCGTGACGAACTGACGGACAGCCGCTTCGCCATGCGATCACTCGCTGCCTGCTGGAAGTTGATGCGCGCCACCACCCACGCCGTGGGCGGCTGGTGGACCATCCGCTTCATTTTTCCGCGGCTATCGCCCGGCCAGCGCCAGGTTTGTGTGCAGGAGTGGTCGCAGCAGATGCTCGCGCTGCTGGGCATCGACCTCGTGGTCGAGGGCACGCCGCCGGCGCACGGGCCGGTGCTGGTGGTCTGCAATCACCTGTCCTGGCTCGATATTCTGGCCATCCACTCGGCGCGGCACGTGCGCTTCGTGGCGAAATCCAGCGTCGGCGGGTGGCCGCTGATCGGTGCGCTGGCCAGCGGTGGCGGCACGCTCTACATCGACAAGGGGCGGCAGCGTGACGCGCGGCGCGTGGTGCACCACATGGCCGAGGCGCTCGGCAACGGCGATCTGCTCGCGGTGTTCCCCGAGGGCACCACCAGTGACGGCCATGGGTTGCTGCCGTTCCACGCCAATCTGCTGCAGGCGGCCATTGCGTCCGGTGCACCCGTGCAGCCCGCTGGCCTGCGCTTTGCCGATGCCGCCAGCGGCGAAACCAGTTTTGCGCCGCGTTACGTCGACGACGACAGCCTGCTCGATTCGCTCTGGCGCACGCTGCTCGCGCCGCCGCTGGTGGCGGTATTGAATTTCGGCGAAGCGCAGCCGTCGGAAGGCCGCGAGCGCCGTGCCTGGGCCCATGCGCTGCACGCTGATGTCCAGGCGCTGCGCAACCAACCGTGGGTGAAGTAGCCGGGCGCCAAAGGTCCTCGGGGAGCGTACGCCTTGCGGCGTTGGCTGAAGTGCTAAGTGCTTGCAAGGTTTTTATATGCTATCGAATTAATAGCTTTTGACGCAGGCATGACGGGCGCTAATTGGAGGCCGAGTTTGCTTGAAAAGCTTTGGTGCCCCCGACAGGAATCGAACCTGTATCTGAGTCTTAGGAGGACCCCGTTCTATCCATTGAACTACGAGGACGAAGGCGGCGACTTTACCAGTTCACTCGTACTGAACGGTGTAGATCAGGTCAACGCCGCTTTGCAGGCCGGCGTGTCCGCGCAGGGTCAGCCGGCGCGTCAGGTCATAGAAAAAATACAGTGTGCCGAAGGTCCCTGAAAGACCGTGCTCGTAGGTGACGTAAACATCCTGCGACAAGCGCTTGCCCAGCGTGACGGCCGATGCGCTCAGGCCGCCGCCATTGCCCGGCCCCTTGAAGCCGATCTCATCGAGACCGAAGCGGCTCGCCAGACTCCCGGCCGGGCCGCCTGAGCCGCCACTGCCCATGCCCCCCACCAAGGCCAGCGCAGCTTGCTGTAGCAACGCGGATTCGCCTCCGCCGGTGGCCGAGGCGCGCCCGAGCACCAGCCACGAGAGTGTTTCGGCATCCGACAGCGCGGGCTGGGAATAAAGCCGCACCCTGGGCGATTGCGCGCTGCCGGTGATCTGGACGCCGGCGCGCTGCACGATGTTGGGGCGAATCGCGACGATGTCGAGCGCCGGGTTGTCGAATGGCCCGTTGAAGCGTGCGATGCCGGTGGCGATGTCGAGTTGCTGGCCGTAGGCCTGGTACTGGCCGAGCACGGTCTTGATTTCGCCAGTGATGCGCGGCGGCGCATCCAATGCCGTGCCGCGAATATCGAGTTGGCCTTCCAGCCGGGTCGTGATGCCGCGGCCCTGGACCGCGAAATCGCTGCCGAGGTCGAAGCGCACGGCAATGTCCGGCGCCTTGACCGTTTGCGCACGGGCGGCGTTCGCACTAGCGCGAGCCGCCTGGCGCTGGGCCTCTTGCGCCGCTTCGCGGTCCTTGGCGGCCGAGTGCACCACGACGTCGCGGCCCAGGCCGGGTGCGGTCTCGTCGGGCAGGATGATGACGGCGCGGTCGGCTTTCAAGCCGCCACGCACGCTGAACTGCCCGCCTTCGAGCCGCGCCTGCAGCGTGCCTGACAGGCTGAGCTGGCGGTCGCTGCGCACCAGCACCCGCAGTTGCTGCAGCTCGCCCTGCAGCGCCATGCGCAGGCCGGAGCCGGACTCAGCCGACGCAGTGGCGCCCCAGCTGAGTTCGCCCCGCGCTGACAGCGTGCCGCCGTCACTGGCGGCCTGGCTGGCGGCGGTGCTGACGTTGCCGCTCTGGCCCGCAATGCGCACCTTGCTGGCGGCGCCGCCCTTGAGCTTGAACTCGGTAATCTCGACCCGGCTGCCCGCCAGCGTGGCCCGCAGGCGGCCGTCACGCAAGTCGAGCCCTTCGACCATCGCGCGCAACGCCAGTTGATCGGCGCCGAGGGTGCCGCTCCAGCGTGGCGCGGCCCGGTTGCCGGACAGTTCGGCATCGGTATCGAGCGTGCCTGCGATGCGCCAGCCCGGTGGCGCCAGCATCGACCACACGCCCAGCTGCGGCAGCCGCGCCGTGACGCGGCCGGCCAGCGGTGCATCGTCGGCCCATTGCCAGCCGTCCGCATGCTGCAGCACGCGGGTACTGGCCTGGGCCTGAACCTGGCCCGCCCGCTGGCTGTCCCAGTGGAGCTCGGCGCGCACAGTGTCGCCCTGGGCATTGAGTTGCAACTCGGCCTGCCGCAGACCCGCCGGCGTGCCGGGATCGATGTCGCCCGAGCGGATCCCGGCCGGTGAATCCATCGTGATCTCGCTCGGCGTGCCGGTGCCGTGGCTGCGGATGCGTGTGACCAGTGCCGCCTCGCCGGCCTGCACGCGGATGTCGCCGCTCTGGCGCGCCAGCCGGGCCTGGGCGCGCAAGTCGTCGCCGGCGTCGATGTCCCAGCTGCCTTCGAAGATCAGGTCACCGCTGATTCCCAAATCGGAAAATGCGGCACCGGTTCCCAGTATTTTTGCCCAGCCCAGTGGCAAACCTTGCAGGCGGCCTTGTGACTTCAAGCGGTACGAGGAGCCGGACGCCGCGCCGCTGCGGCTTAGCTGCAGTGGTTGCCAGTCGATGCTGACGGTGCCGGGCAGCGGCCCGCGCAGCGTGGCGGCCCCGCCCGAAGCTTCGACCTGCAGCCGGACGTTGCCCTCTGGCGCGCTCTTACTGGCACGCACTGTGGCCGTGACCGCACGGTCCAGCTCCAGCGTCCAGCGGCCGGGACTGGCGCTGTCCTGGGCCTGCAGGCGCAGGCTGGCGAGCGTGGCGCGCCATTGGCGGGCGTGCTCCAGACCACCGCTGGCGCGGGTGTCGAGTGTCAGCGTCCGGGTTCCCATGCTGGCTTCCCCGCGCATCACCAGCGTGGCATCCGCCAGGCTGCCCGCCAGCTGCGCATCGAGCTTGCGCAGCGTCAGCCGGGTGGCCGGGCCATTGGGGGGCGCCGGCAGCGTCAGGTCGAGCTTCGGAATCTCCAGCGTGGCTTGCACGGTGGGTTCAACTACACCGCGTACGGCGGGCGTATCGACGTTTTGCCATCGGCGCTGCAACGCCTGCCAGCCGCCCTGCCAGCTCGCATCGAAGCGAGCGGCACCCTCGGTCGTCGTGCCCGCGAACAAGTTGGACAGGCCGGGCAAGCGCTGAACCCAGCGCTGCAGCGCGGCCGCATCATCGATTCGTGCATTGATCTCGCCGCCGCCTTGTGCCCTGCCGATGCGCCCCTGCAGCTGCGCATTGCCGCCGGGCAGCGTCACTTGCAGCTTGCCGTTGCCGGCCTGCTCGGCCACTTGAACGCGCAGCGTGCCCTCGACATGCGCCGGCCCGGCGTCGATGCGCAGCACCCGCAGGTCGAGCGTCTGGTCTTGCCACTGGCCTTGCGCGATCACGCGTTCGAGCCCCAAGCCTTGCAGCGCGCCCGGCGCGTGGGCCGCGCCGGCACGGCCACTGGCTTGTAACGCCACCTCGAAGCGCAGCGCGCTACCGCGCTGCTCGGCGCTTAGGTGGCCGTTGACGGGAGCGCCCGCCAGTTGCGTGTGGAGTTCTCCTGGGCGCACGTCTTGCAGCGTGGCAAGCGCCTGCCACGGCGCTGGCGCCGGACTCCAGCGGCCGCTCGCTTCTATCCGGCCACCGCCGGCCTGCAGGGTGGCGTGAGGCACGTTCCAGTGCGTGCCGTCGAAGCTCAAGTCGGCCTTGATCTGCGCCAGCGGCAGCCGGCCCAGATCCCACGGACCGGGCTTGCCATTGCGCAGTTTGACGTGGCCGTGCCAGCCTTGCGGCGTATCAGGTGCGGCAGCGTCGGGGCCGAGCGTGAATTCGCCGCTCAACAGCGTGGTGGGTGCCTGTGGCCACAGGCGCGCCAGATCGACGTTGCCAAGCTCGGCGTCGGCGCTTTGCAGTGGCTGCGGCCGCCACAACGCAACATCGGCCTGCAGCCTGGCGTGCATCGGCGCTTCGGCGCTTTCGTCAGCCGGTTTGAGGTCGACAGCCACGTGCAGCCGCGCTGCCGCGCTGCCCAGCGTGCCATCGGCGGTAGCGTGGGCCAGCACATCGATATCGCGGTCGTCCGCTATCGGGGCACGCACGCGGCCATCGAGCCCGGCGCTCAGTATCATTGGCGCCGGGCCTAGCAGTTTGACCCGTGCGCTGTAGTGTCCCTGTGCCACGTCGATACCCTCGACCTCGAGAAGGTGGTGCGCGTCTGCATAGCGATAGCGGCCCGCGAGATGGGTGGCCTGCAGCATGGGCGGCCCGTCGAAACGCAAGTCGTCAACGCGAAAAGGCAGTTCGACGTCGATAGGCAGCACGAGTTGCTCGAGAGGTTCGACTGGCTTGTGCTGGGGCGGGCCGCGGCGCTCGAGCGCGAGTTGCGCCACATGCACTTCACCCAGCGCCAGCTTGCGTTGCCACAGCGGCGCCAGTTGCCAGCCGATTTGCGCTTGATGCACTTCGACCGCCAGTGTCGGGCTGCGCCAGCGCAACCAGCCGATGTGGCCCCCGGCGCGTAGTGAACCGCTTACGTCTCGCGTCTCGAGCGATTGGCCGGCCGGCAAGTAGCGCGCGGCCTGCGTGAGCGCGAAGGCCAGCGACTGGCTGGAGCCAACCCACCACCATGCGGCGGCAGTCAGCAGCAAAAACGCCAGCACGATGCCACCAAACGTCCACGCCGTCGTGCGCAGCACTCGTCGACTGCGCGAACGGCGCGGCGCGGCTGCGGATGGGGAAGGGCGAGGCGTGTCGGCGGCCATCGTTTGCGCGCGGATCAGAACGTGAAGCCGAGCCGAAAATGCAGGCGGAACTTCTTCACCGCAACGCCGTACGCCAAATCAATCTGCAGCGGCCCGAACGGGCTGCGCCAGCGCGCACCGACGCCAACGCCGACCTGTGGCTTGAGCGCGCCGGGTTTGTCGGCCACCGCGCCGGCGTCGATGAAAACCGTGCTCTCCCAGGCGGTCATCCTTCCTTGGTAGACAAAAGGGCGCTGCCATTCGGCGCTGGTGACGGCCAGGTAGCGGCCCGCGACGATCTGGCCGGCGGCGGTCTCGCTGCCGATTTGACGGTAGGCGTAGCCACGCACGGTGGTGTCGCCACCGGTCAAGAACATCTGCGTGGCAGGGATCTGGGCAGCGTCCTTGGCCACGACGGCGCCGGCCTCGGCACGCAATGCCAGCCGGCTGCCCCGAGCCGACGTGCCATCGTCGGCCTGCACCGTGCCAAGCGGCACGATGCCGAACCAGCGGACATACGTGCGCGTGTACGGCTGCCGGGTGCCGGTCAGCGTGTAGCCGGCGCCCAGTTCAACGGCCAGGCCGTAGCCGCGCGTCGGTGAGGAATCACTGTCGAAGTAACGCCCGGTCCATCCCCAATTGAGGCTCAGTGACGAAGCCGAAGGCGGTGCGTTCAGTCCGACGTTCTGGGCGTAGTCGTATTGGAGGAAGTAGTTGCGGTCGATGTGGCCGGTGCTCTGGCTGCGGCCACCGCGCAGTCGTCCGCTGGCGACCAGGTAGCTGCCCGAGGTCTCGCGCTTGAGTTCGCCGCCGCCGAACCAGCGCCAGCCGCCATCGTCGGGGATGGCGTTCCACTCGGATCTGAGCAGCCGCGCATTGCGGTCGAGCGATAACTTCGAGACCGCGCGCCAGCCCAGCCATGGAAGTTGATTGTGAGTGTGGTCGACCGAGACGCGAGCGCCGCTGTCGGTCGTGACGCCGACGCCGAGCACCACCTTTTGCAGTGGCGCCTCGCGCACCTGCGCAATCACCGGTGCCCACTGGGGGTCGGTGCCGTGCGTTTCGAGCGTCAGGAAGACCGAGTCGTAATAGCCGCTGCTGGCCAGACGCTGCTGCGCATCGAGCAGCGTCTGCTGCTCATAGTCCGCGCCAGTCGGCAGGCGTGCTATGCGACGGGCACCATCGGGGTCATAGCGCTCGTTGCCGCGAACTTGCAGCAGACCGAAGCGGTAGGCCGGCCCTGACAGGTAGTTGATCTCCAGGTCGGCAGCATGTCGATCGGCATCGATTCGGGCCTGGCTGGCAGCGACGCTGCCGGTGGGATAGCGCTTGGCGGTCAGCGCGCGCAATCCGTTCGACTTGGCCTTGTCCCATGCCGACTGGCTGAACGGCTGGCCAGGATGCAGCGTCCAGCCCTGGCGAATGGCGCTGCGCTGGGCTTGCGCCGCCGGGTCACTCTCGATCGGGCCGCTGAAGCTGATGTGCGCGTCCCTCACATGCGTCACCTCGCCTGGCTCCACAGTGATCGCCACTTCACGCGGCGCCTTGCTGCTGGCCGGCGTCTCGCGCAACTCCAGCGTAAGGGTCGGCGTGAAGTAGCCGAGCGTGCCAAGCAGTTCGCGCGCGTTGGCTTCGGCCGCCACCATCAAGCGCGAGATTTCGGTAGCACCGAGCTCGTCAAGCTGGTGGTAGCGCTGGATTTCAAGGTGCCGGACCAGGTACGTGCGCACTGCATCCGGTGCATGGACCTCGACGCTGAACGCATCGCGCTGACCCTTGTCTTGGTCACCGCCGGGCACTAGACTGGCCATCGACGCCGGCTCTGCCGCCTCTTTTTTGGGTAGCAGGCTGCACCCTTGCAGCAGCAGGGCGCATCCAAAAAGGAGCGCCAACAGCCACGCCCGCGCAATTGACAAAACGGCCCTGAGCATGGGCTGATTCTGACAGCCCGCCATGAGCCGCCGTGTCAGCGGACGGCGGATATACGGGCGGGCGGGGCCGCCTCAGCGCTTGAACGTCTTGCGCAGGGCCGACCAGAGGACGGGCGGCACCACCATTTGCGCAATCCGCTTGGTCTTGTCGAAGGGCCTGATGTGGAGAAAGATCGACGAGACCTCGTCTTCACGGAACTTTCCGATGTGCGGGCTGGTGTAGTAATACGCTGCGACCGAGCGGCGAACGCGCCCATCGGGGGTCCGCATCGGAGCGGGATGGCCGTGATAGCTCGCCGGGCCGTGCGGCATCAGGAGCGTGTGACCAAATTCTGGCTGGACCTGCGTTATGCACTTCTTTTTCTCTGCGTCCCACAGCTCCAGGGCCGAACCCCATTCCGGTTGCCAACCCTTGTTGAGGTAGGTGATAAGCACCATCTCGTTTTTGAGTCCGACATGCCGATGCTGCATGAAATCGCGGTGGACACCAAAGGTGGCGCCGGGCCGGCTTTCATGCAGGCCGCCACCGTACAGCTTGGGATCCCCCAACAAATAGGGCACCCCGATGATTCCAGATACCCATTCGGTGAACCAGCCCGAATTGACGATGTCGAAGTACAACTGGGAGGCGGGCCCGAAGTGCGCCCCGAGCACGGAGCGTCGGGTGGATTCGTAGTTGCTTTTCATGTCCGCCCAACCGCTGGCCGGAAGCATGTCGAACTCCTCGCCCACCAGCTCCAGAAGGCGTGGATGAAAGACGCCCTCCAGAACCAGATGCGGAAATGGCTTGGCCTGCGACAGTTGCCCGCGCAGCGCCGTCTGGCGCGTTGGTTCGAACAGCTGTCGGTCGACCAGATCAGCCAGCGGCAGCGAAACGCCGCGGATGGATATGTAATCACTTGCTGGCGGTGCCAAGCGCCCGATTGCCTGCGAAACCGCCCGTGCTTCGATACTGGATGTGTGCATGACGTGGAGCCTTCCAAAGCATGGTAACGGCGCGTCGGCGCTGCCCATAAGAAATTAGTTTTACTGTAACCCATGTTTCGGAATGTGCATGCGCTATTTTCAAACATTCATCCGAAGATCTGCCGAGTTCGGGACTGGCGGGGTGGCACCCGGTACGGCCCGAATTGTTACAACAATGAGGCGATGTAAGCGGGAATCAACGGACGCTGCGCGCGACAACTCGACCGTGCTGGTATGGCTTGCAGACTACTTGGACAGTAGCCGCATCGCCTCTTCCAGGCCCCTGAGGGTGAGCGGGAACATGCGTTGCGAGACCAGTTGCTGCATCACCGCAATGCTCTGGCGGTATTGCCACACGCCTTGTGGCTCGGGGTTGATCCAGGCGAACCTGGGGAAGGCGTGTGCCAAACGCTGGATCCACTCGGCGCCAGCCTCTTCATTGTTGTACTCGACACTGCCGCCGGGCTGCAGGATTTCGTATGGGCTCATCGTCGCATCGCCGACGAAGATCAGTTTGTAGTCCTTGTTGTACTTGCGGATGATGTCCCAGGTGTCGAACTTCTCGGCAAAGCGGCGTCGGTTGTTTTTCCACATGAAGTCGTAGACGCAGTTGTGGAAGTAGTAGAACTCCAGGTGCTTGAACTCGGTCTTTACGGCCGAGAACAGCTCCTCGACCCGTTGGACGTGCTCATCCATGGTGCCTCCGACGTCCATCAGCAGCAGTACCTTGACGTTGTTGTGGCGCTCGGGCCGCATCTTGATGTCGAGGTAGCCGGCGTTGGCCGCAGTCTTGCTGATGGTCTCGTCTAGGTCCAACTCTTCCTCGTGACCCTCGCGCGCGAACTTGCGCAGGCGCCGCAGTGCCACCTTGATGTTGCGCGTGCCGAGCTCCTGCGTGTCGTCGTAGTCCTTGTAGGCACGCTGGTCCCACACCTTGACCGCGCTCTTGTTCTTGCCGGCGCCGCCGATGCGGATGCCCTGCGGGTTGTAGCCGCTGTGGCCGAACGGCGAGGTGCCGCCGGTGCCGATCCATTTGCTGCCGCCCTCGTGGCGTTCGTTTTGCTCCTGGAAACGCTTCTTGAGCGTTTCCATCAGCTCGTCCCAGCCCATCTTCTCGATCTTGGCTTTTTCTTCGGGGCTGAATTCGCGCTCCAGCGTCTTGCGCAGCCAGTCGAGCGGCACTTCCTTGGTGAAGTCGGCCAGCATTTCTACGCCTTTGAAGTAGGCGGCAAAAGCACGGTCGAACTTGTCGTAGTGCTTCTCGTCCTTGACCAACGCGGTGCGCGAGAGGTAGTAAAAATCGTCCAGGCTGAAGGCACCGTCCGAGTCGGGGCCAACCACGTCGGCCTGCAGAGCCTCCAGCAGCGTCAAATATTCCTTCACCGAGACCGGCAGCTTGGCTGCGCGCAGCGTGTAAAAAAAGTCGATCAGCATTCGGAGGTCACTCCCGGACGGAATGCGGCTTGTCCAGGAGGTCAAGCAGCTGGGCCCGCACTTCGGGCCATTCGCCTGCGCGCAGGCTGTACATCACCGTGTCGCGGATGGTACCGTCGCGCCGCAATGCGTGGCCACGGATCACACCGTCCTTCTTCGCGCCGAGGCGCTCGATGGCGCGCCGCGAGGCGTGGTTGAAATTGTCGGTGCGCCAGCCGACCACGTTGCACCCGAGCGTGTCGAAGGCGTGCGTCAACATCAACAGCTTGCACGTGGTGTTGACGTGTGTGCGCTGGCAGCGCGCGGCGTACCACGTGTAGCCGATCTCCACGCGCTTGACGGTCGGAAGAATGTCGTGAAAGCTCGTGCTGCCGAGGACCACGCCGGTCGCCGCGTCGGTCACCGCGAACGCGAATCGCTGGTCCGCTTCGCGCATCTGCAGGGCCGCCTGGATGTAGTCGCGGGTCTGCATCGGTTCGGGCACCGAAGTCACGCGTAGCTTCCACAGCTCGCCATCGGCGGCAGCGGCCTGCAGGCCAAGCTCGTGAGACAGTTCCAGCGGAATCAATGCAATACCGCGCGCAGCAAGGGTGACCGGTTCAACGAAAGCCATGGCTCACACCCCTTGGCCGCCATCACGGCGCCGATACCTGTGGCGGGCCAGCTGCACAGCGCCGCCGCCCAACGCGATGAAGGCAATGCCGACCAGGGCGCTGGTGGTGTGGTCAGCCAGAGCGTCCCGCGCCAAGCTCAAGCCGGCTGCCCGCGTCAGTAGCGCGTCCAGCATGACGTCAACCGTCTGCACAACGTGCGATACGAGCAGGTGGCGTACCGGATGCCCCGCCTCGGTTTCCAATGCCCGCACCTCATCGATTATTGCGTTGCATGAAGACGAGCTTCTCGAACAGCGTCACGTCCTGTTCGTTCTTGAGCAAGGCACCGACCAGCGGCGGCACCGCCACCTTGTCCTCCTTGCTTTGCAACGCGTCGAGTGGAATGTCCTCGGCCACTAACAGCTTGAGCCAATCGAGCAGCTCGGAGGTGGATGGCTTTTTCTTGAGGCCGGGCAGGTTGCGCACGTCGTAGAAGGTCTTCATGGCCCGAGTTAGCAGTTCCTGCCTGAGGCCGGGGAAGTGCACGGCGACGATGCTTCTCATGGTTTCGGCGTCGGGAAACTTGATGTAATGAAAGAAGCACCGACGCAGAAATGCGTCGGGCAATTCCTTTTCGTTGTTGGACGTGATGAACACCACGGGGCGGTGCTTGGCGCGAATGAGCTCACGCGTTTCGTAGCAATAGAACTCCATGCGATCGATCTCGCGCAGCAGGTCGTTTGGGAATTCGATATCGGCCTTGTCGATTTCATCGATCAGCAGCGCGACCGTCTCCTCGGCCGTGAAGGCCTGCCACAGCACGCCCTTGACGATGTAGTTGTGGATGTTCTTGACGCGCTCTCCACCGTCGACATCGGCGAGCTGGGAATCACGCAGCCGGCTCACGGCGTCGTACTCGTACAGCCCTTGCTGGGCCTTGGTGGTCGACTTGATGTGCCATTGCAACAGGGGCAGTTGCAGTGCGCTGGCCACTTCTTCGGCCAGCATGGTCTTGCCGGTGCCGGGCTCGCCCTTGACGAGCAGCGGGCGTTTGAGCGTGATGGCCGCGTTGACCGCGAGCATCAGATCCTGTGTGGCGACGTAGTTGTCTGAACCCTTGAATTTCATGAATGGCGTTGGCTGCAGGATGAAAAGATGGCACATTCGACAGGCCTTAGCACGGCCATATGGCTTGCCGGCCCGGCGCCCTGTAAAGGCCCCGCATATAATCGAATCGTGACGAAGAGTTTGAATCTCCTGTGGATTGTGCGCGCAAAATGAACAAGTTGTTGACCATGATGTTTGCGTTGGCTGTCACTTGTGTGACGGCCTCAACGCAAGCGCAAACGCCGACGGGCAACGCCCAGGACGGCTCTAAAAAAGTAGCCATGTGCGTGGGGTGTCACGGCATCATCGGCTACCAGTCGAGCTTTCCGGAGGTCTACAAAGTGCCGAGGATTGCAGGCCAGAGCGCCACGTATCTCACTGCCGCGTTGCACGCCTACAAGAAGGGTGAGCGCAAGTTCCCGACCATGCGGGCCATCGCCGATTCACTGAGCGATCAGGACATCGCCGATCTGGCGGCGTACTACAGCGAGCTTGGCGTGAAGTCGGGCGAGGCGCCGCCGCCGGCCACGCCTGCCAAGTTGCCCAACGCGCAAGTGCATGCGCTGCTGGCACGGGCCAATTGCGCTTCGTGCCATGGCGCCAACTTCGACACGCCGATCGACGGCTCCATGCCGAAGCTGGCTGGTCAATATTCCGACTATCTCTTCGTCGCACTCAAGGCATACAAGACCGAGAACAACCCGCACGTGGGTCGTGCCAACCCGATTATGGGCGCGATGGCCAAGGGCTACACCGATGCGGAACTCAAGGCAATGTCCAGCTACATTGGTTCATTGCCCGGCGATGTCAAGACCATTCCGGAATTCCGCGTGCACAAACCGCACTGAGGCGGCTGCATGCGTAAAAAAATCTGCCATTACAGGTTTTTTTGGGTTTGAGAGGGGGTCGAGAGGTGGAGGGTGATCGGGCGTGATCACATATCAAGGAACGCCGTTCCTCGCGGCTTCTGCATTGGGCTACCGAAGCGTCATACCGCTTTTGCGTCGGCGCAGGTCAGTGCCGCGTGGCGCGCCGTTGAACGCACGAGACGTAGGCCTCCCCATCCGGGGGCTGGCCGCCGCGCTGACTCTCCCACATCATTTGCCCGAGGCATTCCATGGCCTCGTGATGCGCTGCCATGAGCGAGCCGCGCCGCACGGCCAGCAGTTCGACCGCTTGCCGGATGCCGTGCGGCTGGTCAATGGAACACTGCTCGCTGATCGACAGGTGCATCGACAGATGCAGGAATGGGTTCTCCCGGCCGTTGGATCCGTCGTAGCTGTGTGCCACGGAAGCATCGGCATCTGCCAGCTCGGCGTGGTACTCGGGGTGAGCGTCGATCCAGCCGGCGGCGAGGGTTTCGAGCGCCTCCATCGGTACCTTCTGCCGGCTCTTGGCGTAGACGTTGCAGAAGAAGCGGCGTACTTCTTCGGGGGAAGGATTGAACATCGGGTGAGCGTAGCACCGGGCTCACGCGTCAGGTCGTGCCCGACATCCGCGCGCCAGCAAGCGCGATCGCCTTCAGAGCAGGCGAGAGATTTCGGGCGCGGCAACGACCGATGCGGGCAGCATGGTTTTCTGCATTTCCCGCGCGGTGGTACCGTTGGCTTGGCCGCTGACGTTGGGCGCTGCCACCGTGCGGCCATCGCAGGTCATTCTCGGTTCGGCACAGCTCCAGACCGGCATCGACCAGAGATAGGCAAAGCCGAGGTCGAGGATGCGCGGCGTCAGACTGAACAGCTTGCCCTCGTTTATTCTCCCGACATCGAACCACCTTGGAAAGAGACCGGACCATGACCATAACTCAAGCCTTCATCTGCGACGCCATCCGCACCCCCTTCGGCCGCTATGGCGGCGCCCTGGCCCGTGTGCGCACCGACGACCTGGGTGCCGTGCCGCTGCGCGCCCTGATGGAACGTAACAAGAAGGTCGATTGGCAGGCCATCAGCGACGTGCTCTACGGCTGTGCCAACCAGGCCGGCGAAGACAACCGCAACGTGGCGCGCATGTCGGCGCTGCTGGCCGGCCTACCGGTGGAAGTGGGCGGCGGCACCATCAACCGGTTGTGCGGCTCAGGGCTGGACGCCATCGGCAGCGCGGCGCGTGCCATCAAGGCTGGCGAGGCCGGGCTGATGATCGCCGGCGGCGTGGAGAGCATGAGCCGCGCGCCGTTCGTGATGCCGAAGGCCGAAAGCGCGTTTAGCCGCGGCAATGCGGTGTACGACACCACCATCGGCTGGCGCTTTATCAACAAGCTGATGAAGACACAATACGGCATCGAGTCGATGCCCGAGACGGCCGAGAACGTGGCCGCCGACTACAAGATCGAGCGCGAGGCGCAAGACCGCATGGCGCTGGCCTCTCAGCAACGCGCCATCGCCGCGCAGAAGTCCGGCTTTTTCGACGCCGAGATCGTGCCGGTCAGCGTGCCGCAAAAGAAGGGCGATCCGGTCATCGTCGCCAAAGACGAGCACCCGCGCGAGACCACGCTGGAAGTGCTGGCCAAGCTCAAGCCTATAGTGCGCCCGGACGGCACGGTGACGGCCGGCAATGCCAGCGGCGTCAACGATGGCGCGGCGGCCCTGTTGCTGGCCAGCGAAGCGATCGCAGCCAAAAACGGATTGACGCCACGCGCGCGCGTGGTCGGCATGGCGGTGGCTGGCGTGGCGCCGCGCGTGATGGGTATCGGCCCGGCGCCGGCCAGTCAGAAAGTGCTGGCGCTCACCGGTCTCAAGCTCGAACAGATGGACGTGATCGAGCTCAACGAAGCCTTCGCAGCGCAAGGCCTGGCCGTGCTGCGAATGCTGGGCCTGAAAGATGATGACGCGCGCGTCAATATCAACGGGGGCGCGATTGCGCTGGGCCACCCACTTGGTGCCAGTGGCGCGAGGCTGGCCACCACGGCGGTCAACCAACTGCACAAGCAAGGCGGCCGCTACGCGCTGTGCACGATGTGCATCGGCGTCGGGCAAGGTATTGCGGTGATTCTCGAACGGGTCTGAGCGCGAGCCCTCAAATGCGATCACTTCCTTTTTTCAAGAAAGTGACCGACATGGCCCATTGCACGCACCCTTCGCGTCGACGCTTCAGCCGGAACGTGATTTTTACTGCGGCCACGCTCGGCCTGGGTCTGCTGGCCGCAGCGCCTGTCATGGCACAGGCGCCTTACCCGAACAAGAGTATCACCATCATCGTGCCGTTCCCGGCCGGGGGCACGACCGACATCCTGGCGCGCATCGTGGGTCAGGCGTTGACGACCGAGCTGGGCCAGTCGGTGGTGGTCGACAACCGCGCCGGGGCGGGCGGCAACATCGGTGGCCAATTGGCGGCCAAGGCGCCAGCCGACGGCTACACGCTGTTCATGGGGACTGTGGGGACGCAGGCCATCAACGCTGCGCTCTACAAAAAGATGCCCTTCGACCCGATTAAGGACTTTGCACCGCTTTCGCGCGTGGCCAATGTGCCCAACCTGCTGGTCGCCAACCCCAAGCAGCCCTACAAGAATGTGCAGGAACTGATCGCGTACGCCAAGGCCCATCCCGGCGAGGTCTACTTCGCGTCGTCGGGGAACGGTACCTCCATCCATCTGTCGGGCGAGTTGTTCGCGTTGATGGCCAAGGTGGACATAGTGCATGTTCCCTACAAGGGCAGCGCGCCAGCCATGACCGACCTGTTGGGCAACCAGACGGCCATCATGTTCGACAACCTGCCGTCCGCCATCCAGCATGTGCGTTCGGGCAAGTTGCGCGCGCTGGCCGTCACCACCGCCAGGCGTTCGCCCGAGTTGCCCGATGTGCCGACCATTGCCGAGGCCGGCGTGCCCGGCTACGAGGCCGCGTCCTGGTTTGGCTTACTCGCGCCAGCCGCCACTCCCGCGCCCATCGTCGCCAAGCTCAATGCCGCCATCGTCAAGGTGCTGGCCCAGCCCGATGTGAAGAAGAAGATCAAGGAGCAGGGGGCTGAAACCTACAGCGAGACGCCCGAGCACTTTGCCGCATTCATCCTGCAGGAAACGGTGAAGTGGGGCAAAGTGGTACGCGAGTCGGGGGCTAGCGTCGACTGAGCGACGTGCCGCCGGACGACTGTGGCAAGCCCCTGATGCGGTTTGAATCGGGATCTGCAAGCTGCACGTGCGCCGTGTTGTGAATAATGGTGGCGCCACGTGGCACACATTCCGACGCCTGTTTTGGGGCCGAGTCGGCGGCCCGCGAACCCCTGAGGACCCTGTCATGACAACCTTCACATCCACACTGCAGCGGGGTTTATGGCTCGCTTGTGCGGTCTTCACCATGTCCGCCTCAGCGGGCGAACCGTCGGTGACGATCAGCGCGCCGACCGATGGCGCTAAGCTGGACGCCATGGCGCAAAACAAGATCACCTACGACGTCGTGCCGGGCCCCAGCGGCGACCACACGCACCTCTACGTCGACGGCAAGGAGGTCGCCATCTTGCGTCAGCTCAAGGGCACGCACACGCTTGAGTCGATGGCGCCCGGCAAGCACCAGCTTTGCATCAAGGTTGTCAACAAGTCGCACACGCCGATTGGCCTCGAGAAGTGTATTGGTGTCACGGTCGATTGAACGCCTGAGCGCACTGCGCGCTCGCCCGGCATGAACTGGCAGAACGTCGGCTATGCGGCCATCCAGGTCGCGCACAACTTCGGCGCCGTTGCGGTGGTCGGTGGTCCGCTGTTCGCGCTCTGGCCGACGCGCCTGGCGGCGCAGGCGCAGCGGCGCCTGGCCGGCTTGGTGCTCGCGGGCTTCATCGTGCAAGCCGTGTCGGGCGCCGGTTTTGGCGCCGTCAGCTACTACTGGTACGGTCAATTCCCGGACATCCATGGCGTTGCCATCGGCGCGCTCCTGATCAAGATCGCGTGCGCGGTGATCGGCGCCGTGGCGGCTTTGGTCTATCTGGTTCGCGAACCGTCCAGCGCGGGCGGCGCATGCCGTGCAGTGGGGCGTTTCCAGCCCTTCCTGTGGGCCGCGTTGCTGACGCTCGGCGTGACGGCGCTCAGCGCCGCCGCCGTGTTGCGCTGGTTCTCGTGAGGTTGCGAGGCGGCACGTGTGCAGTTCGACGGGCTGCGTGCAGGCAAAACTGCAGTCATGCATGGCTTATTTTCAGCTATTAAATCGATAGTTTCTGCCGCCTCCCGTACGGGCGTTACAGCCATTTTTCTTATAAATCCTGATGGCTGCCTTGCCACACGAGTGTGGCGGCCACGAGGTCTTCCAGTGCGCTGCCGACGGCCTTGAACACGGTGCGCTCGGTGTCGCTGCGGCGGCC
>CAJDTV010000014.1_pt1 | contig 35713 bp, 41 predicted proteins | sample 7389921 | NCBI WGS metagenome assembly CAJDTV01 (sample SAMEA7055654, study PRJEB34461) | soil metagenome | biome: terrestrial ecosystem; feature: Peninsula; material: soil | place: Antarctica | collected 2016 | reverse complement strand
ACCCGTAACAACAAGCGCACGCAAGTCTTCATCGTGTCGCGTCGCAAGAAGTAAGGGATAGCTCATGACTCGCTCTCTCAAAAAGGGTCCGTTCGTCGATCACCACCTGGTGGCCAAGGCCGACAAGGCCGTGACGACCAAGGACAAGAAGCCGATCAAAACCTGGTCGCGCCGCTCGATGGTTTTGCCGGAATTCATCGGCCTGACCATTGCCGTGCACAACGGCAAGCAGCACGTACCGGTCTATATCACCGACCAAATGGTCGGCCACAAGCTCGGCGAATTCGCGCTCACGCGCACGTTCAAGGGCCACCCTGCGGACAAAAAAGTCCAAAGGAAGTAAGGAACGACCATGTCTGAAACACGTGCAGTCCTTCGCGGCGTCCGCCTCTCGGTCGACAAGGGTCGCCTGGTGGCTGATTTGATCCGCGGCAAAAAGGTGGATCAAGCGCTCAATGTTCTGGAGTTCACCCAGAAAAAGGCCGCTGTGATCATCAAAAAAGTGCTCGAGTCGGCGATTGCCAACGCCGAGCACAACGACGGTGCCGATATCGACCGCGCGCCAAGGGTCGCGGTAATCGCATCAGCAAGCCCACGTGCCATGTGTACGTGACGGTTGGCAACTAGGAAGGCCTGGAAGAACTATGGGACAAAAAATACACCCTACCGGCTTTCGCCTGGCGGTTACCCGCAACTGGTCCAGCCGCTGGTACGCCAACGACCGTGACTTTGCCGGCATGCTGGCCGAAGACATCAAGGTGCGCGAGTATCTCAAGAAGAAGCTCAAGAACGCCTCGGTTTCGCGCGTCCTGATCGAGCGCCCCGCCAAAAATGCCCGCATCACGATCTACTCGGCCAGGCCGGGCGTGGTGATCGGCAAAAAAGGCGAGGACATTGAAAACCTCAAGCGCGAACTGGCCACGCAACTGGGCGTGCCGGTGGCGGTCAACATCGAAGAAGTGCGCAAGCCCGAAATCGATGCCAAGCTGATCGCCGACAGCATCACGCAACAGCTCGAGAAGCGGATCATGTTCCGCCGTGCCATGAAGCGCGCCATGCAAAACGCCATGCGCCTCGGTGCCAAGGGCATCAAGATCATGTCGTCGGGCCGCTTGAACGGCATCGAAATCGCTCGCTGCGAGTGGTACCGCGAAGGTCGCGTACCGCTTCACACTCTGCGCGCCGACATCGATTACGGCACATCGGAAGCCCACACCACCTACGGCACGATTGGTGTCAAGGTCTGGGTTTACAAGGGTGACAGGCTGGGTCGCAATGATCCGCCGGCCATTGAAACGCCGCGTCCGGACGACGAGCGCCGCCCGCGCGGCCCGCGTCGCGACGGTCGCCCCGGTGGTGATCGCCCAGGTGCCGACCGTCGGGGCCCGCCCCGTGCTGGCACCGGTGCCCGTGGCCCGATCGGCGGCAACGTCGCTCCGGCCGATGGCAGCGACAAGCCCGCTGAAGCGACCGATGCCGTTGCGGCAACGGGTGCGGACGCCACTAAACCCGCCGTTAAGCGCGTCCGAAAAGCCGCGCCCGCTGCAGCAGCGGACGGTGCCAAGACCGAGTAATCGGTCTTTCCCGGGCGTGTTGGGCGCCCGGGTCAGTCCTCACGGAGTAAAAAAACATGCTGCAACCCGCACGCAGAAAGTTCCGCAAGGAACAAAAGGGCCGCAACACCGGCATTGCGACCCGAGGCAACTCGGTGGCATTCGGTGACTTTGGTCTCAAATGTACCGATCGCGGTCGCCTCACCGCACGCCAGATCGAAGCCGCGCGTCGCGCCATTTCACGCCACGTCAAGCGCGGTGGACGGATCTGGATCCGCGTGTTTCCCGACAAGCCCATTTCGACCAAGCCGGCCGAAGTGCGAATGGGTAACGGCAAGGGCAACCCCGAGTACTACGTGGCTGAAATCCAGCCCGGCAAAATCGTGTTCGAGATCGTCGGTGTGCCCGAGGACCTGGCGCGTGAAGCGTTCCGTCTGGCTGCCGCGAAGCTGCCGCTGCGCACCACTTTCGTCACCCGCCAGCTCGGCGCCTGATTCAGGAGAACACGAACATGGCAACCAAATCGAGCAAGAAGAGTTCCAAGGCGACCGTCGCCAAGGTCTCGAAAGCAGCCGAGCTGCGCAACAAGGACGTCGCCGCCCTGTATACGGAAGTCAAGGAGCTGCAAAAGGCTCACTTCGGCCTGCGTATGCAAAAGGCGACGCAACAACTGTCGAACACCGCGACCCTGCGCATCACGCGCCGTGACATCGCACGGGCGAAAACGATCCTTGCTCAAAAGCAAGTCGCGTCGCAGCCCGCAGCCCAGTAAGGAGTGACCATGACGGAAGCTAAAACATCCCTCAAGCGCACCTTGGTTGGCAAGGTGGTTAGCGACAAACGCGAAAAGACCGTGACCGTGCTGGTCGAGCGTCGTGTCAAGCACGAGCTCTACGGCAAGATCGTGGCCAAGACGAGCAAGTATCACGCCCATGACGAGAAGGGCGAGTACCACCTGGGCGACACCATCGAGATCACCGAAAGCCGGCCGATCTCCAAGACCAAGAACTGGGTCGTGACCCGGTTGCTGCAAAAAGCCGCGCTGGTCTGACCGCGGGCCGAAGGCCTTTCCAGGAACGGCCCACAATGTGGGCCGTTTTTCTTTTTCAGGAGGTCCCATCATGATCAAAATCGGCGACACGCTGCCCCGCGCGACCCTGCAGGAATACTCCGAGGTCGAAGGTGCCGGCTGCAGCCTCGGCCCCAATGCGGTCGACGTGACCCAGGCCGCCAAAGGCAAGACCATCGCCCTGTTTGCGCTACCCGGCGCCTTCACGCCGACCTGCTCGGCCCACCACGTGCCAAGCTACGTGGCGCATTTTGACGCGTTGAAAGCCGCCGGCGTCGATGAAATCTGGTGCATCAGCGTCAATGACGCGTTCGTCATGGGCGCCTGGGCGCGCGACCAGAAAACCGACGCCAAGGTGCGCATGTTGGCCGACGGCAGCGCTGCCTTCACCAGCGCCACCGGCCTCACGCTGGACCTCACCAGTCGCGGCATGGGTGTGCGCAGCAACCGCTATTCGATGTTGGTGAAAGACGGCAAGGTCGTCACCCTCAACGTCGAGGCGCCCGGCAAGTTCGAGGTCAGCAACGCCGAAACGCTGCTGTCCCAAGCGCAGGCCCAAGCCAAGGCCTGACCAATCCAACCGAACTTGCGGGGACACCATGACACCGGCTCCGCCGGGCCACCGGCGTCACGCCCGGTCGGAGGTGGGCGGCCTCGCGAAGCAGGCAAGCCTGGCGGCGAGCCTAAAGCATTGCCTTGAGGTAATGCGCCCCGGCATTCGGGTTGTGGTAGTAGGGCGGCACCTCGATGAACCCCAACTCTTCGTACAGCGCGCGCGCCGCTTCCATGTCATCCAGCGTGTCGAGCAGCACGCAGCTGTAGCCGGCGATTCGCGCGACATCGAGCACGGCTTCGCTCAGGCGCCGGCCCAGGCCCAGGCCACGGAATGCGGGCCGTACATAGAGCCGCTTCATCTCCGCCGCGTTGACATGATCGCTGGTGTCGAGCGGGCGCAGCGAGCAGCAGCCCGCGACATGCATCCAGCGCTCTGGTGCAATTCCTGTCGCATGTCGCAGCAGCGTGGTGGGTGCGTGGGGTTGCAACCGGTTGGCCTTGCTGCCGTCGTCTGTCGTACTTGCCCGGCCAGCGCGCAGCGCATCGTCGCGATCGACCAGCGCCATCAGCAGCGCGCCGCGCGGCCCGCCGTACTCGCCTGGCAGACTCGCCATTTCCTCCTCGAAATGCTGGAAGCCCAGATCAATCTGGAGTGACGCACCATAGTCGCGAAAGATCGCCCGGGTGGCCTCCATTTCCTGTGCCGTGCCAGGCGTAATGACCGAAATGACGGGGCGATCCGCCAGTGGCTGTGGGCGGGGGTGATGAAACATCATGCGCGCAGCGAGGCGATCCAGGCCGCCACGCCCACACAGACTGCAAACGCCATCAGCGCCGCGAGCCGTGAAGCCGCATCGTCCCGGCTCGGGGCGACCGTGCCGGCCACCACCAGCTTGTCGCCTGAAATCATCGGTCCGATCAGTCGGTGACGCTTGACTCGCACGTAGTACAGCACCGCCACCAGGTGCAAGCCCGCCAGTGCGATCACCACCCACTTGCCAACGGCGCTGTGCCACCAGGTCGCCAGTTCCACCGTCGCACCCGATACAAAGCGTGTCAAGGGCCCTGAGGCTGCAATCTCGTCATCGGCCACCAGTCCGGTGGTCACCTGCAGCGCGAGGACCGCCAGCAGCGCGAACACCGAGAGTGCGCCCAGCGGCGTGTGGCCGACCAGGTGATCGTGTTGAGCGCGGCCGCGCAGATAAGCGGCCACAGTGCCCGGCGCGTAGGTGAAGGCGCGAAAGCGTGACCAGCGCCCGCCCGCGAAGCCCCAGAACACGCGAAACAGCAGCAGCGCCAGCACCGTGTAGCCAAACCTGAAGTGCCACTCCATCACGCCGCGCAAGCCGCTCATCACCAGCGCGACCACGGCCGCCGCGAGCGTCCAGTGAAACAGCCGGGTCGGCAGGTCCCACACCCGTGTGTTGAGCGTAGGGGCTGTCTGAGGCTTGGTGGGGCCTGATGTCGGCCGGGCTGATTCGCTCATCGGGCAATTCGCAGAGTGGGGAAGTCCGCAGGTTAGCAAACTTGCCAGCGCGCCGGGGAGCGCCCCCCATGTACCATTGCCGGGCGCCAGCGGTGTGCGCCCCGTTACAGTTCGCGCCTGTGCGCTGTTGACGGCACTCTCTGTTCACCTGAAAGGACCCTTTCCCGATGAATCGCGTACGCTCATTTACCCTGGCTGCCCTGTGTGCTGCCATCGCCATCCCGGCCGCCGCCGAGTTTGCCAAGCCCGAAGACGCCATCAAATACCGCCAGAGCGCCCTGTTTCTGCAGGGTCAGCACTTCGGCCGGATCGCCGCCATGGCTAACGGCCGGGCGCCTTACGACGCCGCCGCAGCGCTGGCCAACGCGCAAGTGCTGGCCGACGTGGTCAAGCTGCCGTGGGCCGGCTTCGGCCCGGGGACCGAAGGCGGCAAGGCCAAGCCCGAGATCTGGAAGGAACAAGTCAAATTCAAGGAACTGAGCGACAAGATGATCGCCGAAACCGACAAGCTGGTGGTGGCCGCAAATACCGGCAACCTCGATGCGCTGAAGGCCCAGGCCGGCCCTACCGGCGCCTCGTGCAAGGCTTGCCACGACAGCTTCCGCAACAAATAAAGGTGGCAGTCCCGGGCTGCCTGGTACGACTCGCGCGCATCGCGCGCCTTTGCGACACACGGGCTGAAGCGGCACGTCAAACGCAGAAGCGGCTGTCTAACCGATAGCGGCTTGTGCCCGTACAGCAGGCGTGAGAGCCCGATTCCGTTTGAACCTCCTCAAGCTTCGGCGAGAAGCTTTTCGATCAGCTGGTGCAACTCGGCAAAGTTGGGCTGGCCCACATAGCGCTTGACAATTTCGCCGCGCTTGTTGACCAGGTAACTGGTGGGCGTGAGCTGCACGTCGCCCCAAGCCCGCGCCACCGCGCCGGTGTTGTCGATCGCCACTTTGAACGGCAGCTTGCGCGATTGCGCGAAGTTGACCACGTAGCTCGGCGGGTCGTAGCTCATCGCCACCGCCACGGTGTCGTAGCCGCGCGATTTGTACTTGTCGTAAGTGGCGATCACATTGGGCATTTCGGCCACGCAGGTGACGCAGCTGGTGGCCCAGAAATTAACCAACGTGACCTTGCCCTTGAACTCGGCGCTGGTCTTGTGGCTGCCGTCGAGCAGCACGAAGGTCGAAGCCGGAGCTGCGGACACGCCCGAACTCAGGTAAACGCCAACCCCGATCGCCAAGGCGAGCGCGGTTGCGGCTGCGAAAATGACTTTTTTCATGGTGGGTATTCGATGGGGCCGCATGATTTTAGTTCGGGAAGGCTTTTCGTGTTGGCCGGGTCTTCTTGACGGTCCGCACGCCGGTTCCCGGGCGCTCTTGAACAGGAATTGCGGTGCGTCGCACAGCCGATAATGCTGCGCTATGCCTGTTCCCCGCGTCCGATCTGTCTTGCGCGTGCTGTCTCTGGTGCTGGGGCTCGCCGCCTGCAGCCCCGTCTTCAACTGGCGCGAGGTGCCGGTCGGTGGCGAACTGACCGCGCTGCTACCGTGCAAGCCCGACCGTGCCACGCGCGAGTTGCCATTGGGCGATGGCGGCCGTGGCGGCGTGGTGCAGGTGATGACGCTCGACATGGCTGGTTGCCGCGCCGGCGGCGCGACGTTTGCGGTGGCGCACGCGCAGGCCGGTAGCGCCGAGCAGGCCGAGACTTGGCTGACGGCTTGGCAGGCGGCGACGCGCGCGCAGTGGCAGGGCAGCCAGATTGCCGAAAGCGTGGGCGTCATGCCGCGCGCTGCCACGGCGCCCATGCCGGTGCGGCTCGACATCCGTGGCGAAGGGCCGGACGGGCGCGCCACGCAGGCGCACATCGTGTGGTTTGCCCGCGTCGGCCGATCGGGGAGCGTCGCGCTTTATCAGGCGATGGTGCTCGGCAAGCCTTCAGCGACCGACGCGACCAGGACTTTCTTCGATGGCCTGCACCTGCCGTGACGGCACGCGCTGGACCGGCTGCTGGCGGCTTCGTATTCACCGGGCGTGGCCGCGGCAAGGGCCGCCCCGCATAATCGGCGACGCCCGTTTTTCCTCACATGAACAGCTTCTTGATCATTGCCCACTCCCCGCTCGCCAGCGCGTTGCGACTGGGAGCGCTACACGTGTTTCCCGATTGCGGGTGCGACGTGGTGGCCCTTGACGTGCTGGCCAATGCGCAGCCCGATAAAACCGTCGTGACGGCGCGTGCCCTGCTGGCGCAGCTGCTGGCCCGATCGCCCGACGAACAGGTGCTGATACTGGCCGATGTGTTTGGCGCCACTCCTTGCAATGTGGCGCAGAAAGCGGCCGACGACCCTCGGACGCGGCTAGTCGCTGGCGCCAACCTGCCGATGTTGCTGCGCGCCCTGAGCTACCGCCATGAGCCGATGGACGCGCTGGTGCAGCGCGCCGTCACCGGTGGCACTTCGGCTGTGATGGAGGTTGCCCCGACGCCGCAGGAGCATCCTTCGTCCGGAAAGAACGCATAGTGATCAAGTCCACCATTCAGATCAGCAACAAGCTGGGTCTGCATGCGCGCGCCTCGGCCAAGCTGACCAAGCTCGCCGCCAGCTTTCCGTGCGAGGTGTGGCTGTCGCGTGGCGACCGTCGCATCAACGCCAAAAGCATCATGGGCGTGATGATGCTGGCGGCCGGCATCGGCGTTACGGTCGAGTTGGAGACCGATGGCGAGCGCGAGCAGGAGGCGCTGGACGCCATTCTCGCGCTGATGACCGACAAGTTTGGAGAAGGCGAATGACCTTCGCTGTTCATGGCTTGCCAGTGGCCCGCGGCATTGCCATCGGGCGCGCCGTGCTCGTGGTGTCGAGCCGGGTCGACGTGGCGCACTACTTTGTCAAGCCAGAAGAGGTGGCGAGCGAAATCCAGCGCGTGCGCAGCGCCCGCAATGCCGTGGCCGAAGAGCTGCAGCGGCTGCAGACCAGCCTGGCACTGATGGGGCCGAACGAGGCGCCGCACGAACTGGCAGCCCTGCTCGAAGTGCATCAGATGCTGCTGCAGGACGAAATGCTGTCGAACGGCATCAAGCATTGGATCAGCGAGCGGCTCTACAACGCCGAATGGGCGCTGACGACCCAGCTCGAAGCGCTGGCGCGCCAGTTCGACGAAATGGAAGACCAGTATCTGCGCGAGCGCAAGGCCGACCTGGAGCAGGTGGTCGAGCGATTGCTGCGCCACATGCGCGGCACTGCCGCCGTGCTGGCGCCGACGCCGCCACGCCGCAAGCAGGGCACGACGGCGCATGTCCAGGCCGACGGCCAAGGAGGCGACTCCACGGTCGGCGACGGCGTCGATGCGCCGCTGGTGCTCATTGCGCACGACCTGGCGCCGGCCGACATGCTCAAATTCAAGCAGAGCCTGTTCGCCGGCTTCGTGACCGACGTCGGCGGGCGCACCTCACACACCGCCATCGTCGCGCGCAGCATGGACATTCCGGCCGTGGTCGGCGCCCGCGTGGCGAGCCAGCTGGTGCGCCAGGACGACTGGGTGATCATCGACGGCGACGCCGGCGTGATGATCGTCAACCCCTCGCCCATCATCCTGGCCGAATACGGCTTCAAGCAGCGCCAGGGCGAGCTGGAGCGCAGCCGTCTCGAGCGTTTGCTGCACAAGCCGGCGGTCACGCTCGACGGCCAGCGCGTCGACCTGCTGGCCAATATCGAGATGCCCGAAGACACACTGGGCGCGGTCAAGGCCGGCGCGGTCGGCGTCGGGCTTTTCCGCAGCGAATTCCTGTTCATGGGACGGGAAGCCCGGCGCCTGACGCGGCTGCCCGACGAAGAAGAGCAGTACCAGGCCTATCGGCGCGCGGCCGAGGGGATGCAGGGCATGCCGGTCACCATTCGCACGATCGACATTGGCGCCGACAAGCCGCTCGACAGCAAGCCGGCGCGTGACGGCACGCAGCTGAATCCGGCTCTCGGCCTGCGCGCCATTCGCTGGAGCCTGTCCGACCCGGCGATGTTCCTGACGCAACTGCGCGCCCTGTTGCGGGCCGCCGCGCACGGTGAAATCCACGTGCTGATTCCGATGCTGGCGCACGCCAGCGAAATCCGCCAGACGCTGGCGCTGCTTGACACCGCCCGCGCCGAACTTGACCAGCGCGGCGCCGTGCACGGCCCGGTCAAGCTCGGCGCAATGATCGAGATTCCGGCCGCCGCGTTGACGCTGCGCATCTTTCTGAAGCACTTCGACTTCCTGTCGATCGGCACCAATGACCTGATCCAGTACACGCTGGCCATCGACCGCGCCGACGAGGCGGTGGCGCACCTGTACGACCCGTGTCATCCGGCCGTGCTGCGGCTGGTGGCCGACACCATCGCCGAGTGCAGACGTCAGGGCAAGGGCGTCAGCGTGTGCGGCGAAATGGCAGGCGATCCGGCGTTCACGCGGCTGTTGCTGGGTTTCGGCCTGCGCAGCTTCTCGATGCACCCGTCGCAGATCCTGGCGGTCAAGCAGGAGGTGCTGCGCGCCGACACCACCAAGCTCGCAGCGTGGGCACAAAACGTGCTCGAATCGGACGATCCCGCGGCGGTGATGGCGGGTTGATGCGCGCGGCGAAGTTAAACGAGATATGTCTCTAGCGCCCACAGTACAGGCGTGAGATGCTATCGGGTTTGTAGCGGATCGGATTGTGCAAGCATTCCTGCCACGCCGCCCACAACAAAACGAAACATGCCGATACCGCCCCGAAAAGACTGGGCGCGGCAACGCCCGCACCATCGGGCTTCCTCTTTTTCACACATGGAAGCTCTCATGAAACCTTGGATCAAACGCACTCTTTTCGGTGTCGCCGGCGCCGCCCTCGTGGCGGGTAGTCTGGGCAGCCTCAGCGGCTGCGCCGGTCATCGCCACGGCTGGAACGCAGGCGACGGCGCCGAGTTCCGTACCAAGATGGTCGAGCGCGTGGGCACCAAGCTGGAGCTCGATGCCGCGCAAAAGCAAAAGCTCGAAACGCTGGCTGGAAAGCTGCACGCGCAGCGCATGGCTGTTCGCGCAGCCGGCAGCCCGGGTGAGCCGGGTTCGCAGTTCCGCGCGCTATTTGCCGCCAGCCAGTTCGACCAGGCCGGTGCCGCCCGGCTGATCGACGAGAAGACCGCCGCCGTGAAGAGCGGCAGCGCCGAGGTGATCTCCGCCGCCGCCGACTTCTTCGACCACCTGAGCCCGGCACAGCAGCAGAAGGTGCGCGACTTCATGGAACGCGGCGGTCGCTGGGGGAGAAGGTGATCACCTCCAGGCTGCGCGCACTGCGTGTCGCTTCGCCAACCCCTTGCAGTGGCTGCACCGGTGGCCCGGCGCAGCCCGGTCCCACGGTGGTCCTGGAAGGGGGCGTGCCGGCATGACCGGTGGAGCTGACGTGCTGCCCGCTAGTGCGTCCGCGACAATGCCGGCATGTCACCACGCATCCTGCTGATCGACGACGACGAGCATCTGGCGGCGCCGCTGGCGAGCTATTTCGCGCGCTTCGATTGCGTGCTCGAGAGCGCCACGCGTCCGAGTAAGGGGCTGGCAATGCTGCGCAATGGCGGCTACGAGGCCGCGATCCTCGACGTCATGCTGCCCGAGATGGACGGCTTTGCGCTGTGCCGCGAGATCCGCAAGGAGAGCAATATCCCGATTGTCATGCTGACGGCGCGCGGCGAGGTGATGGACCGGGTGGTGGGGCTCGAGCTTGGTGCCGACGATTACCTGCCCAAGCCCTTCGAGCCACGCGAACTGGTGGCGCGAGTGCAGACCATCCTGCGGCGCCAGCGTGCGGTGCGGGTCGCGCCATCGCCTGTACAGCGGCTGGTGTTCGACGGCTTGGCCATTGACCTCGATAAGCGCGAGGTGCTGCGCCAGGGCGAACCGGTCGAGCTGACCGGCACCGAGTTCGAACTGCTGGCGCTGCTGGCGCTGGAGCCCGGCAAGGTGTGGAGCCGCGACGAGATCCTGAACCGCCTGCGCGGCCACGAGGCCGAGCTCTACACGCGCGCCGTCGACATCGTGGTCAGCCGGCTGCGCAAGAAGCTGGAGCCGCTGGACTGCATCAAGACCTTGCGCAACGCGGGCTATGCGCTCGCTGTCGGGAGATGAGCTCGCCCCCAGGCTGCGCTCACTTCGTGTCGCGAGCCAACCCGCGACGGGGGTGCTCCGGCCGCCCGTACGTGCGAAGCGCGGACTCCGGCGCGCTGGCGACCGGGCGTGGCGGCCCGTGACGGAATCAGACGCGTCATGAGAAACACCGGGCTTGCTGAGCGGCGCCGCTGGCGGCATCGCTGGCGGCACTCGCTGCGTGCGCGGCTCATTACCGTGTTCGTGTTGCTGGCGCTGGCGATGGCGGCGGTGTTCATCGTCGGCGTGCGCAGCACCTTGGCCGAGGGCTGGCGCGAGGCCGGCCGGCCGCTCATCGCCGACTACGTGGATCGCCTGACGGCCGAGCTCGGCACGCCGCCCGACCCGGTGCGCGCGCAGGCGCTGGTGGCGCGGCTGCCGATCTCGATCCGCATCGAGGGGCCGACGGTGAGCTGGGATTCGGACCCCGGCCGAACTGCTGCGCGCGCCGAGCGCCAGGCGCACCAGGGTGCAGTGCCCCGCGCCGGCGAGCTGTTCACCCGCACCACGGCGGACGGCCATCGGGTGATCTTCGGGTTGGCCCTGCCGGACTGGCAGCGTGGGCCGCACGGCCTCGGCTGGATCACGCTGGCGCTGCTGCTGGCGCTGATCGTCGCCGCCTACGCCTATGTGCGGCGCCTGCTGCACCCGCTGGACGACATTCGCGCCGGTGCCGAGCGCTTCGGACGCGGCGCCCTCGAGGCGCCGATCCCGCTGCGTCGGCGCGACGAGCTGGGCGACCTGGCGCAGCGCATCAACACCATGGCGCACGACATCCAGGGCATGCTGGACGCCAAGCGCGGGCTGCTGCTGGCGCTCAGCCACGAGCTGCGCTCGCCGTTGACGCGCGCCCGGCTCAACGTCGAACTGCTGCCGGCGACGCCGGAAGGCGCGGCCGAGCGTGCCGCACTGCTGCGCGACCTGAACCAGATGCGCGACCTGATCAGCGGCCTGCTCGAAAGCGAACGTCTGGCCAGCCCGCATGCCGCGCTGCAGCGCGAGCCGGTCGACCTGGCGGCGCTGGTGCGCGAAGTGGCGGCCGAAGTCACCGCCACGGCCGCCGATGCGGAAAGTGCGCGCGATGTGCGCATCACCCTGGATCTCGCGCCCGACCTGCCCCCGTTGGCCCTCGACCGCACCCGCATTCGCCTGCTGCTTCGCAACCTGCTCGACAACGCGTTGCGCTACAGCGCCGAGGCTGCGCAGCCGCCGCACTTTGCGCTGCGCCGCACCGGGGCGGGGGTTGAACTGGAAGTGCGCGACTACGGCCCGGGGGTCGAAGCCGCGCAGCTGGAGCGGCTGACCGAACCGTTCTACCGAACCGACGGTGCGCGCGTTCGCGCCACGGGCGGCGTCGGGCTCGGCCTGTACCTGTGTCGGCTGGTGGCACAGGCGCACGGCGGCAGCCTGTCGGTGCGCAATGCGGCGCCCGGTCTGCAGATCAATGTGCGATTGAATTCATAGTCGCTTGCGCCCGGATATCGGGTGTTTCAAGCTCTTATCTCTTGCACCCAACAGGCTGTCGCCTGCGCTACCGGCATGCGTCCAGCACGACGCTACGATGCCGCTCTGCAGCCCCGCACACGCATTCCAAGGAGATTCCATGAGCGCTCTTGCCAACCATCAGGTCCGCCTCGCCAAACGCCCCGAGGGCGCCGCCAAGCGCGATGACTGGCGCTTTACCACGGAACCCGTGGCCGATCCGGCCGAGGGCGGCGTGCAGGTCAAGGTACTGTCGCTCTCGCTCGACCCAGCCATGCGCGGCTGGATGAACGAGGGCAAGAGCTACATCGCGCCGGTCGAGATCGGTGCGGTGATGCGCGCCGGCGGCATCGGCCGCGTGGTCGCCTCGAAGAATCCGGGCTTCGCGGTCGGCGACACGGTCTACGGCACGCTCGGCGTGCAGGAATACCTGGCGCTGGCGCAAGACGAGATTGCGCGCAGCGGCCTGGCCAAGGTCGACCTCCGCCTCGGCTCGGCCACGCAATGGCTCAACGTGCTCGGCATGCCCGGCATGACCGGCTACTTCGGTCTGATGGAAGTCGGCCTGCCCGAGGCCGGCGAGACAGTGGTGGTGTCGGGCGCGGCCGGCGCTGTGGGTCAGACCGTCGGCCAACTCGCCAGGATCAAGGGCTGCCGCGTGGTCGGCATCGCCGGCGGCCAGGCCAAGTGCGACTGGGTGGTCGAGGAGCTGGGCTTCGACGCCTGCATCGACTACAAGGCCGGCCCGACGGCGGTGCGCGACGGCCTGAAGGCGCACTGCCCGAAGGGCGTGGACATCTACTTCGACAACGTGGGGGGCGAAATTCTCGACGCGGTGTTGGCCAAACTGGCGCGGGGCGCCCGCATCATCATTTGCGGCGCCATCAGCCAGTACAACAACACGACACCGGTGCAGGGCCCCAAGAACTATTTGAGCCTGCTGGTGAACCGCGCCCGCATGCAGGGCATTGTGGTGTTCGACTACGCCGATCGCTACCCGGTGGCCATTGCCGAGATGGCCGGCTATCTGAAAGACGGCCGCATGAAGAGCAAGGAAGACGTGGTCGAAGGGCTCGACACCTTCCCCGAGGCCCTGAACCGGCTGTTCAGCGGCGCCAACTTCGGCAAGCTGGTGCTGCAGGTCGCGAAGGACTGAAGCGTGAGGCCGGCGCCAGAGTCCCGCGCGGCGTAAGCGCGGCCCGGGTATGGCGGTTGCTCTTCAGGCGTCGGAGTCGTCGGGCCGCAGGGGGATGTCGCCCAGCGCTTCGTCATCGCGCACGCCCCTGGCAATCTTCAGCAGGTCGATCGACAAACCGTCGGTTTGACCGGAAAAACCCTTGGCAATGCCTTCCAGCACAGTCGACAGTTCAAGGGCGCCATCGTCGTGGGCGTCCATGCTGATGTTCAGAATGCGCGCGGCCATCTGCCGGTAGGTCACGGCGCCCGAGTGTTCAAGTGCCGCCACGAGGTCGAGGTAAAGCGCAAGGTTCAGGTCGAAGACCAGTTTTGGTGTGATGTGGAAGTCTTCGTTCTCGTTCGCCATCGGTCGGCTCCTAGTTGAGTGGTATCGACTCTAGCCAGAAAAGCGCGCGCCGGGTATTGGCGCGGGCCCGCTGCCGGCCTGGCGGATGTTGTAACGATATTGTCTTGATAGCTTTCTGCGCCCGCTTTGCGGGCGTTACAGGCCGATTTGGCTAAAACCAGCCGAGCCGCAGCACGAGCGCCGATGCAGCGCAGACCAGCAGAAAGGGAATGCTGATTCGGTGGAACTCAGCCAGCCCATTCGGCAGTCTAGCCAGCCGCAGCGCAATCAGGTTGGCGAGCGACCCCAGCACGAAGCCCAAGCCACCGACGCTGACGCCGGCCGCCAGTGCCGGCAGGTCGTGCACGTAGGGGTCAAGCAGGATGGTGGCCGGCACGTTGCTGATGACCTGCGAGGTGGCAATGGCCGCCAGGTAGCCGCGCCAGCCTTCGCCGATCGGCCACGCACCGAGCAACGCGGCCACGGCCGGCAGCTCGGCCGTCTGGCGCAGGTCGACGAACATCAGGGCGATGCTCGCGAGCAGCACCCAGTCGATGCCGCGCAGCACGCGCGGATGCAGCAGTAACGCGCCGAACACCGCGCCGAGACCGGCCAGCAGCCAGTGCCGGTCGAGTGCGATCACAAAGCCGACAAACAGCACACCGGCCAGCGCCAGCAGGCGCGGTTGCACCGCTGCGGCATCGCTTCCGGCCTTGACCGCGATCGGCGTGCGTGGCACCAGCAGCCACACCGCGACGACGAGCCAGAACAGCATCACCGCCACCGTCGGCGCCATCATTCCCATGAAGCCAAAGAAGCTCTGGCCCGACTGGTGCCAGAGGTAGAGGTTCTGCGGGTTGCCGATCGGTGTCAGCGCCGAACCGGCGTTGACGGCCAGCGCCTCGAGCACCACCAGCCGCGCCAGCGGCAGATGCGCCTGGGTCGCCAGCACACGGGTCAGCGGCACCAGCAGAAAGAGGCTGACGTCGTTCGTCACTAGCGCCGACAGCAGCGCGGCGCCGCCCGTGAGCCAGAAGGCGAGCACGCGCAGGTCGGTCATGCGCGCCAGCAGGCGCTGCGCCGCAGATTGCAGCACGCCGCTTTGCTCGACGCCCTGCGTGATGGCCAGCAGGCCGGCCAGCGCGCCCACCGTTTGCCAGTCGATCAGTTGCAGCCAGTCGAGCGGCGCCCGGGGCCGCAGCAGCGCAAAGCCGATGGCCACGGCCGCCAGCAGCCACAGCAAGCCGCTGCCGCTGCCGTGTCCAGGCGCTTTGCCCGGGCCGGCTTCAGTGGCCGACGCGCTCACGCAGTTCGCGCTTGAGCACCTTGCCGATCGGACTGCGTGGCAGCTCGCCGATGAATTGCAGGCTCGCCAGCCGCTGCGTCTTGCCGAGTTGCGCGTTGCTCCATTGCAGCAGCGTCTCGGCGCAGGTGTCGTCGCCGGCGCGGCGCACGACGAACGCCACTGGCGTCTCGCCCCATTGCGCCGAAGGCACGCCCACCACCGCCACATCGGCCACCGCCGGGTGCGCACGAACCACGGCTTCCAGGTCGCTCGGGTAGATGTTGAAGCCGCCGCTGATGACCATGTCCTTCTTGCGGTCGAACAGGGTCAGAAACCCGTCGGCGTCGAAGCGACCCACGTCGCCGGTACGGATGAAGCGCTTGCCGTCCGGCGCGAACCACTCGACCTCGCGCGTCCTGTCCGGGTGGCGGTGGTAGCCCACCATCATGCCGGCCGAGTGGCCCACCACCTCGCCGGCTTCGCCGGTCGGCAATTCGTGCCCGGCCTCGTCGATCAGGCGGATGTCGCTGCCCTCGGCCGGACGGCCCACCGTGTGCAGCTTGTCCGGATGCAGGTGCGCATCCAGGATGCAGGTGCCGCCGCCCTCGGTCATGCCGTAGAACTCGGTCAGTCCGCCCGGCCAGCGCTGAAGCACATCGGCCTTGAGCGCAGCGCTGAAAGGTGCGCTGGTGCTGAATTTGAAACGGAATGACGACAGGTCGTGCACGCCGAAGTTCGGCTGCGCCATCAGCCGCTGGTACTGCACCGGCACCAGCATGGTGTGAGTCACGCGATGCTGCTGCGCGAGGCGCAGGTAGGCGGCGGCGTCAAACTTGGGCATCAACACCACGCAGCCGCCGTAGGCCAGCGTCGGGAAAAAGACGACCAGCGTCGTGTTGGAGTAGAGCGGCGTCGACAGCAGGGTGACCGTGTCCGGCCCGTACTGGTACGTCCCGCCGCGTCGCACGTGCGCCCAGCGCATGCCGTGGCCCTGCACGATGCCCTTGGGCTCGCCGGTGGTGCCGGACGAATAGATGATGTTGAAGGGCCAGGCGGGCTGGGGCTCCACGGCCTCGGGCTGCGCGCCCACCGGCGCCAGCCAGTTGGCCAGTGCGCGGCCCACGCCAGTGCCGTCGAGCGCGACGCGGGCAATGGTCTCGGCACTCGCCGGGCCGATGACCTCGGCCGCCGATGCATCGGTGAACAGAATGCGCGCGCCGGCGTCTTGCACCATGCGGGCCAGGCTGGCCGGCGTCGAACCGGGCGCAAGCGGTGCCACCGCCACGCCGGCGCGCAGCGCGCCCATAAACACCGCCGCATAGTTCACCGACGACAGGGCGCAGATCGCGATCGCGTCACCGGCCTGCAGGCCATCGCGCTGCAAGGCGCTCGCTATGCGGTCCATCAACGCGTCGAGTTCGCCATAGGTCAGCGCGTGGCTGCTGTCGCGCAACGCGGGGCGGTCGGGTTGTTCGCGGCCATGGAGCCGGATCAGGTCGGCGATCACGCCGAAGTCGCGTTCCAGCAGCGTGGAGAAAGTGTCGGTCGGGTTCATGGCGCGCAGTTAAGGGGATGGAGCGGAGGGAGGATCGGGCAGGTGGGGCAGTGTGGCGGGGTTTGCCGCCGGAAGCAAAGGCGAAGGGGGCAAGCTTGCTGACCACCCTTGGTAGCTGCTGGAAGCGACCGGAGTCGTCCACGCGATCAAAAGCATAGTTGTTCTTGCACTGATTACGGGCGATAGCGCCTGATTCGAGACCTGACATCGTTTCGAAAACGCGCCCTGCAGGCCTCAAAAAGTTCGCATCGCTGCGACCACGCACGCGCGCTACAGTGGCAACGCTAGCGCGCCCTCGCCATCAACGCGGGCGCTTGCGCGACCCACAACAAGCCGAACTGGAGACAACGATGTCGAATCGACGTGCTTGGCTGGCGGGGTGGATGCTCGTGGCCGCGGCCGGGCCCCTCGGCGCCTGCAGCAGCGTGCGCTACGTGGTTGCGACGGTGGCCGGCCTGCCGACGAACAAGGACATCCTGTTCTGGACCGATCCACAGCGCAGCAAGGCGTTCCGGATGATGGAGAAACTCACCGACGCGCATGTGATCAAGGCGGGCGGCACGCCGTATCCGCTGGCGCAGGGCGTGCCGTTGGCGCCGGCATGGCAGGACGAAAGCAAGCTCTGGACCATCGACAGCTACATGCAGGACCAGCACAGCGCGGGCGTGATCATCGTGCAGGGCGATAAGATCCGGCTCGAGAAATACGGCTTGGGCTTCGACGAAAAAGGCAAGTGGACGAGTTTTTCGGTCGCCAAGTCCTTCACCTCGACCATGGTCGGCGCGGCCATTCGCGACGGCGACATCAAGAGCCTGAACGACCCGGTGACGCGCTACATTCCTGACCTGAAGGGCAGCGGCTACGACGGTGTGACGATTGCGCAACTCATGACGATGCGCTCGGGGGTGCGCTGGAACGAGGACTACGCCGATCCGAAATCCGACGTCGCGCAGTTCAACGCGCAGCAGCCCGAGGGCGACATCGACCCCGTCACCGCCTACATGCGCAAGCTGCCGCGCGCGGCGCCGCCTGGCACTCGCTGGCACTACAACACCGGCGAAACCAATCTGGTCGGTGTGCTGATCGAAAAGGCGGTGCACAAGAGCCTGTCGGATTACCTGTCGGAAAAGGTCTGGCAGCCCTTCGGCATGGAAGCCGACGGCGCCTGGTTGCTGAATACCGCGGGGCACGAAATCGCGGGTTGCTGCGTCTCGGCGCGGCTGCGCGACTACGCGCGCTTCGGCGTCTTCGTGCTGCAGGACGGGCGCACCGGCGGTAAATCTGTCGTGCCCGATGGCTGGTTCCAGGCGGCCGGCCACAAGCAGGCCGACATCGGCGACCCCGGGCGCGGCTACGGCTATTTCTGGTGGACTTACGACGACGGCAGCTTCGCCGCACAAGGCATCTTCGGCCAGGGAATCTTCATCGACCCCAAGCGCAAGCTCGTGATCGCCAGCAACGGCAACTGGCCCGTGGCGAGCGACAAGGCACGCGGCGCGCGCCGCACGGCGTTCTATCGCGCAGTACAGGCGGCGATTGATCGGGAGCGTCAATCGCGCTAGCAGACTGCTTCACTGCTTCCCACATCGCCGCGGCTGCTCATCGGCGGCTTTCACAGGGCGAACATTCGGCGTCTGCGATGGCGCCCGGCCCCACCGACGCTGCCCGCAGTCGTTCAGCCCTGGATTGTCCGGCACGGCTGACACCGTGAAAGAAAGTAGCGATCTGTGCGGCACGCCGATCGGGGCCCGGTCAACGCGCGGCCCGTTGGGCGCGTTGTCTGCAGAAGGCCGCAGTCCGATGCGACCCTCCAACGCAGCCAGGAGCCACCCATGACCTTTTCCGCAACACGCGCCGTTGTGCGCGCCGACGACAAGCGTTCCGGCCCGCCGACCCGACGGCCTTCCCATCAGCCCGCCTCGGCTTGAGATCACAGGCCGGCGGCGTGAGTCTGCTGCTCCGCGTGGTAGCTGCTGCGCAGCATAGCGCCAACGGCGGCGTGAGAAAATCCCATCTTGTAGGCCTCGTTCTCGAACATCCTGAAGGTGTCGGGGTGCACGTCGCGCCGCTCCCGAGCGCGTGAAGTCGACGGTGCCAGGTAGCGGCCGATGCGCAGCATCTTGAGGCCGTGCGCGCGCATGTCGCGCATCACCTGCAGGGCCTCTTGGTCGGTCTCGCCGAGGCCGACCAGGATGGCGCCCTGGGTCGCCACGTCAGGATACGGCGCGTTGAACTTCTTCAGCAAATTCAGGCTGAGCGGATAGTCGCTGCGGGGGCGTGCTTCCTTGTACTGGCGCGGCGCGGTTTTCAGCCTAAGTTTCATCACGTCGAGCGACGCGGCCTTCAGGATTTCGATGGCGCGGTCGTGGCGGCCGCGAAAGTCGGGCGCCAGGATCTCGATCTGCGTCATCGCCGGGACCTTGCGGATGGGGCGGGTGCAGTCGACGAAGTGCCTGCTGCTGCCGTCGCGCAGATCGTCGCGTTCGACGCTCGCGATCCCCACATCCTTGAGCCGCAGCCTGACAATAGCGCCGTGTGCACTTGTCGCCCAAGATCATGAAGGTCGCGGTCGCGGTCGCGGTGCCGTTGCCGGCGCAGTCGCCAATGTTCGGGCACGAGGCTTCTTCACACACGGTGTGCAGGTTGTTCTGGCGCAATATCTGCTTGATTTCGTGAAAGCGCGTGTCGGCGAACCGGCCTTGACGCGAATCTATTCGGGCTTTTCAGTCGCTCGCCCTGCACCACCTTGACCGGGATGCGTGATAGCTTGGCCGCCGCCATTTGCTTGGCGAGGGGCTTGTAATGGTCGGCGCGCTACGCCTCGCGCAGGACGTCCGGAGTGCTCATTGAATCAGGGCGCGAGATAGATGTCGAGCTTGCCCGCCAGCACGCGCGCCGCTTCGTCCCAAGTGGCTTGGACGCCGATGGTAGAAAGATCAACTGTTCTCAGCCCTGCGTAGCCGCAGGCGTTGATGCGCGAAAACGGCTCCAGGTCCATCGCCACGTTGAGCGCCACGCCGTGGTAGGTGCAATGGCGGCTGACCTTGATGCCTAAAGCGGCGATCTTGCCCAAGCCCCGGAAGGGGTCGGGCGCACTCTCGCCCAGGCCTTCCCCCGCCATCGGGAGGGGACGTGAATCGCGCCCCCTCGCTGTGGGAGCGGGTTGGGCTGAGGGGTCCAGCCGGGCGTGCGAGAACGGATCGTCGAGCCGCACGTAGATTCCCGGCGCGCCCAGCACGCGGTGCCCGGTGACGCCGAAATGCGCCAGCGTGCGCAGAACCGACTCCTCGATGCGGTAGACGTATTCCTTGACGAAGTAGCCGGCGCGCGTCAGGTCGACCAGCGGATAAGCCACCACCTGCCCGGGCCCGTGATACGTCACCTGGCCGCCCCGGTCGGTCTGCACCACCGGAATGTCGCCCGGGTTCAGCAGGTGCTGCGCCTTGCCGGCCAACCCCTGCGTGTAAACCGCAGGATGCTCGCAAATCCATAGCGCGTCCCGCCTGTCAGGGGAACGCTCCAGCGTGAACTGCTTCATGGCCACCCAGGTGGCCACATAGTCGACGCGGTCTAAAAATTCGGTCTGCATCGAGCCGCTTAGAGCACAACCTTGACCATGGGATGACCCGAAAGCGCCCGATACAGGTCATCGAGCTGCTCGCGGCTGGTGGCGGTGACGGTGATCGTCACGCCGAGATAATTGCCGGCCTTGCTGTCGCGCAGCGCGATCGTGCTGGCGTCAAAGTTTGGATCGAACTGCCTGGCGATCTGCGTCACTGCATGCACGAATCCGTCGCCGTTGTTGCCCATCACCTTGATCGGAAACTGGGATGGGTACTCGATCAGCGAGTCCGTGCGCAGATCGCCAGCGGGCAGTGGCTGCGGACTCGATGGGGCGCCAGCAGTGGCGGTTGCGGGCGGGCTGGTGTCGGTGTTTTTCATGTCAGGTTCCTGCGCGGCTCCGACGGCGGCGGTCGCGCCAGTACAACGCGAACGCCCGGATTTCGCGACTCGCGCGGGGGGAATGGCAGAAGGGCATGGGTTTTTACTTATACTCGGTGGCTTTGTAGCAATACGCAGTTAGCGCTTTGGGCTTTCATTGCACATGAACATATATGCTCAAGACGAGGAGCTGCAAGAGCTTGACGCCGATTTCAAGCCGTTGACCGCCGATGAGGCGCGGCAACTGCGAACCAAACTGTCGTCGGTGTCGCCCTGGCAGGTCATTGCGGGACAGGGCGTTGTGGGGCTGTTGGTGGCTTTGGCTGCCTGGGGTCTGGCGGGCCGGGCGAGCGCCGGTTGGTCGGCCGGATATGGTGCGCTGGCCGTCCTCCTGCCGGCCGCAGCGTTTGCGCGGGGCTTGACCGGTCGGTTTGCTTCCCTGAATGCGGGGACGGCCATGGTGGGGTTCGTGGTTTGGGAGATGGTCAAACTGGCTTTGACAGTGGCGCTGCTGGTGGCTGCGCCAAGGCTGATTACGGCGCTGAGCTGGCCGGCCATGCTGGTGGGTTTGGTAGTGACAATGAAGGCGGCTTGGGTGGTGGCGATGTTTGCCTCCAGGCGCCAGAAACAACGAGACGAGTACACGGATGTCTGCTGAAACTGTTGCGGAGCATGGCCAGACCGCTGGTGAATACATCATTCACCATTTGACGTTTTTCCAAAGCAAGGCGGCTGCGAGCGTTGTCGACTTCACCGTTTTCAACTTCGACTCGATCTTTTTCTCGATTCTGTTGGGCGTGATTGGCTGCTGGGGGCTCTGGCTCGCAGCGCGCAACGCAACTTCAGGTCCGCCGGGGCGCTTCCAGGCCGCGGTCGAAATCCTGGTTGAAATGGTCGACGGCCAAGCCAAAGGCCTGGTGAGCAATGCCACCAGCCGTAAGTTTGTTGCGCCGCTCGGGCTGACCATTTTTGTCTGGGTCATGATGCTCAATGGGATGGACTTGCTCCCAGTCGATTTGTTCCCGGCCCTCTGGGGTCAAATCGTCGGTGCCACCGGAGGAAATGTCGAACACGCGTATTTGCGTGTCGTTCCCACGGCCGACCTCTCGGTTTGCATGGGGCTGTCGGTTTCGGTGTTGCTGATCTGCCTGTACTACAACATCAAGATCAAGGGCATGGGCGGCTGGGCGCACGAACTGGTCACCGCGCCGTTTGGCACCAGCAAGAACCCGCTCTTCGCGCTCATTCTGGGCATCTGCAACTTCGCGATGCAGATCGTCGAATTCATCTCCAAGACGGTATCGCACGGCATGCGGCTATTCGGCAACATGTATGCGGGTGAGTTGATCTTCTTGCTGATCGCAATGATGGGTGGGGCCTGGACGTTCTCCGCCACCGGCGTCGGTTTTGCGATCGGCCACATCATCACCGGCACCGCATGGGCGATTTTCCACATCCTGATCATCACCATCCAGGCGTTCATCTTCATGATGCTGGCGCTGGTCTATATCGGGCAGGCGCACGATCACCACTGATCGGGCTTCTCGGTTTCGTTTTTTCTTTCCTCTTCAACCACAAGTCCTCTAGGAGTCATCATGGAAGTAATCAGCTTTGTTGCATTGGCCGCCGGCCTGATCATCGGTCTCGGCGCGGTCGGTGCCTGTATCGGCATCGGCATCATGGGCAGCAAGTACCTCGAATCCGCCGCACGCCAGCCTGAGCTGATGGGTGAACTGCAAACCAAGATGTTCTTGCTGGCCGGCCTGATTGACGCCGCCTTCATTATTGGTACCGGTGTTGCGCTGTGGTTTGCCACGGCCAACCCGTTCCTGGCGCAAATCGCCAACCTGCCGAAGTAAGCGCCCCTTTCTTGTCGAGACAGCGTTTCCCCAGGAACCGCGTTCGGATCCAATTCCAGAAAGAGGGTGAAAAGTGAGCATTACCGGTACTTTAATCGTCCAGATGATCGTGTTCCTGATTCTTGTCGGGTTCACGATGAAGTTCGTGTGGCCGCCGATCGCCAAGGCGCTGGACGAGCGGGCCCAGAAAATTGCTGACGGTCTGGCCGCCGCCGACAAGGCCAAGGCCGAGTTGTCTGCGGCCAATACACGCGTCGAAGGCGCACTGAGCCAGGCCCGCAACGAGACCGCGCAGCGCTTGGCAGACGCTGACCGCCGTGCCCAGGCCATCATCGAAGAAGCCAAGACGCGTGCCACTGAAGAGGGCAACAAGATCATCGCTGCCGCCAAGGCGGAAGCTGATCAGCAAGCCGTGAAGGCGCGCGAAACCTTGCGCGAGCAAGTGGCTGCGCTCGCCGTCAAGGGCGCCGAACAGATCCTGCGCAAGGAAGTAAATCCAGGCGTCCACGCTGAATTGCTGGCCCGCCTGCAGACCGAGCTCTGAACCCGAGCCTGCACAAGGGAATCACCATGGCAGAACTCGCCACCATTGCACGCCCCTATGCCGAAGCCTTGTTCAAGGCATCGGCGTCGGATCTTCATGGCGCCGGCGTCTGGCTCGATCAAATGGCTGCGATTGCGGGCAATCCGCAAGTCCAGCAATTTGCCGACAACCCCAAAGCGACGACGGAGCAGGTATTGGATGTCGTAGTCGGCGCTTTTGGCGCTGCGCTGCCGCCCGCTGCACATAACTTTCTGACCGTATTACTGGAAAACGGCCGGTTCCCGGTGCTGCCCGAAATTGCGGCGCAATTCCGGGCGTTGGCGCATGCCCACAGCGGCTCGTCCGATGCGGTGGTTTACAGCGCTTTTCCGATTGAAAGCGGTGTTTTGGGCCAGCTCTCGGCAGCGCTCGAAAAGCGCTTCGGCCGCAAGCTCGAGATCACCGTCAAGCCAGATCCGGCGTTGATTGGTGGCGTCCGCGTCGTGGTCGGGGACGAAGTGCTCGACACGTCCGTCCGCGCGCGTCTTGAACAAATGAAAGTTGCGCTGACAGCCTGAGGCTGTTGGCCCCTTAAAGAAAGAAGGAAAGAGTCATGCAACTCAATCCCGCAGAAATCTCAGAATTGATCAAGAGCCGCATCGAGGGGCTTGGCATCAGCGCGAATATCCGCAACGAAGGCACCGTGGTTTCGGTGACTGACGGCATCGTGCGCGTGCATGGCCTGTCTGACGCGATGCAGGGCGAAATGCTGGAATTCCCGCCCACCGCCGACGGCACGCCGACCTACGGCCTGGCGCTGAACTTGGAGCGCGACTCGGTCGGCTCAGTGATTCTGGGCGAGTACGAGCACATCTCCGAGGGCGACACCGTCAAGTGCACTGGCCGCATCCTGGAAGTGCCGGTCGGTCCGGAGTTGATTGGTCGCGTCGTCAACGCACTGGGCCAGCCTATTGACGGCAAGGGCCCGGTCAACGCCAAGATGACGGATGTGATCGAGAAAGTGGCGCCGGGCGTGATCGCGCGCAAGAGCGTGGACCAGCCGATGCAGACCGGCCTGAAATCGATCGACTCGATGGTGCCGATCGGCCGCGGCCAGCGTGAACTGATCATTGGCGACCGTCAGACCGGCAAGACCGCGGTGGCGATCGACGCAATCATCAACCAAAAGGGTCAGGACATGACCTGCGTCTATGTCGCCATTGGCCAGAAGGCCTCGTCGATCAAGAACGTGGTGCGTTCGCTCGAGCAAGCCGGTGCCATGGACTACACGATCGTGGTTGCCGCGTCGGCGTCCGAGTCGGCGGCCATGCAGTATGTCAGCGCCTATTCGGGCTGCACGATGGGTGAATATTTTCGCGACCGCGGCCAGGACGCGTTGATCGTCTATGACGATCTGTCGAAGCAGGCCGTCGCTTACCGCCAGATTTCGCTGCTGCTGCGCCGTCCGCCAGGCCGCGAAGCTTACCCCGGCGACGTGTTCTATCTGCACAGCCGCCTGCTGGAGCGCGCCGCGCGCGTCAACGAACACTACGTCGAAGAATTCACCAAGGGCGAAGTCAAGGGCAAGACTGGCTCGCTGACGGCGCTGCCGATCATCGAAACCCAGGCGGGCGACGTGTCGGCCTTCGTTCCGACCAACGTGATCTCGATCACCGACGGCCAGATCTTCCTGGAAACCAGCCTGTTCAACGCCGGTATCCGCCCCGCCATCAACGCCGGCATCTCGGTGTCGCGCGTGGGCAGTTCGGCCCAGACCAAGGTCATCAAGGGCCTGTCGGGCGGTATTCGCACTGACTTGGCGCAGTACCGTGAACTGGCGGCATTTGCGCAGTTTGCATCGGACCTCGACGAAGCGACCCGCAAGCAGCTCGACCGTGGCGCCCGTGTTACCGAGTTGCTCAAGCAGCTGCAATACAGCCCGCTCCCCATTTCGCTGATGGGCGCCTCGCTGTACGCGGTCAACCACGGCTTCATGGACGACCTGGAAGTCAAGCAGGTGCTGCCATTCGAGCATGGCTTGCACCAGTTCCTGAAGACCAGCCACGGCGCGCTGCTCGAGAAGATCGAGCAGTCCAAGGCGCTCGACAAGGACGCCGACGCCGAACTCAAGGGCGCGATTGTCGCGTTCAAGAAATCGTTCGCCTGATCGACGAGGCGTAAGGAATCCCCATGGCAGCTGGCAAGGAAATTCGCGGCAAGATCAAATCGGTGGAAAACACCAGGAAGATCACCAAGGCGATGGAAATGGTGGCCGCATCCAAGATGCGCAAGGCGCAGGAGCGCATGCGCGCGGCTCGCCCGTACAGTGAAAAGATTCGCGCTATCGCGGCCAACCTCGGTCACGCCAATCCCGAGTACACGCACGCCTTCATGAAGGTTCACGAAGCGAAGGCGACCGGATTCATCCTGGTCACCACCGATAAGGGACTGTGCGGAGGCATGAACACCAACGTGTTACGCGCCGTCACATCCAAGTTGCGCGACCAGCAGGCCGCCGGCATCTCGGCCGACGCGGTTGCCATCGGCAACAAGGGGTTAAGTTTTCTCAATCGGATTGGCGCGCGGGTGGTCTCGCATGCGACCCAGCTTGGCGATACGCCGCACCTCGAAAAGCTGATCGGACCGATCAAGGTGCTGCTGGATGCCTACGCCGAAGGCCGGCTGAGCGCGGTTTACCTGTGCTACACCAAGTTCATCAACACCATGCGCCAGGAGTCGGTGGTCGAGTTGTTGCTGCCGCTGGCAGCCGAATCGATGAAGGTCGAGCCCGGTCATCACTCGTGGGACTACATCTACGAGCCGGATGCGCAGAGCGTGATCGACGAGTTGCTGGTGCGCTACGTTGAATCGCTGGTTTATCAGGCGGTGGCCGAAAACATGGCGTCCGAGCAGTCGGCGCGCATGGTGGCCATGAAGTCCGCCACCGACAACGCCGGCAGCGTGATTGACGAGCTCAAGTTGATCTACAACAAAAGCCGTCAGGCCAGCATTACCAAAGAGCTGTCGGAGATCGTCTCGGGCGCTGCGGCAGCCGCTGGCGTCTGACGCGACCGGCAGCCGGTTTTTAAAAATATTTTTTGGAGCAGAAGATGGCTCAAGCAAATCAGGTTCAGGGCAAGATTGTTCAATGTATCGGCGCCGTGGTCGACGTCGAGTTCCCGCGCGAGCACATGCCCCGGATCTACGACGCCCTCAAGCTCGAAGGCTCCGCGCTGACGCTCGAAGTGCAGCAGCAGCTTGGCGATGGCATTGTGCGCACGATTGCGCTGGGTTCGGCTGATGGCTTGCGCCGCGGCCTGATGGTCAGCAACACGGGCGCGGCCATCACGGTGCCGGTCGGCAAGGCAACGTTGGGGCGCATCATGGACGTGCTGGGCAGACCGATCGACGAGCGCGGCCCGATCAACCAGGACGTCACCGCGTCGATCCACCGCAAGGCACCGGCCTACGACGATCTCTCGCCGTCGCAGGACCTGCTGGAAACCGGCATCAAGGTGATCGATCTGGTATGCCCTTTCGCCAAGGGCGGCAAGGTTGGCCTGTTCGGCGGTGCCGGCGTGGGCAAAACCGTCAACATGATGGAGCTCATCAACAACATCGCCAAGGCTCACTCGGGCCTGTCCGTGTTTGCCGGCGTCGGCGAGCGCACCCGCGAAGGCAACGACTTCTATCACGAGATGGCCGATTCGGGCGTCGTCAATCTGGAGAACCTGGGTGAATCGAAGGTAGCGATGGTCTACGGCCAGATGAACGAGCCGCCCGGTAACCGCCTGCGCGTAGCGTTGACCGGTTTGACCATCGCTGAATCCTTCCGCGACGAAGGCCGCGACGTGCTGTTCTTCGTCGACAACATCTACCGTTTCACGCTGGCCGGTACCGAAGTGTCGGCGCTGCTGGGTCGCATGCCGTCGGCCGTGGGCTACCAGCCCACCCTGGCCGAGGAAATGGGGCGCTTGCAGGAGCGCATCACCTCAACCAAGGTCGGCTCGATCACGTCGATCCAGGCCGTGTACGTGCCGGCCGACGACTTGACCGACCCGTCGCCTGCCACCACCTTTGCCCACCTGGATTCCACCGTGGTGCTGTCGCGCGATATCGCTTCACTCGGCATCTACCCCGCGGTCGACCCGCTGGATTCCACCAGCCGGCAGCTGTCGCCCAACGTGGTCGGCGAAGAGCACTACAACGTGGCGCGCGCCGTCCAGGGCACCCTGCAGCGCTACAAGGAGCTGCGCGACATCATCGCGATTCTGGGCATGGACGAACTTGCTCCGGACGACAAACTGGCCGTGGCGCGGGCCCGCAAGATCCAGCGCTTCCTGTCGCAGCCGTTCCATGTGGCCGAGGTCTTCACCGGTGCTCCTGGCAAATATGTGCCGCTGGCCGAAACCATCCGCGGCTTCAAGATGATCGTGAACGGCGAAGCCGACCACCTGCCGGAACAAGCGTTCTATATGGTGGGTGGCATCGACGAAGCGTTTGAAAAAGCCAAGAAGGCCGATTAAGGAGTCACCATGGCAGGCACCATTCACGTCAACGTGGTCAGCGCCGAAGAGTCGATCTTCTCAGGCGAGGCGAAGTTTGTCGCGTTGCCCGGTGAAGCCGGCGAACTCGGTGTCTATCCGCGCCACACGCCGCTGATCACGCGTATTCGCCCCGGCGCGGTGCGCATCGAAAAGGCCGACGGCAGTGAGGAATTCGTCTTCGTGGCCGGCGGAATTCTCGAAATTCAGCCCGATACCGTGACCGTGCTGTCCGACACCGCGATTCGTGGCAAGGACCTGGACGAAGGAAAAGCCCGCGCGGCCGAAGCGGCCGCCCATGAAGCGCTCAAAAATGCCAAGAGCGACATCGACATCGCGCTGGCACAGTCGGAACTGCTCGTGATGGCTGCGCAAATCGCAGCGTTGCGCAAGTACCGCGAGAAGCACTGAGGGTCAGCGCTCGCTGCCCAAAGAGCCGCCTTCGGGCGGCTCTTTGCAGTCCAGCAGACCGATCGCCAATTTGGTCAAAATTAGGTCGAAGTTAGCCCTTGTCCGGCTGATCCATCGCCTCTAGTATTTGCGTGCGCCAGCGTTCGGACTGTGCGAGCAAAACTGCGGGAGACGACAACTCGATGCGTTGGGGCGGCCTCACTGTCGATGAGATGCGATTGCTAGAGACAACCTTCTGGTCGGCCGGCAACTCGCGCCATCGCATGGCCGAGCGGTTCGGTTTCTCCAAAAGCAAGGCCAACGCGCCGATTGCGGGATTGGTCGGCTGGGGGTTGCTCGCCCAATCGAGTGCGTGGCGTTCATCGGGCGGGCGCCGCGCCGAAAACCTGCAGATCGACCCGGCCCTCGGCGTGTTGCTTGGTGTCGACATCGGCGCGACCAGCCTGGACGTCGCCGTCATGCGTCCCGATTTGACTTTGCTTGCGCGACACGGCGAAGCCGCCGATGTGGGGCAGGGCCCGAGCATCATGCTCGCGCACGTGCGAGCTTTGATGCGCGAGCTGCTGGGACGCTGTCGGCTCGACGCGCGGCAGGTCCTGAGCATTGGCATCAGTGTGCCAGGCCCGGTCGATTTCGCCAGTGGGCAGCTCGTCGACCCGCCGTTGATGCCCGGTTGGGACGGTTTTTCGATCGGCGATTCGCTGCGAGAGGACTATTCGGCGCCCGTGTTCGTCGATAACGACGTGAACCTCATGGCGCCGGCCGAGCTCTGGCGCTTGCGACGTTGGCTGTCGAATTTCCTGGTGATCAAGGTCGGCACCGGGATCGGCTGCGGCATTGTGTGTCACGCTGAGGCGTATCGCGGCGCGGCCGGCTGCGCCGGTGACGTGGGCCACATCTGTGTCGACCTCGGAGGGCCACGTTGCCACTGCGGCAACCTCGGCTGCGTCGAGGACATGGCGGGCCCGGCGATTACCCGCATGGCGGTGCAGGCGGCCGAGGGGGGCGAGAGCGAGGCCCTGGCGGCGTACCTGCATGCCAAGGGCCGGCTCGAGGCGAGCGACGTCGGGCGAGCCAGCCGCATCGCAGACGCAGCGGCCAACGCGATCATCCAGCGTGCCGGTGGCCTGATCGGCCGGATGCTGGCCCCGGTGGTGAATTTCTTCAATCCATCGCACGTGTTCATTGGCGGAGGCATGACGCGCATCGGCCCGCTGTTTCTGGCGGCGGTGCGCCAGAATGTCTACCAGCGGTCGCTTGCGCTCTCGAGCACTGGCGGGCCAGGCCGGCCTGGTCGGCGCCGGCGCGCTCGCGCTGCACGAGACGCTCAAGGTGCGCGGGGTGGCGCCTTGAGTCCGCACGGCCGCCCGAAGGACGAAATCCCGCTGGACGGGAAGGCGCCAAGCGCGACGGGAGTGCAATGAGCGGTGCGCTTGGCGTCTCGGTGGAGTTCGACGGTATCGTCAAGTCGTTCGGGCCGGTCGAAGTGCTGCACGGCGTTAGCTTTGCGCTAGCGCCGGGGCGTGTGTATGGACTGCTGGGCGAGAACGGCGCGGGCAAGTCAACCCTGATGAAAATCCTCGCTGGCTACGAATCGCCGAGTGGCGGCGTGTTGCGCGTCAACGGCGAGGCACGCGAGTTCGCCAGTTCGCGCGACGCCGAGGCGCTGGGCATTGTGCTGATCCACCAGGAGTTCAACCTGGCAGACGATCTGAGCATTGCCCAGAACATTTTTCTGGGCCACGAAAAGAAAAAAGGCTGGCTGCTCGACGACGCTCGGATGGAGCGCCAGGCCGCCGCCGCGTTGGCGCAGGTCGGGCTCAAGCGTGACCCGTCGACCAAGGTGCGACGGTTGATCGTTGCCGAAAAGCAATTGGTTGAAATCGCCAAGGCGGTGGCGCGCGATGCGCGCCTGTTGATCATGGACGAGCCCACAGCCACACTCACCTCCAGTGAGACTGAACGCCTGTTCAAGCTGATCGCCCGGCTGCGCGCCGATGGCGTGACTATCGTCTACATCTCGCACAAGCTCGACGAGGTGGAACAGGTTACCGACGAGGTGATCGTGATGCGCGATGGCCGCTTTGTGGGGCGCCAGCGCACGGCCGATGTGACGCGCCATCAGATGGCCAACATGATGGTCGGGCGCGAACTGGCCGATTTGTACCCGCAACGCGATGCCGTGGTCCGCAGCGGAACGCCAGCCCTGAAGGTGCGCCATTTCAGCGTTCCGGGTTGGGCTCAGGACGTCGGCTTCGAGGTCTATCCGGCGGAGATTCTGGGTTTTGCCGGCCTGGTCGGCGCCGGCCGCACCGAGTTGTTCGAAGGGCTACTGGGTCTGCGTCCGGCCAGCGGCGAGGTCGAGATCGAGGGGCGTGCGGTGCCGCTGAACCAGCGCCGTAATCCGCGCGACATGGCGCGCCAGGGTCTGACCTATCTGAGCGAAGATCGCAAGGGCAAGGGTTTGCTCGTCGATTTCGGCCTGCGCCAGAACCTCACCCTGATGGCGCTCGAGCACTATGCGACGCCATGGCTCAAACCTGAAACCGAACGCCGCGCGCTGGCCCAGGCGGTCACGGACTTTGGCATACGCACCGCCTCGCTCGACGTGCGTGCCTCGTCGCTGTCGGGTGGCAACCAGCAAAAGCTGTCGCTCGCCAAAGTGCTGCAGCCCAAACCACACATCGTGGTGCTGGACGAGCCGACGCGCGGCGTCGACGTCGGCGCCAAGCGCGACATTTATTTTCTGATCCAACGGCTGGCACGTGAAGGGCTGGCCGTGATCGTTGTCTCATCCGAGCTGATGGAATTGATCGGCCTCGCGCACCGCGTCGCCGTGATGCGCGCCGGCCACCTTGTCGCCACCCTCGATGCCGATCGATTGACCGAAGAGGAGCTGATTGCTCATGCCACCGGAACCAGTGCAAACACCGCCGTCGCCACCACCGCCGACCGCCACGCCTGAGGCGCCGCAGCCGCTGCGCCAGCGCGACGGCCCGCCGCGCTGGACCGAGCGCCTATACGGTCTGGGCCCAGCCATCGGGCTGGTGCTGTTGTGTGCCGCCGGTGCGATGCTCAACCGACAACGTGATGAACGTGCTGACCCGCACCGCCATCATCGGCATCATCTCGGTCGGCATGTGCTTCGTCATCATCTCGGGTGGCATCGACCTGTCGGTCGGCTCGATGGCTGCCCTGATTGCCGGCAGCGAGATCATGGCCATCAACGCGCTTGGGCCGATGCTCGGTTCGCCACTGCTGGCGATCGTGCTTGGCAGCGCGCTGGCGTTGGTCATGGGCGCTGCATTCGGCCTGGCGCACGGTCTGCTGGTGACCAAAGGGCGCATCGAGCCGTTCATCGTGACGCTGGGTACGCTGGGCATCTTTCGCGCCTACCTCACCTACTTTGCCAACGGCGGCGCCATCACGCTCGACAACGACCTGGCGGACTTCTACGGCCCGGTCTACTACGCCAACCTGCTGGGCGTGCCGCTGCCAGTCTGGGTGTTTCTGGCAGTGGCGGTGGCAGGTGCCATCATCCTCAACCGCACCGCCTACGGGCGTTATGTGCAGGCCATCGGTTCCAACGAGCAGGTCGCGCGCTACGCCGCAGTGGGCGTTGACCGCGTGAAGATCCTGACCTACGTGCTGCTGGGCGTATGCGTCGGCATCGCGACCTTGCTCTACGTGCCGCGCCTAGGTTCGGCCTCGCCGACCACCGGCATCCTGTGGGAACTGGAAGCTATCGCCGCCGTGATTGTGGGGGGCACCGCGCTCAAGGGCGGCGCCGGCAGCATCACGGGCACCGTGATCGGCGCCATTCTGCTGTCGGTCATCGGCAACATCCTCAACCTGACCAGCATCATCAGCGTCTATCTCAACGCCGCGGTGCAGGGCTTTGTGATCATCATCGTCGCGTTCCTGCAACGCGGAAGACGATGAACTCGCCCGCGGTTTTTGCGCACTTCGTGTCGCCGCGCCAAGCCCCTGCGGGAGGCAACACGAACGACCCGGCAAAGCCGGCTCCGCGGTGTTCCACGAACCAGTGGTTCACTTCGCTTTCTTTTTCCGTTCCATCAACCCAAAGGAGATATCCAGCATGACGACTTTCACCCGACGCCTTGCACTCACGGCGGTTGCCGCCACAGCGCTCGCCAGTCTGCCGGCGCTGGCCGCCGACAAGGTCAACCTTGGCGTGTCGATTCCGGCCGCGACGCACAGTTTCATGGGCGGCATCAACTACTGGGCGACCCAGGCCAAGAAAGATCTCGAAAAAGAGCACAAGGACTTGAAGATCACCATCAAGACCGCCAGCGGTGCGCCCGAGCAGGCCAACCAGCTGCAAGACCTGGCCACGGTAACCAAGATCAACGCGTTGGTGGTCCTGCCCTTCGAATCGGCGGCGCTGACCAAGCCGGTGGAGCAGGTCAAGGCCAAGGGCGTCTACATCACCGTGGTCGATCGCGGCCTGACTGACGCGAGCGTGCAGGACGCCTACGTTGCCGGCGACAACACCGCCTTTGGTCGCATCCCAGCCGAGTACATCGCCAAGCACCTCGACGGCAAGGGCGATGTGGTGGCGCTGCGCGGCATCGCAAGCACCCTCGACAACGAGCGCATGGGCGCCTTCGAAGAGGTGCTGAAGAAATACCCGGACATCAAGCTGCTCGACGCCAAGTACGCCAACTGGAACCGCGACGACGCCTTCAAGGTGACGCAGGACTACCTGACGCGCTTCAACCACATCGACGCAATTTGGGCAGCCGACGACGACATGGCCTTCGGCGTGGTCAAGGCGGTGGACCAGGCCAAGCGCCAGGACATCAAGATCATCTTCGGTGGCGCAGGCGCCAAGGGCATGGTCAAGACCATCATGGACGGCAAGGATCCACGCATCCAGGCCGACGTGAGCTATTCGCCCAAGTTCATCTACGACGCCATCAAACTCACCGCCGAAGCGCGCCTGAAGGGCGAGAAGCTGCCCGCGAAAACAATCATTCCCTCGGTGCTGATCACCCAGGAAAACGCCAAGTCGTTCTACCACCCCAACTCGCCGTTCTGAGCGACGTGGCGCGCCTGGCAGTACGGGCGCTCTATGTTGGGTTTTTAACCAAAAATGCTCCCGACGCCCGCTCTTCGGGCGTAACGGACTATACATACGATAGCAACAACGCCCGCACCCGCGTTCTGCAGAAAATTGCCATGACGGATATTCCCCACCGCAGACTTCGCTATGCCATGGTCGGCGGCGGACGCGATGCGTTCATCGGCGCGGTGCACCGCAAGGCCATGGCGCTTGACGGCCAGATCGAACTGGTGGCCGGTGCGCTCTCGTCCAGCCCTGACAAGGCGCGGGCTTCGGGCCGCGATCTGTGGCTGGCCGATGACCGCAACCATGGCGACTGGCACATCCTGCTGGCCGATGAGCAGAAGCGGCCGGCGCATGAGCGCGTTGATTTCGTCGTCATCGTCACGCCCAATCACGTCCACTTTCCGGTCGCCCAGGCCTTTGTCGAAGCCGGTTTTCATGTGGTGTGCGACAAGCCGCTGGTGCACACCCGCGCGCAGGCCGATGCGCTGGTCGCAGCCGTGGCGCAGCGCGGCACCGTGTTCGGCGTCACGTACAACTACACAGGCTACCCGATGGTGCGTCAGGCACGCGAGATGGTGCGCGGCGGTGAACTGGGGACCGTGCGCAAGGTGGTTGTTGAATACAACCAGGGCTGGCTGGCGACGCAGCTAGAAGGCCACGGCAACAAGCAGGCCGACTGGCGCACCGACCCGGCCAGGAGCGGCGCAGCCGGTGCCATCGGCGACATCGGCTCGCACGCCGAAAACCTGCTCACCAGCGTGACCGGGCTTGAGATCGAAGGCCTGTGTGCGGACCTGAGCGCACTGGTTCCGTCGCGCGCGCTGGACGATGACGCCAGCCTGCTGCTGCGCTTCACCAACGGCGCGCGCGGCGTGCTGGTGGCCTCGCAGATCAACACCGGCGTCGAGAACGATTTCCGGCTGCGTGTCTCGGGCACGCTGGGCACACTTGACTGGCGCCAGGAAAGGCCGAGCGAGCTGGTGCATCACCCGCACGATGGCCCCAAACGCATGCTGACTCGCGGCTCGCCGTGGCTGTGCGCAGCGGCGCAGCGCGCCAGCCGGTTGCCAGCCGGTCATCCCGAAGGCTTTATAGAGGCCTTTGCCAATGTGTATGGCGGCATCACCGCCGACATTCGGGCGCGGCTGGCGGGCACCCGAGCCGACGCGCTGGCCATCGACTACCCGCGAGTGGAAGACGGCGCACGAGGCGTGCGCTTCATCGAGCGCACCGTGGCGTCGAGTCGAAGCGATGCCAAGTGGACGTCCTGGTAGCGCCCAGGCGGCGCATGTCTTGCATCGGCTCGGTGGGGCTGTTCGCGGGGGCGGTTGCGGCCGCATCGTGTGCGAGAAGATCCCATGCCCATCGCGCTATTTCGCCCGGCACCGTCAAAAAAAGTACAAGGTAGCGGCCTTTCACTTTTCACGGGATGCGTCATGCTGCTCTTTTGCACACGATGTTGGGGTGTCGCCGCGGTTGCGACGGTTGGCGCGTCGGCGTCAAAGACCATGAGGACCAAGGCCAGGCGCGGCTTGGGCTCGGGGTGACATTGTCCATGTTGGAACTGCTTGTGCACGTCGACAAAGAGGACGTTTCCACTGGGCAACGACTTCTGTCGTTCGACATTCCCGACGATGCAAATGTCAATTTGGCCACTCTTCCTGTCGGCTGGGACCCGCTGGCGTACAGCGCGACGGTCTGCGCCATCGATGATGACTGGATTGCGGCAGCGAGCTCACTGTCTTTGAGGGCGCCCAGGGCGGTAGCTCGCCACGAGAGAAACGTGCTTGTGAACCCAGCGCACCCCCGGATTGGCGACCTCCTCCAGGTCGCCAACGAGGACTTGGTCCTCGACCTTCGGCTGGTCGCTTAATGCAACTTGAGCCGGTGTCCGAGCTCCGACGGCACGGCCGGTCGAGCTCTAACCGCGCTTGGGACGTTCGTTTCTCGTGGGCACAACTCCGACGCACAATCCGAAGACGGCGGCGATCTTGTTGAGCGCCGCCATGGTCGGATTGCCTGGATCATCAGGTCTGACTGGCGAAACAGACGTTCGGTGATCACTGGCTCGACGTCGTGGCGCGCGCTGCCGCGCGCGCGCGAGTCGACGCAGTGACAGCAAGCGCCGAATATAGGTGCTTCTTGCGCGAAAGACCGGTGATGCGAAACCATGCATCGACCGCGCGTGCGGAGACTGCGGACGTGGCAACACCCGCCGCCAGGTCATGGTTGAGCCTGAAGGGCTTGTTTTGGCCATAGGTGATGAACACCAGGTTCTGCGGAGACGACGACTGCCCCGGCCCTGGAGCCATGTGGCGGACGCTGGAAAACGCTTCACAGAAGAAAAGAGCAAACGAGCGTGCAAGCTCCCCCGCGCGAGATGGCTCCATTTTGGGGTCACGCGCCAACGCTGTTTCTGCTTCGTTCATCGCTATACGTCAGCAGGTTTGCAAATGAAACGCTTCGCTGTTGCAAATGAGTCCAGGGTGAGGTCCGCGGCCGCAGTGACGGGCGAGCCGCCCCCAACTGGAAGGAGGCAATGAATCAGTTTGCGATCCTGTACGAAGATCGATTTACGCAGGCAGCGCGATCGCAGGGTTGAACCCTGAAATACATGGCCCAACCGGGGGCGCCTCCGGCGGCCTGGCAGCGGCCTCTTGCTCAAAGAAAACCAAGCAAAGACGAATTCAACAATCCGCCTCGAACA
>CAJDTV010000011.1_pt1 | contig 37283 bp, 29 predicted proteins | sample 7389921 | NCBI WGS metagenome assembly CAJDTV01 (sample SAMEA7055654, study PRJEB34461) | soil metagenome | biome: terrestrial ecosystem; feature: Peninsula; material: soil | place: Antarctica | collected 2016 | reverse complement strand
CTACGCGCCCGAGCAGCGCAACCAGAAAGACCCGGGTGGGTCAGATTTACTTCGGCGATCCAACGGAAAGTGGGTCAGATTTAAATCGGCGTTGACACCCAAGCGAAGCTGGCATAGCTCTGCCTGCCTTGCTCCAGTCATCAGCGCCAGTAGTGGCACCCAATACTGTGCAGCCCGGTCTACCCGGCGGTCATAGGTGAGGGGGGCTGAGAACAAGGCCAGGAGTGAGGCTTGATCCCATGGCTCTCGCTTCTGCGCTCTGCCCTTGGGTATCGTTGTCTTGGCCCATGGGTTGATGTCCAGCCACCCCCTCTCATTCACAGCGAAGTTCAGGAGCGCTTGGAGTGCTGACAGCACATCAGACCTTGTCTTCCCCGAGGTGCCCACCATCGTGGCATTGATGTAGTCCCGGAAGGCCAGGGCATGCTGGCGGGTCAGGTCCTTCAGGGGCGCTGTGATCCCTGCGGCCTTCAGCATCGCCAGTGCCCGCGTGGTCTTCTTGATAGACCCATGCTTCCGGCCTACCTGCCACGCCTCGAACACATCGGCCATCGTGTGACCCTTGGAGGTCACTGGGACCGCTGGGGTAGTCAGGGGCTGGGGCTTGGGTGGCGTCTCAGCCTGTCCCCCACGCGCCCTGTCAGCCAAGGTCTGGTAGACCTTCACCACGGCTCTGGCGAACCTGGGGAGTTCGGGGAGGGCCTCGGTCCAGTCCACGGGGGGGATACCCATCCCCTTGGCTGTCATGGCTGCGAAGTCCCGGGCCATGCCGAAGTCACCCATGGAGAACAGGAGCGCCAGTGCATCAGCGTAGTCCTGGACGGCCTGCGCTACCTGCTCGGCTCGCTCGTATGGGTCACTGCTCAGGGGCTGGGCCAGCAAGTCCTCAGGCTCCAGCAATGGGACCAATGCCAGCCTCTGGCCTGCCTGTGCGTTGCCATCGTCGTCTGTCAGGACGGTGTGAGTTAGCCAGTCGATCAGGGTGGCTGTGAGGCGCGGGGTGGCCGGGGTGGTCCGGGGACGTTCGGCGGCTCTCTGGCGGTCGAAGGTGTTCCGGTACTGAGCCAGGAGGGCGTAGGCCTTCGTGGTGGCCTCTGAGCGGTCCCGGGTCTTCAGGGTGCCCCGGTAGGCATTGATGCTGGGGTACAGGTGGACTAGGTCAGCAGGCACACCGATCCGAAGCTGCCAGACGCCAGTGCGTTGGTACAAGCCAGTTGGTAGGGACACGACAGGCTCCAAGGGGTTGGAACGTCGGCTAGTTGACACAGTGCTTTGACCTGTTCAAGGATCGTAAGTCCTTGATTTCATTGAAATAAGCCCTTTCCCAATGAGGCAAAATGGAGCGGATGGAGAGAATCGAACTTGGGAAGCTTCCGTTCTACCATTGAACTACACCCGCAGCAGAGCATAGTTTAGCGTGGTCGGATGCGGCCGTTCCGGTGCGAAATTGATGGCCTCTCGAAAATAGCCAGAGGAAGCCCGAGCGTTTTCTTCTGCGCTCCGCGCTTCTACCTGAGGATGTCACCGAGGCAAAGGTACTTCAGCTCGACATAGTCCTCGATGCCGTGGCTGGAGCCTTCGCGGCCTAGGCCCGACTGCTTGACGCCGCCGAACGGCACGTGCTCGGTTGAGATCACGCCGGCGTTGATGCCGACCATGCCGTATTCGAGCGCTTCGGCAACGCGGAAGATACGCCCGACATCGCGGCTGTAGAAATAGCTGGCTAGGCCGAACTCGGTGTTATTGGCGGCATCGATCGCCTCCTGCTCGGTCTTGAAGCGAAACACGGGCGCGAACGGGCCAAAGGTTTCTTCTCGCGCGCACAGCATGTCGTCACTTGCATCGGCCAAAACGGTGGGTTCAAAAAACTGGCCTTTAAGCCGGTTGCCACCCGTGACCAGGCGGCCGCCCTTGGCGACGGCGTCGGCCACGTGCTTTTGCACCTTGTCGAGCGCGGCCGGCTCTATCAGTGGGCCCTGTACCACGCCGTCCTCGAAGCCGTTGCCGACCTTCAGGGTCTTGACCTTGACCGCAAACTTTTGCACGAATTCGTCGTACACGCCGTCCTGCACATAGAAGCGGTTCGAGCAGACGCAGGTCTGGCCGGCGTTGCGGTATTTGCTGGCAATGGCGCCTTCGACGGCCGAGTCGATGTCGGCATCGTCAAACACCAAAAATGGGGCGTTACCCCCGAGTTCAAGTGACAGCTTCTTGATGGTCGGGGCGCATTGGGCCATCAAAATGCGGCCCACTTCGGTTGAACCGGTAAAGCTCAAATGTCGCACCACGTCGCTCTCGCACAGCGCCTTGCCAACGGCAATAGTGTTCTCGCTGTCGCAAGTGATCACGTTGATGACGCCAGCCGGAATGCCGGCGCGCTGGGCCAGTTCCCCAGCGGCCAGCGCGGTGAGCGGCGTCAGCTCGGCCGGCTTTATGACGACGGTGCAGCCCGCTGCCAGTGCCGGTGCCACCTTGCGGGTGATCATCGCCAGGGGAAAGTTCCACGGCGTAATGGCCGCGCAGACGCCAATCGGTTGCTTGAGCACCAGCAGGCGGCGATCTGCGCCGAACTGCGGCAGCGTCTCGCCGTTGATGCGCTTGGCTTCTTCGGCAAACCACTCAATAAAGCTGGCGCCGTACGCGACTTCACCCCTGGCTTCGGCCAACGGTTTCCCCTGTTCGGCCGTCATCAGGCGCGCCAGGTCGTCAGTGTGGGCGACTATCAGATCGAACCATTTTCGCAGCACGATGCTTCGCTCCTTGGCGGTCTTGCTGCGCCAGCTGGGCAGTGCCTTGTCGGCGGCGGCAATGGCGGACTTTGCATCGTCCGCGGTCAGGTTCGCGACCTCGGCCAGCTTTTGGCCGGTGGCCGGGTCGTGCACGGCGAAGCGGCTGGTGCCGGGTCGCCATTGGCCGTTGATCAGCGCGTCGGTCTTGAGGAGGCTGCCGTCTTTCAGCAGTGCGAGAGGGGAGTTTTCCATGTTCATGATGCTTTGGGGAATATGGTTAAGAAAAAGGCGAAGGATGGCCGTGATTCTTACCTGTCAATGACACGCCGTGCGAATCGCTCCAGGTAATCGAGCAGTTGATTGGCGCCTGCCATCGCCGCTGATGCGTTGCCCGTGGCGATGCCTTCGGCGAGTTCCATGTGCGCGCGAGCACCCTCGGTGATTTCACTTTCGTGTTGGTACGCATACCAGAAACGCCGGCATTGCACGATCAGCGGAACGACGCACTTGACGGCCGAGTGGTTGTGGCTGGCCTGGTGGTTGACCTGGTCGAGTTCGTGGTCTACAGCCATATATTCGTCCAGACGGCCACGGCTGGCCGCCTTGAGCATCTTTTCGGCGCAACGCACGATTTCCTTGCGCTGGGCGCTGGTGGCCCTGCGGGAGGAGCATCCGGCAATTAGGCATTCGAGCACGCGGCGCGTCTGGATCACGTCCAAATGGTCGGCTAGGTCGATATTGGAGACCAACAAACCTCGACGCGGCTGTTGCACGATGAGTCCAATGGACACCATGCGCAACAAAGCCTCGCGTACCGGCGTTCTTCCCAGGCCCGTGCGCTCGGCCAAGTCGGCTTCTACCACCGGACTACCTGGTTCGAGTTGCAGCGTGGAGATCATCGCCTCGATCACTTCGTAGGCGAGATCCGCCGCCCGACGTTTGCGTGGGGCAGCAGGACGAACTTGGGTTACGACCGGCTTGGGAAGAGGCGCAAGACGCAGGCGTGAATCGGTCATGGAAGCAGATGCAGTGAAGCCAACGAGTTGCGTAGCCGAACCGAGCCGGCCTCGTACAGCGTTGTGGTGGCCGTGTCGGCTTGTGTTTCAATACGACGCTCGCCGACTCGGATGCTACGCAAGTGGATCGGCTTGCTGGACGTGTGAGAATCGTGAACTGGGCAGCGGCTCATTGCGGGGTTTTCACGGTCGCGATTTTTCCGCGGAACGTTTTTTGGTGTGAGTTGTGTCGACGCTGCAGCCATGCCTGCCATTCGCCAACGATGCCGCGCCTGAAGAAAGAGACGCAGACAATAAACGTCAAGCCGACGATGATGGTGACCACGCCGCCGAGTTCGGCGAGATAGTTCTGCAGGCTTACTACCAGCGAAGCGCCCGCCACCGGCCCCCAACTGGTACCTAGGCCGCCCAGCAGCGTCATGAGCAAAACCTCGGTGGAAGTGGTTAATGTGACGTCGTTGAGGGCAGAGAGTTGTAAAACCAACGCTTTGAGCGAGCCGGCCAACCCCGAGAATGCGGCCGACAGCATGAACGCATATAGTTTGCAGCGGTCGGTGTCGTAGCCCAGCGAAACGGCGCGGGGTGCGTTGTCGCGCAATGCCTTGAGTGATTGTCCGAAGGGTGAGTGCACGATGCGGTGGATGGCCAAAAAGGCCGCTACGAACACGGCCAACGTGAAGTAATACATGTGGGTGTCGACCGAGAGGTCAAGCAGTCCGAGCAGCTTGCCGCGGGGAATGCCTTGCAGCCCGTCTTCGCCGCCCGTCCAGTTGATTTGTACTGCCAGGAAGTAGGCGACCTGCGAGAGAGCCAGTGTGATCATCGCAAAGTAGATGCCGGTGCGGCGGATGGCTAGCGTGCCGATCAGCCAGCCGATCGCCGTCGCCATGCCAACGCCAGCGAGGATTGCCAGTTCGACCGGAAAACCACTGGGGCCGAGTTTGATCATCAGGATGCCAGTCGTGTAGCCCGCCCAACCAAAAAAAGCAGCATGGCCGAACGACACGAGGCCGGTGAAGCCGATCAGCAGGTTGAAGGCCAGCGCAAACAATGCATAGCACAGCACTTTCATGATGAAGACCGGGTAGACGATCTCGGGAAAAAGCGGTACCAACACAGCGGGCACCAACAGGGCGAGCAGGATGCGGATAGGCGTTGGAATAAAGCTCATGGTTTATTTCTCTTTTCCGAACATGCCGGCCGGGCGAATCAGCAGGACGCCTGCCATGATTACGAACACCACGACGGTCGATGCCTCGGGATAGAAGACTTTCGTAAGCCCTTCCAGCAAGCCCAGGGTCAAGCCCGTGAGGATGGCGCCCATGATGGAGCCTAGGCCGCCAATCACGACCACGGCGAACACAATGTCGAGCAGCTTGGCGCCCATCAAGGGGTTGACCTGCATGATCGGCGCGGCCAGTACGCCGGCGATGCCTGCGAGGGCGACGCCAAAGCCGTAGGTCAGGGTGATCATCAACGGGATGTTGACTCCGAAGGACTGCAGCAGTTTCGGATTCTCTGTGCCTGCGCGCAGCAGTGAGCCCAGCTTGGTTCGCTCGAACAGAAACCAAGTTACCGAACAAATGAGCAGTGAGGCAAACACCACGAACCCGCGGTAGATCGGCAGATACATGAAGCCCAGGTCGATGCCTCCTTGCAACAGCGCAGGTGGGTCATAGCTTGAGCCTGAGATGCCGTAGAAGTGACGAAAAATTCCTTCCAGCACCAGCGCCACGCCGAAGGTCAACAGCAACCCGTACAGGTGATCGAGGTGATAAAGCCGCTTGAGCAATGTTTTCTCCAGCAGCACGCCGAACCCGCCCACTATCAGGGGCGCGATGACCAGAGCAGCCCAGAAGTTGATCTTGAAATCAGCACCTAATAGGAGGGGAAGTTGCGAAAAGCCCATCCAGGCCAGAAAGGCCGCCACCATGAACTGCGCGCCGTGAGCGAAGTTGATGATGTTGAGCAAACCGAAAATGATAGCCAAGCCCATGCTCAGCACGGCGTAAAAGCAGCCATTGATCAGGCCCACCAGCAGTTGGGCAAGCAAAGCCTGCATCGAGATGTCGAACATGGTGTGTGTCTTGCGTGGTTTACGCGATGCCGGCATCGCTGCCGGCATCGGCGTGGGGCACTTTACTTGGCGATGTGGCAGGCCGGATCAAGCGGCGGATACACATCGGCGCCCTTGAGCACAGCCTTAAGCTTGTAGTAGTCCCACGGCGCCTTCGACTCAGCCGGCGTCTTGACCTGAAACAGCATCATGTCGTGAACCAAGGCGCCGTCTTCCCGCAGTTTTCCGTGTCGGATAACGGCGTCGTCGATGGTCATCTTGCGCAGCTGAGTCATGACGGCCTTCGCTTCGTCGGTACCGGCGGCCTGGACCGCCTTCAGGTAATTCAGGGTGGCCGAATAGACGCCCGCCTGTGCCGAGGTCGGCATGCGTTTTTGTTGCGCGAAGAACTTGTTCGACCATGTGCGCGAACGTTCGTCAAAATCCCAATAAAAGGCTTCGCTCAGGTACATGCCTTGTGCCTTTTCAAGGCCAATGCTGTGGATGTCCGAGATGTAGGCGAGTAGGGGAGCCACAACTTGCTTCCGGGTGATGCCGTATTCGTTCGCCTGCTTGATCGCGTTTACTGTGTCGTTGCCGGCATTGGCCAGCGCAATCACGTCTGCGCCGGAGGACTGGGCCTTCAATAAGAATGAGGAAAAGTCGCCGCCCGGGAATGGATGGTGCGAGCTGCCGACGACGGTGCCCCCATTGGCCTTAATGACTTCGCTCGCATCCTTTTCGAGCGAGTGGCCGAACGTGTAGTCTGCGGTGATGAAGTACCACTTCTTCTTGCCCTCTTTCACCAGCGCGCGTGCCGTGCCAGCTGCCAGTGCGTAGGTATTTGTGGTCCATTGGGCTGTCAGGGCGTTGCATTTCTCACCCAGAATGGAGGTCGCCAGAGCTGACGATGGCATCACAACCCGGTTCTTCTGCTTGGCGATTTCCATCACCGCGAGCGCTGTCGACGTGGTCGGAAAGTCCGTCACCATGTCCACCTTGCCCTGGTCGAACCAGCCGCGGGCCAAGTTGGCAGCCACGTCCGGCTTGTTCTGGTGATCCGCGAAGATGAGTTCAATCGGTTTGCCGAGAACTTTGCCACCCATTTCATCGATGGCCATGCGGGCCGCGACCACGGAGCCTTGGCCCGAGAGATCAGAATAGATGCCCGAAAGATCGGTGAGAACGCCTATCTTGACCACGTCGTCACTGACTTGCGCCTGTACCGCCATGACCATGCAGGCAGCTAGGCACACGGACAATTTCTTAAGTTGCATCAAATACTCCAGGGGTGAAAAAGAGAAGGGATGGGACCGGATGACATGGCATGACTTGGCTTGTGGGATCAAATGCCCAGCAGGGCGTCGAGCCGGTCTTGTTTGGCGGCGACTTCTGCGCTCGAAATAACTTCCACCACTTGGCCGTGTTCAATGACGTAGTGACGGTCCGCCAGATTCTTGGCGAAACGAAAATTCTGCTCGACCAGAACCAGAGTGAATCCGCGGGCCTTGAGTTCGCGGATGACCTGACCGAGCTTCTGGACGATCACGGGCGCGAGGCCTTCGGTGATCTCGTCGAGCAACAACAGATTCGCCCCAGTGCGCAGGATGCGTGCCATTGCGAGCATTTGTTGTTCTCCGCCGGACAGTCGAGTGCCCGGGCTTGATGCACGTTCCTTGAGGTTCGGAAACATGTTGTAGATCTGCTCAAGTGACATGCCGCCTTCCCCGACCTTGGGCAACAGCAGCAGGTTTTCTTCAGCCGTGAGCGACGCGTAGATGCCTCGCTCCTCGGGACAGTAGCCAATGCCCAGGCGGGCGATGCGATGGGGCGGCATCGTGATCGTTTCCTGACCCGCCACCTGAATCGAGCCGGCACGCTTGCCCACGAGCCCCAGGATCGCGCGCAGCGTCGATGTACGGCCCGCCCCGTTGCGCCCCAGCAGCGTGACGCATTCACCGGCCCTGACTTCGATGTTGATCCCGTGCAGCACGTGCGATTCGCCGTACCACGCGTGCAGGTCGCGGATGGAAAGCATGACGCGGCTGGGGGATGTGGTCTGATCAGGCATCTTCTTCAGTCCCCATGTAGGCTTCGCGCACGGCCGGATCCACCGAGACGGCGGCGTAAGGCCCTTCGGCCAGAACTTCGCCGCGTTGCAGTACGGTGATCGTGTCACTGATGTCGGCTACCACTTTCATGTTGTGTTCGACCATCAGCACTGTGCGGTGGGCCGAGACCTTCTTGATCAAATCCTTGATGCGGTGCACATCCTCGTGACCCATGCCTTGAGTCGGCTCGTCGAGCAGCAACATCTCGGGGTCGAGGGCGAGCGTGGTGGCAATCTCCAATGTTCGCTTGCGCCCGTAGGGTAAATCGCAGGCGAGCAAAAGGCTGGCGTCTTGCAGTCCGACCTGCTCCAGCAGGGCCATGGCGGCCGGGTCGAGCTTGTGCATGGCAGCAATAGGTTGCCAGAAGCGGTAGTCCAGGCCAAGCTTGCGCTGCAGCGCCACCTTGACGTTCTCCAGCACCGTGAGCTGAGGGAACACCGCCGAGATCTGGAACGACCGCACGATGCCACGCCGCGCGATCTGTGGTGGCTTCTCCTGCGTGATGTCGCTCCCGTTGAAGAGGATCTGTCCTGCGTTCGGAATGTGGAACTTCGTCAGCAGGTTGAAAACAGTCGTCTTGCCCGCTCCGTTCGGGCCGATCAGGGCATGGATGGAACCGCGCCGAACGCGCAGGTTTACGTTGCGTACGGCGACGAAGCCGCGGAACTCCTTTGTGAGTCCCTTCGTTTCGAGAATGATATCCGGGGCCATGCGTTCTGCCAATGATCAGTGGAAGGGGGCAGCGCCGCCTCGGTTAAGGTACCGATTGGTACTGTGCAGGACGTGTGGCCAGCGCTTTTTTCACCACGTTCTCAATGAACACCCGCTCGTGCCCAATCAGCGGCAACCGGGGCCGGCGCATGTGCTCGGTGCTCACGCCGGCCAGCAAGTCGATGAGCTTGAGGTTTTGCACCAGCTTGGTCGACACATCTAGGTGCAACAGGGGCGTCATCCACTGATAAAGCTTGAGCGCTTCGGCAAATTTGCCGGCCTTCATCAGATCGTAGAGGGCCACGGTTTCACGCGGGAAGGTGCAGCCCACGCCGGCCAGCAATCCGTCGCAGCCCAGTGCCAGCCCTTCGTAAGCCAGATCATCTACGCCCAGGAACAATTGGTACCGACTGCCCAGCAAGTTGCGCAGGTCGGTGATGCGCCGAATGTCGCCACAGCTCTCCTTGATGGCAACGATCCACGGGCACTCCGCTAACTCGACCATGTCCTCGGGCTTGAGGTCGACGCGGTAGGCAATCGGATTGTTGTAGACCATGATGGGCTTTTGTGCCGCCTCCGCCATCACTCGCACGTTGGCGATGGCCTCGCGGGAGTCAGCGACATAGATGACCGACGGCATCACCATGTAGCCGTCGACGCCTAAGTTGTTGGCGCCTGCGATAAAACGTAAGGCCTCGCGTGTGCTGGTCTCTGAAACATTGGCGAGCACGGGGATACGGCACTTTGCGGCGTCAATGGCGATGCGAGTGACTTCCAGCTTCTCTTCCAGCGACAGCGTGCTGGCTTCGCCCAGCGATCCGCAGGTGACGATGCCGTGGATCCCGTTGCGGATCTGGAAATCAATATGCCGGGCGGTGCCTTCGGCGTCAATGCTCTCGTCGGCGTGGAACTTGGTGGTAATGGCGGGAAATATGCCGTGCCAGAGCGGGTTCGTCATGCGAAATTCTCCTGAGGATAGGGTAGATAAGGCGGTCTCGGTTTACGGTTTGAAGCGCCAGGTAGATATATTAATAACATATTTAGAATATTTTCTAAGGGTAACTAGCAGCTTGTACGACCGGGTTTCCGGGGTGTATAGAGATCTTTCCCGGATGGAAGAACGCCAGAGCTTGCGCAAGGTCGCTGGTCGAGTGGCGTAGGTGGACCGCCCGCACCCGAGAGTCATCGCCGGAAGTGGTCGCAGGCTCTGTTAGCTACTGACAGCCGAAACCAGCTGGAAGCGCAGCGTCAACTCAGTGCCCAGCGCACGGGTTCGCTACCGGCCGGCGGTGAACACCAGGGACAAGGACGCAGTCTGCCGACAACTGTTTTGCGTCGGAGGGACGCCTTCTAAAAGTCGATTCGGGGCCACGGGCTAGGTCGGGGCGAAGCCGCTTTTGCCTTTCCGGTGCAGCGCTCGAGCCCCTGAAAGAACTTTAAAATCGCAGGCTCGGCCGTCCTCGGGTGCGGGCTTGCCGCTTTGGCGCATTGCTGCCGCTGCACCTTTCCCCAGTGAAAAGAACCCATGACTCCAAACACGTCGGTTGCGGACATCCGCAAAACCTTCCTCGATTTCTTCGCCTCCAAGGGCCACACGGTGGTGCCGTCGAGCTCGCTGGTGCCACTGAACGACCCGACGTTGATGTTCGTCAACTCCGGCATGGTGCAGTTCAAGGACGTGTTCCTGGGTACCGACAAACGCCCTTACATGCGCGCCACGTCGGTGCAGGCCTGCCTGCGCGCGGGTGGCAAGCACAACGACCTGGAGAACGTGGGCTACACGGCACGGCATCACACCTTCTTCGAGATGCTCGGCAACTGGAGCTTTGGTGACTACTTCAAGCGCGAGTCGATCACGTGGGGCTGGGAGCTGTTGACGGGGGTTTTCAAACTACCGCCCGAGCGGCTGCTCGCCACGGTCTATCACGAGGACGACGAGGCCTACGACATCTGGACGCAGGAGATCGGTCTGCCACCCGAACGAGTGATCCGCATCGGCGACAACAAAAGCAGGAAGTATGCCTCCGACAATTTCTGGATGATGGCCGACACAGGCCCGTGCGGGCCGTGCTCTGAAATCTTCTACGACCACGGCCCGCACGTCCCCGGCGGTCCCCCGGGCAGCGCCGACGAAGACGGCGATCGCTTTATCGAGATCTGGAACCACGTGTTCATGCAGTTCGACATGCAGCCCGACGGCAGCGTAAGGCCGTTGCCTGCGCCGTGCGTTGACACCGGCATGGGGCTGGAGCGGTTGGCGGCCATCTTGCAGCACGTGCACAGCAACTACGAAATCGACCTGTTCGACCATCTGGTCAAGGCGGCGTCGCGCGAAGTGTTTGGTGCCAACATCGAGCAAGCGCTCGACAACAAGAGCCTGCGCGTGATTGCCGATCACATCCGCGCCACCGCGTTCCTGGTGGCCGACGGCGTGATTCCGAGCAACGAAGGGCGCGGCTATGTGCAGCGCCGCATCATTCGCCGTGCCATTCGTCACGGCTACAAATTGGGACAGAAAAAGCCGTTCTTCCACAAGCTGGTGCCCGATCTGGTCACGCTGATGGGCGAGGCCTATCCGAAGCTGGTGGCCGACGAAAAACACATCATGGAAACGCTCAAGACCGAAGAGGAGCGCTTCTTCGAGACGCTCGCGCACGGGATGGAACTGCTGATGGTTGACATCGATTCGATGGTCGATACGCAGCAGGTTGAATTCGTTGACACCAGCTCGCTCAATCGGCTTAGCGGCGAGACGGCGTTTCGCCTCCATGACACCTTCGGATTTCCCTATGACCTGACTACTGACGTTTGTCGCGAATACGGCGTAGGTGTCGATCGGCAGCAGTTCGACATCTACCTGGAAGAGCAACGGCGACGCTCACGCGCGGCGGGCAAGTTCAAGATGGATCGGGCACTCGAATACGCGGGCGCCGGCCACGCGTTTACTGGCTACGAGCAGCTCGAAGAGCAGGTCACCGTGCTGGCGCTGTACTTCGAAGGCGCCTCGGTACAGACGCTTAGCGAAGGCCAGCCCGGCATCGTGGTGTTGAGCAGCACGCCGTTCTATGCCGAAAGCGGTGGCCAGGTCGGCGACCAGGGCGTGCTGATCGCCGAAGGCGTCCAGTTCGGCGTGCAGGATACGCAAAAGATCAAGGTCGATGTGTTCGGCCATCACGGTACGCAGACGCAGGGCACGCTGAAAGTCGGCAGCAGCGTCACGGCGCGGGTCGACACGGTGCTGCGCGCCGCCACCATGCGCAACCACAGTGTGACGCACCTGATGCACAAGGCGCTGCGCGAAGTGCTGGGTGGCCATGTGCAGCAAAAAGGCTCACTGGTCGATGCCGAAAAAACGCGCTTTGACTTCGCGCACAACTCGGCCGTGACGCCGGTGCAGGTGCTCGAAATTGAGCGCCGCGTCAACACGGAAATCCTGGCCAACGTGGCGACCCAGGCGCGCGTGATGGACATAGAAGCGGCCGCCGAAACCGGCGCCGTCATGCTGTTTGGCGAGAAGTACGGCGAGACGGTGCGGGTGCTTGACATCGGCAGTAGTCGCGAGCTGTGCGGTGGCACCCACGTCGCCCGCACCGGCGATATCGGGTTGTTCAAGATCGTCGGCGAAAGCGGCGTGGCCGCGGGCGTGCGCCGCATCGAGGCGGTGACCGGGGCGAATGCGCTGACTTATCTGCAAGGTCTGGAATCGACGGTGCACAGCGTGGCCGCGACGCTGAAGGCGCCCACGGCCGAGCTGCAGGGGCGCCTCACGCAGCTGCTCGATCAGGTGCGCGCGCTGGAGCGCGAAGTCGGCGCGCTCAAGGGGCGGCTGGCATCGTCCAAGGGCGACGAGTTGCTGGCGCAGGCGGTCGACGTCAATGGCGTCAAGGTCTTGGCCGCCAAGCTCGATGACGCCGACGCCAGGCAGCTGCGCGACACGCTGGACAAGCTCAAGAACAAACTCAAGACTGCCGTCATCGTGCTGGCGGCGGTCGACGGCAGCAAGGTGCAGCTCGCCGCCGGTGTCACCGCCGACACGACGGCCCGGGTGAAGGCCGGTGAGCTGGTCAACTTCATCGCGCAGCAGGTCGGCGGCAAGGGCGGCGGCAAGGCCGACATGGCGATGGCCGGCGGCACCGATGCCAGTGGCCTGGCGGCCGCACTGCAGTCGGTGCGCGGCTGGGTGGGCGAACGAGTCTGACCCGCCCAGCCGGCAGCGTGCTATTTAATAGATAGCGATGTTTGCCTGTGCAGCGGGCGTTACAGGCACTTTTCTTAAAAATTGACATGGAACCCGTGACCCACGATTCACCCGGAGAAGTGCTCGTCATGGGCGCCGGCGCCATCGGCTGCTACATCGGTGGCTGCTTGGCCGCGGCCGGCGTGCCGGTCCAGTTCGTCGGCCGGCCGCGCGTGCTTGGGGCGCTGGCCCAACACGGGCTGACGTTGACCGACCTGGACGGCGCAAGGCAGCAGTTGCCGGCAGCGCAGTTGCAGTTGTCCAAAGCTGTTGCGCCCGGCGCCCGCCCGGCGCTGGTCCTGCTGTGCGTGAAAAGCGGCGCCACGGCCCAGGCGGCCGCGCAACTGGGCGCCACGCTAGCGGCGGGTACGCCGGTGCTGTCGCTGCAAAACGGCATCTCGAACGTCGCCACGGCATTCGCCGCCGCGCCCGCTCTCAAGGTGCTGCCAGCCGTGGTGCCCTACAACGTCGCCGAAATCGGTCCTGGCGCGTTTCATCGCGGCACCGCTGGGCGGCTGGCGGCGCAGGACGGTGCCGCGCTGAGGCCGTGGCTGCCGGCGTTCGAGCGCGCCGGCATCGCGCTGGAGCTGTACCCCGACTTGCTGCCAGTCCAGTGGGGCAAGCTGTTGCTCAATCTCAACAATCCGGTCAATGCACTGTCGGGGTTGCCGCTGCGCGATGAGCTGATGCAGCGCGGCTTCCGGCGCTGCTTTGCCGCCCTGATCGATGAGGCGCTGGCGGCGCTGAAGGCCGCGGGTATCGCTCCCGCGCAGATGGCCGCCGTGCCGGCGCAACGCCTGCCGCTGCTGCTGCGACTGCCAGACTGGCTCTTCAAGCGCGTCGCCGCGCGCCTGCTGCGCATCGACCCGCAGGCGCGCTCCAGCATGGCCGACGACCTGACGCTGGGACGTCGCACTGAGATCGACGCCTTCTGCGGCGAAGTCGTGCGGTTGGCGCAGGCGCAGGGCCTGGCGGCGCCGCGGAACGCGAAGATGGTGAAGCTGCTGGATGGCGGCTGGCCCGCGACGCCGGCACGCTACAGCGCCGCGGATCTGTGTCGGGTGCTATCGGTCTGATATTCGTCCTGGACGAAAACCAGACGCTGGGCATTCATCTCCTCGGCGCATCAAAGCTCGGACATTGGGATCCCGGTGAATGGGTGTCGCAATGCGAATACCAATTCGCCCGGTGCCTGATTTAAACGCCCGTACTGCTTACGGGAGCGGATACCGTTTTCGCACCGCACGGATGCACGGCTTGCGTGTGCTGCGGGTTGAGCTGTTACGGCCGGAACGAGGCCCGGCGCCGTTCAATCCGCGGCTGGCGCCACGCGAGCGCCTTGCACGCCATGGCGCTGCAGCGCCTCGGCCACGAAGCCGGTGGTCTTCATCTCTTCGACGAACGCCGCCAAGGCAGCGGCCGTGGCCTCACCACGGCCGGCAGGCAGCCCCATGGCCTGCTCGATCACCATGAAGCGGCCCGGCAGCAGGCGCACCCCGGTGGCGCGAGCCGCTTCGAGTTCCAGCACCTGGCGGATGCCGGCTGCCACTTCGATCTGGCCAGCGCGCAGCGCCGCGAACGCGGACTTGCCGCCCTCGGCGGCGCCGCCACTCTGGCGCACCAATTCGGCGGCCTGCAGATGGCGCGTCAAAAAGAGGTCGTAGGCGCTGCCGCTGACGACGCCGACGCGCATGCCTGTGACATCGACCTGCGCGTTGTCGGTCAGCGGCGAGTCGTCCCGCACCAGGTACGCACCCTCGATCAGCACGTAGGGCGCGGTGAAACAAAGACCCTCGCTGCGCGCCGGGTCGATGGCGAAGAAGCCGATGTCCGCCTGCTCGCCTTTCACCGCCGCGACCGAGGCCGCCGCCTTGTCGAAAGTGAGCAGGTCGATAGGTGTGCCCAGGCGCCGCGCCAGTTCACGCGCCAGGTCAACCGACACGCCCACAGGAGCGCCGCCAGCGTCTTTGCCCGCCAGGATCGGATTGCCCAGATTGATCGAGGCGCGCACGGTCCCCGTCGGGGCGAAGCTGAACGCCAGTGTGTGCAAGGTCGAGTCGCTCATCAATGCTGCTCGATCTTGATCAAACGCCGGTGCGCTCGGGCACGCTGGCGAGTGCGGCGTTGAAGGTGGGGCTGGGGCGCATCACGGCCTTGCATTTGTCGGCGTCGGCCAGGTAGTAGCCGCCGATGTCAGCCGGCTTGCCCTGCACGGCGGCCATTTCCTCGACGATCTTTTGCTCGTTCTCGGCCAGCGTTTTGGCCAGCGGCGCGAACTGTCCGGCCAAGGCCTTGTCCTCGGTTTGCGCGGCGAGTGCCTGGGCCCAGTACAGCGCCAGATAGAACTGGCTGCCGCGGTTGTCCAGCTGGCCGGTCTTGGGCGAGGGGCCCTTGTTGTTGTCCAGCAGCTTGCCGGTGGCGGCATCGAGCGTCTGCGCCAGGATCTTGGCCTGTTCGTTGCCCGCTTTCAGGCCCAAATCTTCCAGGCTAACGGCCAGCGCCAGATATTCGCCCAGAGAGTCCCAGCGCAGGTGGTTCTCTTCGGTAAGTTGCTGCACATGCTTGGGTGCCGAGCCACCGGCGCCCGTTTCGTACATGCCGCCGCCGGCCATCAACGGCACGATCGACAGCATCTTGGCGCTGGTGCCCAGCTCCATGATCGGGAACAGGTCGGTCAGGTAATCGCGCAGGATGTTCCCGGTGACGCTAATCGTGTCCAGGCCGCGCACGACGCGCTCGAGCGTGTAGCGCATGGCGCGCACCTGGCTCATGATCTGGATATCCAGGCCCGAGGTGTCGTGATCCTTCAGGTAGGTATTGACCTTTTTGATGAGCTCGTTTTCATGCGGGCGGTACGGGTCGAGCCAGAACACGGCCGGCATGCCCGAGTTGTGCGCGCGCGTGACGGCCAGCTTCACCCAGTCGCGTATCGGCGCGTCCTTGACCTGGCACATGCGCCAGATGTCGCCGGCCTCCACGTTCTGCGCCAGCAGCACCTCGCCAGTGGCCAGATTGACGATGTTGGCAGTGCCGCCTTCGGGGATCTCGAAGGTCTTATCGTGCGAGCCGTATTCCTCGGCCTGCTGGGCCATCAGGCCGACGTTGGGCACCGTGCCCATGGTCTTCGGATCGAAGTTGCCGTTGGACTTGCAGAAGTTGATCATCTCCTGGTAGATGCGGGCAAAGGTGCTCTCGGGCATCACGGCCTTGACGTCCTTCAGACGCCCATCGGCGCCCCACATCTTGCCTCCGTTGCGGATCATGGCCGGCATCGAGGCGTCGACGATGATGTCGTTGGGCGAGTGGAAGTTGGTGATGCCCTTGGCCGAGTCGACCATCGCCAGCTCGGGCCGGCCCTCGTGGCAGGCGTGCAGGTCGCGCAAGACCTCCTCGCGCTGCGATTCGGGCAGGGTGGCGACCTTGTCGTACAGGTTCACCATGCCGTTGTTGACGTTCACGCCCAGCTCGGCGAACAGTTTGGCGTGCTTCTCGAACGCGGCCTTGTAGAAGATCCTGACGCAGTGGCCGAACACGATCGGATGCGACACTTTCATCATTGTCGCCTTGACGTGCAGTGAGAACATGACGCCGGTCTTGTAGGCGTCGTCGATTTCTTTTTCGTAGAAGGCGATAAGCGCCTTCTTGCTCATGAACATCGAATCGATGATTTCGCCCGCTAGCAGCGTCACCTTGGGCTTGAGCACGACGTTCTTGCCGCTCTTCGTGGTCAGCTCCATCTTCACGTCGCACGCCTTGTCCAGCGTCATCGACTTTTCGCCGTGATAGAAGTCGCCGTGTTGCATGTGCGAGACGTGTGAGCGCGAGGCCTGGCTCCACTCGGCCATGCTGTGCGGGTGCTTGCGTGCGTATTCCTTCACCGCCTTGGGGGCGCGCCGATCCGAATTGCCCTCGCGCAGCACGGGATTCACTGCGCTGCCGATGCATTTGCCATAGCGCGAGCGGACGTCCTTTTCGGCATCGGTGGTCGGGTTCTCGGGGAAGTCCGGAATGGCATAGCCCTTGCCCTGCAGTTCCTTGATGCAGGCCATCAGCTGCGACACCGAGGCGCTGATGTTGGGCAGCTTGATGATGTTGGTGTCCGGATCCTGCGTCAGCTTGCCCAGCGCCGCCAGGGTGTTGGGCACGCGCTGTGTTTCGGTCAGGCACTCCGGGAACTGGGCCAGCACCCGCGCAGCGACCGAAATATCGGTAGTCTTCACAACGATGCCGGCCGGCGCGGTGAAGGTGCGCACGATCGGCAGGAACGCCGCCGTTGCCAAGGCTGGCGCCTCGTCGGTGAGGGTGTAAATGATGGTGGGTTGCGTCTTCGTCGTCACGGGCGTGCTTCCATAAATGAGAGAAAGGGCTTGCTGCCGGCTGGGTGAGCAACCGGCTGCGCTTGGTCATTGTCCACGCAACGAGACGGCTTCAGCACATGCTGCAACCCTTCGAAGCCTGCGAAGCCACGGCGTCGCAGGTGCAGCGCTGCGCGCGCCTACTGTTTGTAGCTGGCGTCGGTGCGGTCGAGCTTGCGCAGCAGCGCCGGCCAGACAAAGGCGCCGCCCAGACCACCGGTCTGCACGCGCAAGGCTTCGGCCACGCCCTTGACGATGCGCGGCCCGACCTGCGTCAGCTCGCCGCTGCCCGATTGCGCGGCAATCTGGATCTGGCAGGTGCTCTCGAAGGTGTACATGGCCAGGAACGCGTCGGCAATGGTCTTGCCACAGGTCAGGAGGCCGTGGTTGCGCAACATCAGGAAGTTGGCCTTGCCAAGATCGGCTTGCAGGCGCGGCTTCTCGTCGGCGCGGAACGCCACGCCCTCGTAGTCGTGATAGGCCAGCGAGCCCAGCACGAAGGTCGACTGCTGGCTGATCGGCAGCACGCCGCCTTTTTGAGCGCTGACGGCGATGCCGGCGCGCGTGTGGGTGTGCAGCACGCACTGCACGTCCTCGCGCGCCGCGTGCACCGCGCTGTGGATCACGAAGCCGGCCGGGTTGACGGGGTAGGGCGACTCGATCACCTTGTTGCAGTCCTTGTCGACCTTGATCAGGCTCGACGCGGTGATCTCGTCGAACATCAGTCCATACGGGTTAATGAGAAAGTGATGTTCGAAGCCGGGAATGCGCGCGCTGATGTGCGTGAACACCAGGTCGCTCCAGCCGTAGAGGGCCGCCAACCGGTAGCAGGCCGCGAGGTCGGTGCGCAGTTGCCATTCGTCGGCGCTGACGAGTTTCTGGATTTCGGAGGGGGTCGTGGCGTTCATGGTTTTCCTTTCGGGTGGATGAGCGGTCAAATCCGACGTGATGGCCGGAGGATCCGGGCAAACTGCATGAACCCGCCTTCGATTCGTTGGCGACTTGCGGATAAGGTGCCGCGCACGAGGACAATGGTTGCTGTTGCGTTCATCGGGTGTCTCTTTGAGGATGCCCACTTGCGACTGTAGACCGGCTGCGAGCGAAAAGCTTGTCAGGTATTTGACAGCCTGCCGGGCGCTGCGCAGGTGAACGGCTGGTGCGGCGTGGTCTGACCACAAATAGCACCGATCTGCGGGTTTTCACCGATCGGTATCATGAATACCTTTTAGCTATAAAAGAGCGGTGCCGCCGCACAGATTCAGGGGTACCCGATGGATGTGAATGGACAGAACTGGCAATGGATGGTGGGCGTGTTGATCGGTGTGGTGGCCTTGAGCGTGATTGGCTGGAAGGTCTGGTCCCGTCGTGCGAGGGCGCAGGCGTCGGCCCGTCGCATTGCCGCTGCCCGCGTGCATTCGGGCTACGTGCCGCCAGAACTGCCGACTGTGCGGGCCACCTTGGCCGGTGCGTCGGCCGATATTGCGCCCGACACCTTGCCGCAAGGGGGCGGTGCAATCGTCGATGAACATCCTCTGCTGCAGCTTAAATTCTTCGATGCCGACGGCAAGAAAACCGTGCGTACCGTCCAGGTGGAGCGTCTTGACCTGCAGCGCAAAGTCATCGTCGGGCGTGACGACCCAGCGGGCGAGGCCAAGCGTTTTCCGATCGACCGGGTCCTTGCCGCGCGCATCGCTCAGACCGGTCGCAGCTTCGATGTCGATACTTGGGTCAATGCCGTGCGGGTAGCCCGGCGTCGCCGTAACGAGCCGTAGCGCGGGCGGCTTTCAGCGCCGCGCGAACACCACGTCCCACACACCGTGTCCCAGCAGCAGGCCGCGATTCTCGAACTTGGTGAGCGGCCGGTAGGCGGGCTTGGGCGCATAGCCTTCGGCCGTGTTGCGAAGCAGCGGTTCGGCTGACAGCACTGCGAGCATCTGTTCGGCGTAAGGCTGCCAGTCGGTGGCGCAGTGCAGGGTGCCGCCCGGAGCCAGGCGCTGGGCCAGTTTGGCCACCAGTTCGGGCTGGATGAGGCGCCGCTTGTTGTGGCGCTTCTTGTGCCACGGGTCGGGGAAAAAAACATGCACCCCCGCCAGCGTGGCGGGCGCCAGCATATGGTCGAGCACATCGACCGCGTCGTGCGCGCAAATGCGGATGTTGGTCAGGCCCTGCTCGCCGATGCGCTTGAGCAGCGCGCCGACGCCTGGTTCGTGCACCTCGCAACACAGGAAATTCTTCTCTGGCATGGCAGCCGCAATGTGCGCCGTGGCTTCACCCATCCCAAAGCCGATTTCAAGCACCGTGGGCGCGTTGCGGCCGAAGACGGCCGCGAGGTCGAGCGGCGCGGCAACATGGGGCAGCAGAAAAAGCGGTCCCAGTTCGGCAAATGCGCGGGCCTGGCCGTCGGTGGTGCGGCCGGCGCGCTTGACGAAGCTCTTGAGGCGGCGGTGCAGCGGATGCGCGGGGTCGGCAGCCTCGGTGGCGTTGGCTGTGGTGGGGGCAGGAGGGGTCATCGGGCGGGCGGCGTGGTCACGGGCGCGGATTGTAGAGAGTGACCCATTCGGGTACCCAGGCGGCCAGTGCGTCGGCCAGAGCGGTGGCGCGGGTTGCGCTCAGCCCGAGCACCCGAGCCGCGGCGTCCAGGGCCGCCAGCGCCGTGGCGGAAGTGGTGGTGTCGAAGGCAGTGGCGCCTTCGTGCTTGGACAGTTTTTCTCCGTCTGCGCCGAGCACCAGTGGCGTGTGCAGGTATCTCGGGGTCGGTAGGGCGAGTGCCCGCTGCAGCAGGATCTGGCGTGCCGTGTTGTCGGTCAGGTCGGCGCCGCGCACCACGTCGGTCACGCCCTGCTCGGCGTCATCGACCACCACCCTGAGTTGGTAGGACCACGGCCCGTCAGCCTGGCGCAGCACGAAATCGCCGACTTCGCGCGCCACGTCTTGCTGCTGCGGACCCAGACGACGGTCTGTCCATGCCGCTATATTCGCTATCGTATTAGTAGCCGGCTTCTCCTGTGTGTCGGGCGATACAGCTACTTTCCGTTCAAACTCCCCGGTGGCAAAACGCCACGCACGCGCGGGCTTACCGCGCAGTCCATCGCGGCAGGTGCCGGGGTAGACGCGCTCACCGTGGCGCATGTGGGGCACGCCGCGCCGCCGCAGCGCTTCGTCGATCTCCTTGCGCGAGCAGCCGCAGGGGTAGGCCAGTTGCGCCACACGCAATTGTTCCAGGGCGCGCTGGTAGAAGGCCACGCGTTGCGTCTGCCAGACCGGCGGCTCGTCGGGAATCAGGGCGCAGTCGGCGAGCTGTCGCAAGATGTGCTCACCCATGCCCGGCAAGGAGCGGTCGGTGTCACCGTCTTCGATCCGGACCAGCCAGCGGGCATGCGGGCCGCTGGCACGCACGTCGAGCCAGCTGGCCAGCGCCGCCACCAGCGAGCCGGCGTGCAGCGGCCCCGTCGGTGAAGGCGCGAAGCGGCCGGTGGAAGGATTCACGCCACGGCAAGTGCCAGCGACAGGCCCGACACGAACGCGTCTTCGACCCGGTGGCCAAGACACCAGTCGCCGGCCACCCCGAGGCCGGCCTTGGCATCCCACAGGTGCGAGGCGCGGAGCGGCACTTGCGTTTGCGCTTCGGGCCAGCAGCGGGTGCGGGTGTGCGCCGGGGTGGCACGTACCGCGGTGATCTCGGAGAAGGCACGCAGCAACTTGGCGGTGATTCGCTGGCTGTCGTCTTGCTGGTGTTCCTGCGACCAGGCCGCGCTGGCCTGCAGCGTCCAGCGCTCCACGCCGCCGCGGCCCGGCTTGGACGAATCGCGGGCCAGCCACGCGACCCGATGGTGGGTGCTGCGCGCCGCGTTCCACTGAGGGCCGAGGTGCGACAAGGCGGGCTGGGCCTGCGGAAAGGCCAGCATCAGCGTCCAGCAGGGCATTACCCGCACGGTGCTCATTTTGTGGAGCAGCTGGGTCGCGGCTTTGTCGGCGCCGTCAATGCGCTCCAGCAGCAGGCGCGCCCGCGCCGGCGGCACCGCCAGCAGCACGCTGTCGAAGCCCGAATACACGTGCAGCGCATCGCCCTGGCTTTCGGTGCGCAGTTGCCAGCGCGTGGCATCGAGCGTGTCGCGTTCGATGCAGGTGACGCCGGTCTGCAACACGAGGCTGCTTGCCGTCGCATGGCCCGCGGGTTGGTTGAGCGGTTCGGCCCAGTGCGCCACCAGTCCGTCCATGCCGGGCACAGCGACCCAGTGCGATTCGTGGGTGATCAACGCGGCCTCCACAACGGCGCCGTGGGCGTCGAGCACCCGCACCGCGTTGGCGCTCCATCGCTTGCAAAGGGCTGGCGAGGTTTCCAGCGCGCGTGCAAAACGCGCGTCGCGCACGGTGAAATATTGGGCGCCGCTGTCGAAGCGGCCATAGGCCGTGGTCTCGCTGGCCATGCGCCCGCCCGGGCCCGCTTCGCGCTCGAACACCGTGACGCGGTGGCCGGCCTGCATCAGCGTGCGCGCGCAAGCAATGCCCGCCATGCCCGCGCCGACGACGGCGATGTGGCGGGGCCGGCTGGACGGAATGGACGTGGTGGATGGAGAGGGCGAGGGGGAGGGTGTGGCGGGAGTTCGGTGGCGGTCGGCTGCGCGGCGGGCGGTCATGGCGGTTCTTCTTCCGAGGGTGTGTTGGCCCACCGCAGAAACGCGCCGGGACGGCACACTCTACATCGGGTTTTGACGGCAGCCGCTGCGGCCTAGTGAACACCGCAGCATATGAGGCAACGCGCTTGGAGATCGCCGGGCCGCGCGGCTAGGAGATCGCTTTGTCGACGATCCCTTGCGCTTCTTTCAGGATGCGCTGCAGGTGCTCTGCGCCCTGAAAACTCTCGGCGTAAATCTTGTAGATGTCTTCGGTACCCGAGGGCCGCGCCGCAAACCAGCCGCTGGACGCGATGACCTTGACGCCGCCGATGGGTGCACCGTTGCCCGGTGCCGTGGTCAGGATGCTGTCGATTTTCTCGCCGGCCAGGTCTTTCGACGTGATCTGCTGGGGCGACAACGCTGCCAGCTGCTTTTTCTGCTGCGGCGTGGCGGCGGCTTCGACCCGGTCGGCCACCGGGTTGCCGAAGTGGTTGGCAAGTTCGGTATAGAGCGCGCCGGGCGTGCGGCCGCTGCGCGCGGTGATTTCCGCCGACAGCAAGGCCGGGACAATACCGTCCTTGTCGGTGGTCCAGACCGAACCGTCGCGCCGCAGGAATGAAGCGCCTGCGCTTTCTTCGCCGCCGAAGCCGAGTGTTCCGTCCTGCAGACCCGCAGCAAACCATTTGAAGCCGACCGGCACTTCGTAGAGTTGGCGGCCACGCCGCGCGGCCACGCGGTCGATGACCTGCGTGCTGACCACGGTCTTGCCGACCGCCGCATGGGTCGGCCATTGCGGGCGGTTGGCAAACAGGTAATCGATCACCACCGACAGATAGTGGTTGGGTGCCAGCAGGCCTTCGTGGGCGGTCACGATGCCGTGCCGGTCGTGGTCGGTGTCGCAGGCGAAGGCGATGTCGAAGCGGTCCTTGATCGCCAGCAGCCGCTGCATCGCATATTGCGACGAGGGGTCCATGCGAATGCGGCCGTCCCAGTCGAGCGTCATGAAGCGGAAGGTCGGATCGACCACGTCGCTCACTACGGTCAGGTCGAGCCGGTAGCGTTCGGCGATCGCGGCCCAGTAGTGCACCCCAGCGCCGCCCAGCGGGTCGACGCCCATGCGTACCTTGGCGCCCCGGATCACATCCATGTCGATCACGTTGCAAAGGTCCGCCACGTAGGCGTTCAGGTAGTCGTGGCGGTGCGTCGTGGCCGCGCGTAGCGCTTGGGCCTTCGTCATGCGCTTGACGCCGGCGAACTTTTTCTCCAGGAAGCCATTGGCGGCGGCCTGAATGCCGTCGGTGATGTCCTGGTCGGCCGGGCCGCCATTGGGTGGGTTGTATTTGAAGCCGCCGTTGTCCGGCGGATTGTGCGAAGGCGTGACCACAATGCCGTCGGCCAGCCCGGTGGTGCGGCCCCGGTTGTGCATCAGGATGGCGTGCGAGATGGCCGGCGTTGGCGTGTACTCATCGTTTGTGGCCAGCATCACGTCCACTGCGTTGGCAGCCAGCACTTCGAGCGCGCTGGACCAGGCCGGCTCAGACAAGGCATGGGTGTCGATGCCCAGGAACAGTGGCCCGTCGATCTTTTTGCTCCGGCGGTAGTCGCAGATCGCTTGGGTGATGGCCAGCACATGCCATTCATTGAACGACGCATCGAACGACGAGCCGCGATGTCCGGAAGTGCCGAACGCGACGCGCTGCGCCGCCACCGACGGGTCAGGCACCTGCGCGTAGTAGGCGGTGACGAGCCGCGGCACATTGACGAGCACAGAAGGCGGCGCCGGCTGGCCGGCGAGCGGGCTGATCCGGGTGGCCATCTTCGCCTCGCTATGTTGTGGGTGCGCTGCGCAACCGGCGATAACGCCGGATCAGGGCGTTGGTCGAACTGTCGTGGGGCAATGCGGGCTCCGCCACGCTTTCCAGCTCGGGCACGGTGCGTTTCGCCAGCACCTTGCCGAGCTCGACGCCCCACTGGTCGAACGAATCGATGTTCCAGATCACGCCCTGCGTGAACACGCTGTGCTCGTACAGCGCAATCAGCGCGCCCAGCGTGGCCGGCGTGAGCCGTTCGACCAGCAGCGTGTTGGTTGGCCGGTTGCCTTCGAACACGCGGTGCGGCACCAACTCGGGCGGCGTGCCCTCGGCCGCGACTTGCTGCGCCGTCTTGCCGAAGGCGAGTGCTTCGGTTTGGGCAAATAGGTTCGACATCAGCAAGTCATGTTGCTGGCCGAGCGGATTCAAACCATTGCAAAAACCGATGAAGTCGCACGGGATGAGCCGCGTGCCCTGGTGGATAAGCTGGTAGAACGAGTGCTGTCCGTTGGTGCCCGGCTCGCCCCAGCAGATCGGCGCGGTGTCGCAGCCGACCGGCTGGCCGTCCAGCGTGACGTGCTTGCCATTGCTTTCCATGGTGAGCTGCTGCAGATAGGCCGGAAAGCGCTTCAGGTACTGGTCGTAGGGCAACACGGCGAGCGTGGTGGCCCCCAGAAAATTGTTGTTCCAGATTGCCAGTAGCCCCATGAGGGCCGGCAGGTTGCGCTCGACGGGCGTGTGCAGAAAATGCTCGTCCATGGTCCGGAACCCTGACAGCATCGCGCGGAAGTTGTCCGCGCCAATGGCGATCATGGTCGACAGGCCGATGGCCGAATCCATCGAATAGCGGCCGCCGACCCAATCCCAGAAACCGAACATGTTCTGTGGCGCGATGCCGAAGCTCGCGACGGCCTCGGTGTTGGTCGAGACCGCGACAAAATGCCGGGCGACGGCCTTTTCGTCGCCCAGCGCACGTAAGCTCCAGGCGCGCGCCGCATGCGCATTGGTCAGCGTCTCTTGCGTGGTGAAGGTTTTGGAGCAGACGATGAACAGCGTTTCGGCCGGGTCGAGGTCGCGCGTCGCCTCGGCCAGATCGGTCGGATCGACGTTGGAGACAAAGCGCAAGTCGAGGTCGCGCTGGCTGTAGTGGCGCAGCGCCTCGTACGCCATCACCGGGCCGAGATCGGAACCGCCGATGCCGATGTTGATGACGTTGCGGATGCGCCGGCCCGTGTGACCGAGCCAAGCGCCCGAGCGCACTTGCCCGGCAAATGCGACCATGCGTTGCAGCACCGCGTGCACCTCGGGCACGACGTCGACGCCATCGACCCTGATGGACTCGCCGGCAGGAGCGCGCAGCGCCGTGTGCAGCACGGAGCGCTTCTCGGTGGTGTTGATCACGTCGCCGCGGAACATGGCCGCCGCACGCTCGTGCAGTGCGCAGTCGGTGGCCAGCGCAACGAGCAGCTGCATTGTCTCGTCGGTGACGCGGTTCTTCGAGTAATCCAGATAGAGCCCTGCGGCTTCGGCCACCAGCCGCTCGCCGCGGCCAGGGTCGTTCGCAAACAACTCACGCAGGTGAGTGTGGCCGATCACCGCATGGTGTGCGCCGAGAGCCTTCCAGGACGAGCGTGTGGTCAGCGGTGGGGCGCTGGACGGCGAGGGGGTGTGCTCCGGATTCACGGGAGGTCTCCTTCAGGAGATGCGCGCTTTTTTCTGGATGCTGGCCAGCAACGTGTGCCATGACTTGGTGAATGCCTCGGCGCCGTCGACCTGCAACCGGGTGGCGAGCGCCTTGATCTCGACGCCCTCGCGGCGCAGTTCGGCGAGCACCGATTCGGCGTCGCCGCCGTCTGGCGGCATCGGCGCGCCGACGTTGCCGTGGTCGGCAAAGGCATGTAGCGTTTTTTCGGGGATCGTATTGATGGTGTCGGGCGCGGCAAGGGCTTCGAGGTACAGAGTGTCCGAGGCAGCCGGGTCTTTGGTTCCGGTGCTGGCCCATAGCAGGCGCTGAGGCCGCGCCCCCGCTGCTGCGAGCTTTTGCCAGCGCTCGGAAGCGAGCAGGTCGCGATAGGCTTTGTAGGTGCGCTTGGCGATGGCAATGCCCAGGCGATTTCGAAAACGTGGCGCTACCGCGTCCTTCACCGCGACATCCCAGCGGCTGACGAAAAGCGACGCCACCGATTGAACTTTCGGATCGAGTCCGGCATCGATGCGTCGCCCGATGCCGCGCATGTAGGCCTCGGCGGCGGCCACGTACTGCTCGCGCGAGAACAGCAGCGTGACATTGATCGGCACGCCTGCAAAGATCGCCTCCTCGATGGCCGGTACGCCTTGGGGGGTGCCTGGAATCTTGATGAACAGGTTGGCCCGGGCGGCCTGCGCATGTTGGCGAATGGCGGCCTTGATGCTGCCGGCGGTGTCGTTGACCAGCAGCGGCGAAAGCTCCAGCGACACCCAGCCGTCGACGCCGCCGGTGGCGTCGTGGGCCGGGCGAAACAGGTCGGCGGCCTGGCGCAGGTCTTCCATCGCCAGATCGAAAAAGAGGTCTTCGCCGGACAGTCCCTGGGTCGACTTCAAAGCGATAGCCTCGTCATAGACATTGCCACCGTCGATGGCGTGCTCGAAAATCGTCGGGTTCGACGTCAGACCGGTCACCGACAGGTCATTGATGTAGCGCGCCAGCGTGCCGCTGATGAGCAACTCGCGGGTAATGTTGTCCAGCCAGAGCGACTGGCCCATGGCGTGGAGCTGTTCGGTTTTTGTCATGTGGATCATTCCTTGGTTCATAGTGATGCAGCCCCGGCGGCGGCGGGTCGCAAAAGTGCCCGATCCAGCGTAGCCAGTTCGCCAATACGTTCCAGTGTGATGTCGGCGGCCGGCCATGAGGCGATGACTTTGGGGTCCAGCGCGTAGTGGCCCTGGCGCGGAAAGACGGTGGTCAGCCGATCCTTCAAAATCTTCTTCATGGTCGCCAGAATGCGCAACTTGTCGTCGACCATGACGTAATGATGCGCTGGGTAGTGCCGCTGAACGGCATCGAGCATGCGCTCCTTGTGGATGTAGATCAGCACTCGTCCATCGACTGCATCCCATAATCCCGAGCGCTGAATCTTTCGCGGCTGAAATACCACATCACCGTCCGACAGGATGACGGTCAAACCCATTGAGCCAAGATGGTCGAGCAGGTTGAACACGCCGGGGTACAGGCGATCGGCAAACGCGTAATCGACCAGGAACGCGGACATCCACAACAGGCGTGAGTCGTCGCGCGCCGTGCGCTCGGCGTCGAGTCGGTAGCGCTGCAGCGCGCCCAGGTAGTCGGCGTAGCCCAGCTCGGTGCGCAACTCCTCGAACAGGGCCCAGTAGCGGCCAGCGCTCTGCACGCCAAATTCGCGCTCCAGGTGCTGGCGCAGGTCGGCCACGATCTGATCGTTGTCCAGCAGCGTGTTGTCCACGTCGAGCAGAAACACCGTGTCGTGCATTGTGGTCATCGGGCACTCATGCGGCGGCTGGCTCCGCCATCGGGTTGTGCCAGCCGCCATGGCCTGCAATCAGCGCGTCGGCTTCGTGTGGGCCCCAGCTGCCCGGGACGTAAGGCACGGCCGCGTGATGTTTTCCAACGACAGAGTCGACCACGGCCCACGCCGCGTCAACCGTTTCCTGATCGCTGAACAGCGTCGTGTCGCCGGCCATCGCAGCGCCCAAAAGCCGCTCATAAGGCAGCTCCTCGTGAGACGCATCCTCCCTCAGGTAGAGCTCGCGCTGGTCGCCCACAAAATCCTCGCCGCCGCGCTTGACCCGCGCCGCCAATGCAATGGCCGAATGGGGCGAGAGCCGAAAACGCAGGTAGTTGGCGTGCCCCGATGGTGGCCCGGAATCGTCGAAGAGTTGCTGCGGCGGGGGCTTGAATTGCACCCGCACTTCGGCCACGGTCTGCTCCAGCAGCTTGCCTGAACGCAGGTACCACGGCACACCGTGCCAGCGCCACGAGTCGATGAACAGGCGCAGTGCGCAAAACGTCTCGACATCCGAGTCGGGCGCTACATCGGCCTCGGCGCGATAGCCCTCGTATTGGCCGCGCACCACGTCGTTCGCGCTGAGTGGGCGCATGGCGTGGAACACGCTTGATTTCTCACGGTGGATGGCGGCAAAACCGCGCCAGGCCGGAGGCTCCATCGCCAGCAGGGCAACTACCTGGAACAGGTGGTTTTCGATCACGTCGCGCAGGCACCCCGCAGTTTCATAAAAGGCACCACGCGTGCCGACGCCAAAATCCTCCGCCACGGTCACTTCAATGTGGGCAATGTGGTCTCGATTCCAGATCGGTTCGGCAAACCCGTTGGCAAAGCGGAAATAGAGGATGTTCATGATCGCCTCCTTTCCCAGATAGTGGTCGATGCGAAATATCGACGACTCCGGGAACACCGAGCGCGCCACGCGGCCGAGTTCCTGCGCTGACGCCAGGTCGCGGCCGAACGGCTTTTCGACGATGACGCGCGCGTTTTCCGCGATGCCAGCGGTGCCCAGGCTTCGGATCACGGTGGCGAACAGGGGCGGCGGGATCGCCAGGTAAAAGGCCGGCTGCTTGGCTCCTGCCAGGGCTGCCTTGAGGGCGTCGAACGTGGCCGGGTTCTTATAGTCACCGCTGACGTAGCTCAACTGCGACAGCAAGCGCGCGCATGCGGCGGGATCGTCGATGCCGCCTTCCTTTTGCAGGCTGTCCCGAACGTGCTGGTGCAGTTGCTCACGGGTCCATGTGGAGGACGCCACGCCGAGGATCGGGGCGGACAAGGTGCCATGCTTGACCATCGCATACAAGGCGGGAAAGATCTTCTTCGAGGCGAGGTCGCCCGTGATGCCGAAGATGACGAGCGCGTCGGATCCGGATTGAGTACCGTCGTTGGCTGTACCCTCGCTCATTCAGCCTCCTTGCCGGTCTTTTCGACGTGACCGCCAAATTGATGGCGCATGGCCGACAGCACCTGGTCGGCAAACCCGGCTTCACCACGCGAGGCAAAGCGCTGGAACAGCGCGGCGCTGAGCACCGGCGCCGGCACGGCTTCGTCGATCGCGGCATTGACGGTCCAGCGTCCTTCGCCCGAATCGGAAACGCGTCCGCCGTAGCCCTTCAGATCGGGATCTTGTCGCAGCGCTGCGGCCGTCAGGTCGAGCAGCCAGGAACCGATGACGCTGCCGCGCCGCCATACTTCCGTGATGTCAGGCAGGTTCATCTCGAACTGATAGAACTGCGGGTCGCGCAGCGGCGTGGTTTCGGCGTCGGCGGTGTGCTGGCGTTTGCCCACGTTGGCGTTGCGCAGGATGTTCAGGCCCTCGGAATAGGCGGCCATCACGCCGTATTCGATGCCGTTGTGGACCATCTTGACGAAGTGCCCGGCCCCGTGGGGGCCGCAGTGCAGGAACCCCTGTTCCGCGTTGCCGATGGCGCCCTCGCGGCCGGGTGTACGTGAGGCCACCGCCACGCCGGGAGCCAGGGCGCCGAAGACCGGCTCCAGGTGACGCACGATGTCGTCCGCGCCGCCGATCATCAGGCAGTAGCCGCGATCAAAACCTGCCACGCCGCCGCTGGTGCCGACGTCGACATAGTGAATTCCCTTGTCATGGAGAGTCGCTGCGCGCCGCATGTCGTCGCGGTAATACGAGTTCCCGCCATCGATCACGATGTCGCCGGGCGCCAGCAGGGGCGTCAAAGCCGCGAGTTCCGTGTCGACCACGGCGGCCGGCACCATCAGCCAGATCGCACGCGGTGGCGCGAGCCGCGCCACCAGGTCCTCGCGCGAAGCCGACCCGATGGCGCCGTGCTGCGCAAGGCCGGCAATGGCTGCTGCCTGCATGTCATGCACCACGCACTCGTGGCCTTTGCCCAGCAAACGTCGCACCATGCTGGCGCCCATGCGACCCAAACCAATCATTCCGATTTGCAATTTATTTCTCCCTTGGACGCGGGCGGCGCGCGTTCGATGTCGACACCAACGTGGACGCAATGCACAGCCCCGTCGTCAACCAGCACGATCTCGCCGTTGTCAACTGCTTGGCCATCCAGTGCGACGCTCGGCTCCGTCGGGAAGTGCGTCGGTCGACAGTGGATGTCATAGCTTGCGCTGCCAAAGTGGTACCGGATGTCAAGCGCCTTCCAGTCAGCGGGTAGGAGAGGGCTGATGCGCAGTTTGTTCCCGCAGCGCCTGAACCCCAGCAGCGATTCGAGCACCAGCTGGTACATCCACCCCGCAGAGCCGGTGTACCAGCTCCAGCCGCCTCGGCCAGTGTGAGGTGCCAATGCGTATACGTCGCCAGCAAGTACGTAGGGCTCAGCCTTATAGGTCGCGATTTGGCTGGCGCTGTCGCCATGACGCGTCGGGTTGAGCAGCCTCAGCAACTGCCACGCGCGCTCGGCATCGCCCAGCGCGGCGAAGGCCATCGTCGCCCAGACGGCGGCGTGTGTATATTGGCCGCCGTTCTCGCGCACGCCGGGCACGTAACCCTGGATGTAGCCGGGTGGCGGCGTGGAGTGGTCGAACGGTGGGGCGAGCAGCTGAACCACGCCGGCATCGCGATGCACCAATTGCTGGTCCACTGCATTCATCGCGGCGCGCCCACGTTTGGGGTCCGCTGCGCGCGACAACACGGACCAGCTCTGCGCGATGGAGTCGATCCTGCACTCGGTATTGCTTGCCGTGCCGAGAGGTGAGCCGTCGTCGAACCAGGCGCGCTGATACCACGCGCCGTCCCATGCCGACGCCTCAATGCGCTCGCGCAAGCCCTCCGCCTGATGCTCGCAAAAACCGGCAAAGGCCATGTCACCGTGCTGGCGTGCCAGCGGTGCGAAGCGGGTCAGCACCGCGAACAGGAAGAAGCCCAGCCAGACGCTTTCTCCCTTGCCGGCGGCGCCAACCAGGTTCATGCCGTCGTTCCAGTCGCATGAGCCCATCAGCGGAATTCCATGCGCACCAAAACGCAGGCCGTGGCGGATGGCGCGTACGCAGTGCTCGTAGAGCGTGGCGCTCTGCTGGGACACGGCGGGCGTTTCGTAGTTCGACACTTCGTCGACCTTGAGCAGTCGGCTTTCGAGAAACGAGGCCGATTCCGTGAGTACGCTGGTGTCGGCGGTGCTCTCCACGTAACGGCAGGTGGCGAGCGGTAGCCAGAGGTAGTCGTCGGAGCAGCGCGTACGTACGCCCTTTCCACTCGGCGGATGCCACCAGTGCTGCACGTCGCCTTCCAGAAACTGGCGCGCGGCGCAGCGCAGCAGGTGTTCGCGCACCAGGCCGGGCTCGGCGTGAACGAGCGCCATCACGTCTTGCAACTGGTCGCGAAAACCCCAAGCTCCGCTCGACTGATAGAACGCGGTGCGGCCCCACAGTCGCGACGCGATCACCTGGTACATCAACCAACCGTTGGCGAGGGCGTCGAGCAGGGGATCGGTTGTCTTGACCTGCACCGTGCCGAGCGTGCGCTGCCAATATGCATGCACCCCTGCCAGCGCGGCCTGCGCAGCAGCGGCGCCGCGCCAGCGCGTCACCAGCTCGCGCGCCTCTTGCGCGGTGTGGCCAGCGCCCAGGCGAAAGACAATTTCGCGCTCTTCACCGGGCGCCAGTTCGAAGGCGACGCGCAGCGCGCCGCATGGGTCGAGTGCCGCCCCCAGGCGGTTGGAGAGCTCCGCTTGTACCATGACCGCAGGCTGCGCCAGCGTGCCGCCGTCACCCAGGAATTCGAGACGGTCGGCGCAGGCGGTGCGGGCCGCATCATCGACATCGAAGAACGCGGTGCGCCCGGAAAAATCGGTGTTGTATCCGTTGCGGGCGAACAGGGCGCCGCTCGGATTGTCGCGCTCGGTTACCACATGCATCAGCGTCTTGACGCGCTCGTCGCCGAGCACCCATTCGATGTAACCGGTGACCGAGAGATGGCGCTTCTGCGTCGACTGATTGTGCAGCTTGAGGACCGAGAACTTGACCGGCGCGTCGATCGCCACGTAGATGCACAGTTCGGAGGCAATGCATTGCTCGACGTGCGTAAACACGCTGTAGCCGAAGCCGTGGCGCGTTGTGTAGGGCGCTGCGCCGCTGGCGGTCGGCAGCAGGGTGGGCGACCAGAAGCGGCCACTGGCGTCGTCGCGGATGTAGAGCGCTTCGGTGTTGGCGTCACTCACCGGGTCGTTTGACCAGGGTGTCAGCCGGAACTCGTGCGCGTTTTCGCTCCAGCTTGACGCGCTGCCGCTTTCCGACACCAGAGTGCCAAAGGACGGGTTGGCCAGCACGTTGACCCAGGGCGCGGGCGTCATCTTGCCGAAGGAACTGGTGATGACATATTCGCGCCCGTCGGGGCTGAATCCGCCCAGCCCGTTGAAGCCGGCCAGGGCCGTGGCGGGTAGCGCGTCGGCGGCTTCGGCGGCCGGCGCCACCGCGCCAAGCGAAGCCGACGTGGACGCTGCCGCCACCGTGGACGCGCTGGATGTTGGTGGCGTCTTCGATGCCGCAGTGCCGTGTCGCCGGTCGGCGCCGCATCGTCGATCCAGCTGCTCGGCCAGCGATCCTTCCGCCCCGATGAAGACGGCGCGCGCCACCGTTTGCAGCAGGGTGCGATCGCCTTCATCGAGTTTCGCGTTGTCGCGTACGAAGATGCCTCCGGGCTTGTCGATCAGAGATGCGTCGGCGGTGGCAGCGACCCGCGTCGTGACCTGCGCGAACAGGGGCGGTCGTGGCTGTCCCGGATCGTTTTGCGCCACGTCATCGGCGGCCAGGATGACCAGGTCGGCATGGATTCCATGGGCTCGCCAATAGGCGTGCGCGCCCACCAGTTGGGCGACCCATTCGAGCTTCGCCCCGTCGGCCATCTGCAGCAGGACGATAGGCAGGTCACCCGAAATGCCAAAACCCCAGAGGCCCGACTGCCCGTGCTGGTTCTTCGCGATGACCTGCGGGTTGGCGCGCAATGCGGGACTGGAATACAGCAGCGAGGCGGCAACCTGCTCGTAGTGCTGCGCGTCGCGCGTGCCTTGGTTCGGTTTTTTTTCCGGCGCCTGCCGATCGGTTGACGCAGCTTCGACCACCGCATCGGCCGAGGCTGCGTCCTGGTACTTGCGGGCCAGTGACACGCATTCTTCGCGCGTAGCGGCGATGCCCGTCACGAAGTGGAGCGTGACTGAGGCGCCGGCTTCGAGCGTCACGGGGCAGCGGATAGCGGCAATGGCGTCGAGCACTGGGCCGGCGCTACCCGACAACAGCGCGCCCGGCTCTAGTGCAGCGGGGTTGGCGCTGGTACGACCGCGGCCGATAAAGCGCAGGCGATCGGTTTCGTAAGAGATTGCCGCTTCGCCTGCCATCGACGTTGTCAGCCGGTGGAACATCCAGGGCGTCGGGTCGTCCGAAGCGCTCGGGCGCCGCGTCGCATGAATGGTGTGCAGCGCTGGCTCGATGTCGGTTTGGATGAACAGTTTGCTGAAGGCGGGATGGGCGGCATCGGCCGCCGCGCCCGCGAGCACGATCTCGGCGCAGGTCGTGACGTCCAATGAGCGTCGCTCAGTGCCCAGATTGGTCAGTCGAACGCGGCGCACTTCGACATCGTCGCTCGCCGACACAGCGATGTCAGTGCGCGTCTCGATGCCGTGGTCGCCCCGCACAAACGTCGCCAGTCCGTCTGAAAATACAACGTCGTATGCCGGTGCGGGCTGGCGCGTCGGCTGGAAGGTGGTCGACCAGACCTGGCCGCTAGCCACGTCGCGCAGATAGCAAAACGAACCCCAGTCGTCGCAGGTGGCATCTTCGCGCCAGCGCGTCACCGCCATGCCGTTCCAGCGGCTGTAGCCGCCGCCCTTGCTCGTCACCATCACGTGGTAACGGCCATTGGAAAGTAACTTGAGCTCAGGCATGGATGCGTAGCGGGGTCTTGCAGACCTCCTAGTCTTGCCCGAAAAGGGAGCCCTTTGGAGAACTATGGATGTTCTCCTACGGCAGCATGCGCAAAAGCGCCGCTGGCGCGTCGCCTCGCGCTTCAGCGTCCGCGATGCCGATCGAGCAGGGCACGCCGGGTGCGTTCGTGCTCCAACTGCGCCAGCCACCATTCGAGCCCGTGGCCCCGGTCGCCGGCGACCGGGAGCCGCCATGCGCAATGCAGGTGGCCAGTTTGAGGCTGGCGTTCGGTCCGGCATTCCACAAGATGGCCGGCCTCGATGTACGGGCGCGCGCCATGGGTTCAGGGAAAAAGCCGCCGCCCAGCCCGTGCAGTGGTGCCGCCAGCTTGGCTTGCAGCGTGGGCACGGCCAGCACGTCCTGGCCGCCGGCCAGGTTGAGGCTCATGCCGGCGCCGCCGCGTGACGAATCGGTAGCCGCCACGGCGCGGTGTTGGCGCAGCACTGCGTCGCTCAGGGGCTGCGGCCAGCGGGCCGGCGGGTGGTGTGGCGCGACGGCGTAGACAAAACGGAGTTCACCCAACCGGCGGCTTCGACTACCGGTGGCGGTCAGGGCGACGCTGGCGGTGTCGAGCACGGCACTGATGGCAAGGTCAGCCTCGCCGCTGGTCAACGCTTCGATGGTGCCGAGCAGGGTTTCGTCACGCAGCTTCAGCCGTGTGGGAGGAGCCAGCGCGAAGAACGCGCCAACCATGTCGAGCAAGGGGTCGCGTGCGATGACGCTGTCGACGGCCAGTGTGAGGTGGGGCTCCCAGCCGGTGGCGACTCGCCTGATGCAATTAGCAACGGCGTCGAGCTCGCCCAGCAGTTGGGGTGCCTCGCGCAGCAACTCGGTGCCGGCGGCCGTCGGGCGCACCTGACGCGTGCTGCGGTCGAACAGCAGCACGTCGAGTGCCTCCTCGATCTGGCGTACCCGATAGCTCAGCGCGCTCGGCACCACGTCGAGGACGCGTGTCGCGCCGGCGAAACTGCCGCTGTCTGCTACGGTCTGCAGTATCGCCAAGGCTTCGGGCGTCAGGGCGTCGCGGGCGTTGTTCATGCCGGCCCATCATTCAAGAGAAGTGAATGATGCCATCGAAGACCGTTCACCTTCGGCGAGGACGATCGCCCTAAAGTTAAGACCATCGGCGGCGCATGCAGCGTGGCCATTTCGAACGGCCCCATGGGCAGGAGTTGAACCATGTTGCAAATCCGGAAATCACAAGAACGCGGTTATGCCGACCACGGCTGGCTGCGCTCGTTCCACAGCTTCTCTTTTGCCGGTTACGACGACCCGGCTCACATGGGCTGGGGCAACTTGCGCGTGATCAACGAGGACCGCGTGGCGGCCGGCGCAGGCTTCGGCACGCACGGCCACAAGGACATGGAGATCATCAGTTATGTGTTGTCGGGCGAACTAGCACACAAGGACAGCATGGGCCATGTCGAATCGATCCCGCCCGGCGAAGTACAGCGCATGAGCGCGGGCCGTGGCGTGATGCACAGCGAGTTCAACCACAAGGCGGACGAAGTCACGCATTTCCTGCAGATCTGGATCGAGCCCAACGTGCGGGGTGTTGCGCCGGGCTATGAGCAGAAGCCGTTTACCAATGCGGAGAAGCGCGGCAAGCTGCGGTTGGTGGCGTCGCCGGGCGGTGCCGACGGCTCCGTCACGCTGCATGCCGACGCGCGCCTGTACGCCGGGCTGTTCGACGGCGCGGAAAATGCGCAACTCTCGCTCGATCCGAAGCGCAAAGGTTATGTGCATCTGGTGTGCGGCCAACTGACCATCAACGGCAGGGTGCTGACTGGCGGCGCTGCCGCGCTGCTCGAAGGCGAATCCCGAATCACACTCGTTGCCGGGACGGATGCCGAGGTGTTGGTGTTCGATCTGGCACCCTGATTTTTTTACCGGAGTTTTCTCGATGTCCGCTACCGACGTTGTCGTGGTTTACCACTCGGGCTACGGCCACACGCAGCGCGTCGCGCAAGCGGTGGCCGACGGCGCCGGCGCGCAGCTGATCGCCATTGACGCCGAGGGCAATTTGCCGGCCGGCGGCTGGGAGGCCATTGCGGCGACCGATGCCGTGGTCTTCGGTTCGCCGACCTACATGGGCGGGCCGAGCTGGCAGTTCAAGAAGTTTGCCGATGCCTCATCCAGGCCCTGGTACGCGCAGGCCTGGAAAGACAAGCTATTTGCCGGCTTTACCAGCAGCGCGGCCATGAACGGCGACAAGTTCGCCACCATCGCCTATCTGTGGCAACTGGCGATGCAGCACGGCGGGCTGTGGATCGGCTTGGGACTCATGCCGAGCAACGACAAGGCCGCCACGCGCGATTCACCCAACTATGTCGGTGGCTACGCCGGCGCCCTCTCGACCTCTCCGACCGATGCCAGTTCATCCGAGATGGCGCAAGGCGACCTCGACACGGCGCGCGCACTCGGCGCGCGCGTCGCGGCCGCAGTCGCCAGAATGAGGCACTGAACAAGCACGAGGAGCCGCCGATGGAAATGTTGAGGCCACATCACAAGGATCTGGGCGGCGGCTTCACGGTGCGCCGCCTGCTGCCGGCCGCCGAGTGGCGCTCGGTCGGCCCCTTCGTGTTCTTCGACCACTTCGGGCCGGAGACCGAGACGCCGGGCACCAACCATGACGTGCGACCTCACCCGCACATCGGCCTGGCCACCGTCACCTATCTGTTCGAAGGCGCGATGCTGCATCGCGACAGCCTGGGGAGCGTGCAGGAAATCTTGCCTGGCGCCATCAACTGGATGACCGCTGGGCGCGGCATCGTGCATTCGGAGCGCAAACCCGAGCGCTTGCGCGATACGCACTACGTGAACCACGGCTTGCAACTGTGGGTTGCGCTGCCGCAGGCGCATGAGGAAACCGCGCCGAGCTTCTCGCACACCGCAGCCGACGATATCCCGGCACTCGACGTGCAGGGAGCGCGGGTTCGCGTGCTGGTCGGGCAGGCCTTCGGCGTTCGCTCGCCGATCGAAACCCTGGCCGAAACGATCTACCTCGACATCATGCTGGCGGCCGGTGGCACGCTCGAGCTGCCGCCGGTGGCGCCTGAACTCGCCGTCTACACGGTCGATGGCGATGTCACGCTGGACGGCGCAGCGGTCGCGGCGCACACCATGGCGCTGCCGTCCGGACGCGCGCGGACCACTCTGCATGCCACAGGCGCGGTACGGCTGGTGGTCATCGGCGGCGCGCCGCTCGATGGTCCGCGCTACATCACGTGGAATTTCGTTTCGAGCCGGCGCGAGCGGATCCTCGAAGCCGGTGCCGACTGGGCCGCGCAGCGGATGGGGCAGGTGCCCGGCGAAACCGAGTTCATCCCGTTGCCGGGGCACCCGTTTGCCGCGCAATAGAAAAATTCCTGATTCGGTACTTGCTCCAGACGCTTCCGACCAATTGGCCTGAGCTTGTTGAAGGCTTGACTTCAGGCAGTCCTTAGACAAGCTCAGGTGGAACGGGGTGACGGGTCCAAGCTTTGGGGTTGCTTTCTGAGATAGATAACTGATCAGGGAAAAATTTCCTGATTAGCGACCTACCTCAAACGTCCCTGAACGATCCCGCATGGCCGCCCTCCAACAAATGATGCCGAATCATCGGCCAAGGAGCAGGCGTGCTTATCCGGTTGTAACACCCACACGCTACCGGTAGTATCTGGAGCGTCGGAATACACGTGGGGAGATCATGGCAATGGGCTTGCTTGCGCGG
>CAJDTV010000010.1_pt2 | contig 37494 bp, 31 predicted proteins | sample 7389921 | NCBI WGS metagenome assembly CAJDTV01 (sample SAMEA7055654, study PRJEB34461) | soil metagenome | biome: terrestrial ecosystem; feature: Peninsula; material: soil | place: Antarctica | collected 2016 | reverse complement strand
AGCCATCATCAGCAACGCCAGCTGCACCACCAACTGCCTGGCGCCCGTGGCCAAGGTGCTGCACGACAAGTGGGGCATCAAGCGCGGCCTGATGACCACCGTGCACGCCGCCACCGCGACGCAAAAAACCGTGGATGGCCCAAGCAACAAGGACTGGCGCGGCGGCCGCGGCATCCTGGAGAACATCATCCCGTCGAGCACCGGGGCGGCCAAGGCCGTTGGCGTAGTGATTCCCGAGCTCAACAAGAAGCTCACCGGCATGAGCTTTCGCGTGCCGACCTCGGACGTGTCGGTGGTCGACCTCGTGGTCGAGCTCGAGAAAGAAGCCAGCTACAAGGAAATCTGCGCCGAAATGAAGGCGCAGAGTGAAGGTGCGCTCAAGGGAATCCTGGGCTACACCGAAGACAAGGTCGTCGCCACCGACTTTCGCGGCGATGCCCGCACTTCGATCTTCGACGCCGAAGCGGGCATCGCGCTCGATAGCACCTTCGTCAAGCTGGTGAGCTGGTATGACAACGAGTGGGGCTACTCGAACAAGTGCCTGGAGATGGTGAGGGTGGTCGCCCAGTAAGCGACGACTGTTTTCCGTATAACAGCGCGCCTTGCGGGCGTGTTTCTCTCGGCGATTTCGCGCGACGGGCGTGTCGCGCGATCAAGTGCCCACTGTTTCCTGCCGGCGCAGGATCCCCGCACACAGCGTCGAAATGCACTGCTGGACGATCTCGTCGGGGGAGTAGTCGCCGCCCGGCTGGTACCAGCGGCCGATCCAGCTCAGCGCCCCGGCGATCACAAAGGCGGTCATCTTCGGATCGCACGGCGCGATCGAGCCCTCCCGGACACCCATCGCCACCAGACGGCGAAATTCATGGTCGATTTCGCCTTTTAGTCGCCGCAACTCGTTGCGGCTGTCGTCGGGCAGTTGCTCGTCGCCCACGCGGATCAGGCACATGCCGAAGTCCATGGTCACGATGCGTCCGTAAACGCGCATGCAGGTCAACAACTGATCCACCGCTTTGCCGCCGGCGCAGCGCGAGTCCTCAATGCAGTCGAGCATCATGTCCAGGCCCTGGCGCACGCAGCCGAGCAGGATCTCGTCCTTGTTTTTCACGTAGTAGTACAGCGTGGGCTTACTCACGTGCAGGCGCGCCGCGATGTCATCGAGCGAGGTGGCGTGAAAGCCGCGCTCGTTGAAAAGCTGCGCCGCCGCAGACAGCACCGCCTGGCGCTTGGTCTTGCGCTGCTGCTCGCGATCGGGCGTGCCGGTCCAGGGCGAGGCGACAGCGCGAGGACGGCGGGACGAAGAGCGAGGCATGGCAAATCGAGTGGGGTAAATCCTGATGCCCGTAACGGGCGGCACACAACAAACTCTACTCACGAGTAACCAGTTTACGAGCGAGTAACCCTCGCAAGTCCCGCACAAACCCTAGGGTGAGGTTCGATGCAGATTTCCCCGTCCGCTACCGCCGCGCCTTTGCTGGAAGTCGATGGCCTGACACTGGCCTTCGGCGGCGTGCGCGCGCTCGGCGGCGTGGGTTTTGCTGTGCAGCCCGGCAGCATCACCGCCGTGATCGGCCCCAATGGAGCGGGCAAGACGTCGCTGTTCAACACCATTTCGGGTTTTTATCGGCCCAGCAGCGGTACGGTGCGCTTTCGCGGCCAGGACATCACCCACTTGCCCGCGCCCAAGCGCGCAGCGCTCGGGCTGGGCCGCAGTTTTCAGAATATTGCCCTGTTTCGTGGCATGACGGTGCTCGACAACATCAAGCTGGGTCGCCATGCGCACCTGAAAACCAATGTGCTCGATGCCCTGTTCTACATCGGCCGTGCGCGCCGCGAAGAAGCGGAACTGCGTGCCGACATCGAGCAGCGGATCATCGATTTCCTGGAAATCGATCACATTCGACACGCCAGCGTGGCCGCGCTCCCCTATGGCCTGCAAAAGCGCGTCGAGATGGCACGGGCGCTGGCCATGCAGCCGCACATCCTGATGCTCGACGAACCGGTGGCCGGCATGAACCGCGAGGAAACCGAAGACATGGCGCGCTTCATCCTCGACGTGCGCGCCGAATGGGGCGTGACGGTGTTGATGGTCGAGCACGACATGGGCCTGGTGATGGACCTGTCTGACCACGTCGTGGTGCTCAACTTCGGCGAGGTGATCGCGCAGGGCACGCCCGACGCGGTGCAGCACGATCGGGAAGTTGTGCGCGCCTACCTCGGCTCCGGCGACGTTAGCGATCTCCGTCGCCGCCTTCACGGCGCCGCCCCGACGGCCGCGTAATGGACTGGCTGACCTTGTTCGAGATCAGCCTGACAGGCCTGGCCAGCGGCGGCCTGTATGCGTTGGCCGCGCTGGCCTTCGTGATGATCTACAAGGCAACGCGCGTCGTGAACCTGGCGATTGGCGAGATGCTGATGGCCGGTGCTTACCTGTTCTTCACCTTCGCTGCCATGTTCGCGCTGCCGATCTGGCTGGCCATCCCCGCAGCCGTGCTGGCAGCGGGCGTGCTGGGCGGCGTCATCGAGCGCACCATGATTCGCCCACTGCTGGGCGAGCCGGAGATCTCGGTCTTCATGGTCACCATCGGCCTGGGTTCGGTGCTGGTGGGTCTGGTCGAAGTGATCTGGAGCGCCGACCAGCGCCGCCTGCCCGACTTCATGCCGACCGACCCCATCATGGTGGGGCAGGCGTTTCTCGCGTCCAAGGTGTTCTGGGGCGCGGTGATTGCCGCCGTGTTCATCGCCATCGTGCTGTTGGTGTTCCGCTTCTGGCGCGGCGGCGTTGCGCTGCGCGCCACAGCGAGTGACCAGGCGGCTGCATATTCGGTGGGCATCAACGTGCCGCGCGTGTTCTCGCTCTCCTGGGTCGCGGGCGCGATGATTGCTGCGGTCTCGGGAATCATCGTCGGCTCGATCGGCGGGATCTCATCGAGCATGGGCGTGTTTGGCCTGTCGGTGCTGGTAGTGGTCATCGTCGGCGGTCTCGACAGTGTGCTGGGCGCGTTGGTCGCCGGCCTGCTGATCGGCGTGATCGAAGCGCTCGCTGGCTTCTACCTGGGCGGCGAATACAAGCTGCTCGCCACCTTTATCGTGCTGGTCGCCGTGCTGATGCTCAGACCGTATGGCCTCTTCGGCACACACGAAATTGAGAGACTCTGATGCGCATCGGGACCCTCAAGGAAAGCTACCTCGCCGACGCAGCGCTGCTCGATTCGAGCACCCAAAAGGCCTGGTTACTCGTGCTGGCCGCAGCGCTCGTGCTGTTCCCCTTCTTTGCCGGGAGCTATTGGCTTTACCTGGCCTGTTTGGTCGCCATCAACGTGGCGAGCGCCAGCGGGCTGAACATCCTGACCGGTTACACCGGCCTGGTGAGCTTGGGGCAGGCGGCCTTCATGGGCCTGGGCGCCTACACCGCGGCAGTGATGCAGATCCGGCTGGGCACGCCGTTCCTGGTCAACATCTTCGCCGGTGGCTTTGTCGCCATGGTGGGCGGCCTGGTGGTGGGCATTCCGTCGCTGCGCGTGAAGGGGCTTTATCTGGCCATCGTCACCATCGCCGCGACGTTCATCGCGCACTTTCTGTTTGCCAACTTCACACTCACCGGCAAAACAGCGGGCCTCACGCTGCCGCCGGCGCAGATCTTCGGCCTGCAGCTCGATACGTCTTTCAAGATGTACTGGGTCATCGTGCCCATCATGGTGCTGATGCTGCTCGGCTCGGCCAACCTGTTTCGCACCCGCATTGGCCGCGCGTTCATCGCTATTCGCGACCGCGACATTTCGGCCGAGGTGCTGGGCATTCCACTTCTGCGCACCAAGCTGCTGTCGTTTGGCCTGTCGTCGTTCTACGCGGGGGTGGCGGGGGGGTTGTGGGCCTATTTCTTTCGCGTCATCACACCCGAGAGTTTCCCGCTGTCGATGTCCATCTTCTTCCTCGCTGCCATCATCGTGGGCGGCATGGGCACGCAGCTGGGCGCGGTTCTGGGCGCGACGTTCATGACACTGGTGCCCGAGCTGCTCAAGCTCATAGTCGACGTGGTGCCGGGAGGCGAGTCGCTTACCGTGTTCCTGTCGCCGGTGCGCACCATCGTCTTCGGCCTGCTGATCATCGGTTTTCTGGTATTCGAGCCGCAGGGGCTCGCTGAAGTGTGGCGGCGCATTCGCCGCTTTTTCCACCTGTGGCCATTTCGCACCTGAAACGTTGGCCACACCCACGCAAGGAGACACGCACATGACCCACCGCCCCTTCAATCCCATCGCCTATTCGGCCCGCCGTCGCAGCCTGTTGATTGCCGCGGGCACCACACTGGCCGCGCCACTGGTCGCGCGCGGGCAAGCCGCTGGCGAAGACATCGTCATCGGTGGCTCCATTCCCATGACGGGCGTGTTCGCCTTTGCCGGCATCGGCATCGATGCCGGCATCAAGGACTATGTGAAGTTGGTCAACGACGCTGGAGGCATCAAGGGGCGCAAGGTCAAGTACGTGCCCGAAGACACCGCCTACAAAGTCGACGTGTCGGTGGCAGCGTTCAAGAAGATCACCAGCCAGAACAAGGTTCATCTCTATTACGGTGACTCGACCGGCTTTGCCAAGACCATCAACCCGGAGTTGGACCGGAAGGGCGCAATCCTGATGGCTGGCGCCTCGTTCGCGTCCGAGCTCAATGACCCCGTGAAGTACCCGCACCAGTTCCTGGTCGGCCCCGATTACACCGAGATGTTCAGCATCTTGCTCAAGCACATCGCCAAGGAGAAGGCGGGCGCCAGGGTCGCCTTCGTGTATTCGGATTCGGAGTTCGGTCGCGACCCGATCGACAAGAGCGAGGCGCTGGCCAAGACAATGGGACTGTCGGTGCCGGTCAAGATCATGACGCCAGCCGGCAGCGTGGATGTGTCCACTGAAGTCATCAAGCTGCGCCGCGCGGCACCCGACTACACCATTTTCCACGGCTACATCCTGGCGCCGATCCCGGAATTCATCACGCAGGGCAAACAACAGGGCATGAAGAGCAAGTGGATGGGCACGTTCTGGACCATGGACAGTTCCACGGTGATGAAGATGGGCCCAGACGGCGATGGATTCATGGGCGTCATGCCCTACCGCTACTTCTACGACACCGAAAAGGCGCCCATGCTGGACAAGATCCGCGCGCTGCATTCGGACTACCAGAGCACCGCCTACATCCAGGGCTTCCTTGCTGCCATGCTGTTCGTGGAGTCGGCCAAGCGCACGTTGGACGCCGGCAAGGCGCTCACCGGCGACAACCTGAAGGCGGCGCTCAACTCCATCAAGGACTTCGACACCGGCGGGCTGATCGGGGTGCCGATCACGATCAAGGGCAACTCCATTCCTGTGGGCCGCGTCTACCAAGCGGACATGAAAGCGCAGAAGATGGTAGCCGCCTCTGACTGGATCAAACTCTGATGCCCTCGGGGCGGCGCTTCGCGTCTTGCCTAGACAGGGGAGCGCGCACGCCGGCACGGCAAAGCCGGTTCGACGGGTGCACTGGCCTGGCACTGGCACTGGCACTGGCGTGCTCCGCTGGCCTGCGCCGCATGCCACTGGAAGTGCTGCGCAGGCTTTGATTCGCAGCCCGCCATGACGCTTCCTGCCGCCGAGAACGTCCTCGAAATCAACAACATCGAGGTCGTCTACAACAAGGCCGTTCAGGCGCTGCGCGGCCTTTCGCTTGTCGTTCCGCGCGGTCAGATCGTGGCACTGTTGGGCAGCAATGGCGCCGGCAAGTCGACCACGCTCAAGGCCGTTTCCGGCCTGCTCGCGCTGGAGCGTGGCGAGGTGGAAAGCGGCAGCATCGTGTTCCAGGGCGCTGGGACGGCCGGTCGTAGTCCGCACGCGCTGGTGCGCGCCGGCTTGTTCCATGTGATGGAAGGGCGCCGGGTGTTCGAGGACCTTACCGTTGAAGAAAACCTGGTCGCCGCGACCTACGCCCTCTCGGGCCGCAGCGGTACAAAGCCCGATTTCAATACCGTCTACGAATATTTCCCGCCCCTGCACGAGCGTCGCAAAGGCCTTGCGGGATATCTGTCGGGTGGCGAGCAGCAGATGCTGGCGATTGGACGCGCGCTGATTGCCCAGCCTGAGCTGATCCTGCTCGACGAACCTTCGCTTGGGCTCAGCCCCAAGCTGGTCGAAGACATTTTCGGCATCATCGCCCGCATCAATGCCGAGCGCGGAACCAGCATGCTGCTGGTTGAGCAGAACGCCACCGTGGCGCTGGCTGTGGCGCACACAGGCTACATCATGGAGAACGGCAGGATCGTTATCGATGGCGCCGCCGAGCGCCTGGCCAGCGACCCGGATGTACGCGAGTTTTACCTGGGCATGGGCGGCGAGGGTGGTGCAGCCAAGAGCTTCAAGGACATCAAGCATTACAAACGCCGCAAGCGTTGGCTGTCATGACCTCTTCGCTGCCCGAACGGACCTTGCCGCAGATGTTGCATGAGCGCGCGCAGAGCGACGCCGCGCGGGTGGCTATCCGGCAAAAGGACTTTGGCATCTGGAAGCCTTTCACCTGGGCCGACTACCACCGTCGGGCGAGCGCCTTTGGGCTGGGCCTCTGCGCGCTCGGTGTTCCTTCCGGCGGGCACATCGGCGTGCTGTCGGAAAACCGCATCGAATGGGTGCTGGCGCAGATGGGCGCCGGTCTGATCGGTGCCGTCACTGTGGGCGTCTACCCCACCAGCCCCAGCAGCGAAGTGGCCTACGTGATCGGGCACGCCGACATTTCGGTGATGATCTGCGAAGACCAGGAGCAGACCGACAAGCTGCTGGAAGCGCGCGCTGCGCTGCCCGCACTGCGCAAGATCATCGTCATCGAAACCAAGGGGCTGCGCAGCTTCACGCCCGAAGCGCGCAAAATCATCACCACTTTTGCCGAGGTCGAGCAACTCGGCGCCGCATCGGGCGCGCAGGCCACCATCGACGCAGCGCTCGCGGCGCAGACGCTGGACGATATCGGCCTGATGATCTACACCTCGGGCTCGACCGGTAAACCCAAGGGCGCCATGCTCACGTGGCGCAACATCCGCGGCGTGGTGCCGGGCATTGTCGAACGCCTGCGCATGACGCGCGATTCCAGCCACCTCTCGTACCTGCCGCTGTGTCACGTGGCCGAGCAGATGCTCACCAGCTTCGTGCCGGCCTACCTCGGCTCTCAGGTCAACTTTGGCGAGTCAATTCGAACCGTGCAGGAAGACCTGCGCGAAGTGGCGCCCAGCGTGTTTCTGGGCGTGCCGCGCATCTGGGAAAAGATGCACGCGACGCTCGCCATCAAACGCCAGGAGGCTGGGGGTTTGCGCGGCGTCCTGTTCGACCGCGCCATGGCCGCCTGCGCGCCGCTGGCCGACAGGCCCCGCGCCGCCTGGAGCCTGGGCGAGCGCACTCGCTTCGCCTGGCACTATCTGCTGGTATTCCGTGCGCTGCAGAACTTCTGCGGATTGCGCAGCACCCAGGTTGCCCTCACGGGTGCGGCCCCTATTCCATCCGATGTGGTGCGCTTCTTTCGCACCATCGGCGTGCCGCTGATCGAGGTCTATGGCCTGACTGAATCGAGCGGCATGGTGACGGGCCACCCCATTGACCAGGTGGTGATCGGCACGGTGGGCACGCCCACGGTGGGCGTCGAGGTCCGCATCGGCGAGCAGGGTGAGTTGCTGCTGCGGGGCGAGATGATCTTTGCCGGCTATTACAAGAGCGCCGAAGCCACGGCGCAGAGCATCCAGGATGGCTGGCTGCACACCGGCGATGTGGTGCGCGAAGAGGCCGGTCAGCTCAGGATCGTCGACCGTCTCAAGGACATCATGATCACTGCCGGCGGCAAGAACCTGACGCCCTCCGAGATTGAAAACGCCATGAAGGCCAGCCCTTACATCAAGGAGTGCATCGTGGTGGCCGATGCGCGGCGTTTTGTCGCAGCGCTGGTGATGATCGACTTCGACACCGTTGCGCAGTGGGCGCAAGCGCAGCGCATTGCCTTTACGCACTTCCGCTCGCTGGTGGAGCTGCCGGTGGTGCGCGAACTGATCGAGGCCGAGGTGGCGCGTGGTAACGCCAAGCTCGCGCAGGTCGCGCAGATCCGCAAATTTCACCTGCTGACCAAAGAACTGGACCACGACGATGGCGAGCTGACTGCCACCATGAAGGTGCGGCGCTCAAGTATTTACAAAGCCTATGCGGATGAGATAGACGCCTTGTATGCCTGACGGCGAGTTGGGCGCCGAAGCCCTGATTGGTGAACTGCCTCAGACATCTGCAGCCTTCAGGGAGCCTCACTCAGCCGATAGTCATCAGGCTCGCGTTGCCACCCGCCGCCGCCGTGTTGACGCTCAGCGAAAGCTCGACCAGCAGGCGCTCCAGTGGCACGCCCGTTTCGCCGCGCGCGAGCCCGGTCACGCTGATGATGGGGCCGTGGCGTTCGGCGACCTTGCGGCAGACGGCGCGCAGGTGGTCGCCATCGCCGTGGTGCAGCACGGCGTCGAAGGCCACGCTGTTTTGCTGCCAGTCGGGCACGACTTCGATGCGTGAGCGCAGCGCTTGGGGCAGGCGCTGGCGCAGCGCGGTGCTCCATTGGGTTTCGGCCCACAGCGCCCGGCTGCCGACTGCCAGCACTGCCGCCAACTGCACGAGCAGATCGATCTCGTCGTCGGCCAGACACAGCACGGCTTCGCGCGCCAGCAGGCTGTAGCTGTTGCTCTCGCCGGTGGGACCGCGCAGCAGCCAGCGGGTGTTGCTGGGCGACTGGTCATCGAACTGCTGGCACAGTACGGCCAGCGCCGGCCGCGACTCGGCCCCGGCCCAGCCGCCCAGCAGCGCCAGGTGGTCGTGCTGCCGATCGTACAGCGGCGGCTGCGGCATCTGTCGCAGCGCGCCCATCGCGGCCAGCGAATTGGCGATGGCGTTTGCCGGACGGGTCGCCAGCAGGCGGTACAGATACAGCGGGCCGCCGGCCTTGGGCCCGGTGCCCGACAGGCCATGGCCGCCGAACGGCTGCACGCCGACCACTGCGCCGATCATGTTGCGGTTGACGTACATGTTGCCAGCGTGCGCCCGGCTCACCACCTGCGCAATGGTTTCATCGATGCGGGTATGAATGCCGAGCGTCAGGCCGTAGCCGGTGGCATTGATCTGGTCGACCAGCCGGTCCAGGTCGCGCCGCTTGTAGCGCACCACATGCAGCACCGGACCGAACACTTCGCGCTTGAGTTCGTCCAGGCTCTCCAGTTCGATCAGGGTCGGCAACACGAAGCAGCCTTGCGCCAGTTCTTCGGGATCGCTGCGGGCGCGCTGGAACACGTCGCGGCCCTTGTCTCGCAGCGCCTGGATGTGGCGCGAGATATTGGCGAGTGCCTCGGCGTCAATCACCGGCCCGACATCGACCGCCAGTCGCTCCGGATTGCCCAGCTGGCACTCGGCCATGGCGCCCTTGAGCATGTCGATCGTGCGTTGTGCGCCGTCTTCCTGCAGGCACAGCACGCGCAGTGCCGAGCAGCGCTGGCCGGCACTGTCGAAGGCCGAGGCCATCACATCGGCCACCACCTGCTCGGTCAGCGCCGACGAGTCGACGATCATGGCGTTCTGGCCGCCGGTTTCGGCGATCAGCGGAATAGCGCGGCCGTGCACATCGACACGCTCGGCCAGCGCGCGCTGCAGGATGCCCGCCACTTCGGTCGAGCCGGTGAACAGCACGCCCTTGACGCGGCCGTCGCCGACCAGTTGCGCGCCCACGGTTTCGCCGCGCCCGGGCAGCAGTTGCAGCACCTCCGGTGCGATGCCGGCGTCATGCAGCAGGCGCACCACTTGCGCGGCGATGAGCGGCGTTTGCTCGGCCGGCTTGGCCAGCACCGCGTTGCCGGCCGCCAGCGCCGCCGCAACCTGGCCGGTGAAGATCGAGAGCGGAAAATTCCACGGGCTGATGCAGACCACTGGACCCAGCGGGCGGTGGGTTCCGTTGTCGAAGCTGGCACGCACCTGCGACGCGTAGAAGCGCAGGAAATCGGTCGCTTCGCGCACTTCGGACAGGGCGTTGGCAAAGCTCTTGCCGGCCTCGCGCACCATCAGGCCCATCAGCTGCGGGCCCTGGCTCTCCAACAGGCTGGCGGTGCGCTCCAGCACGGCGGCGCGCTCGGCCGGCGGCGTGCCTTGCCAGATCAGCGCGGCGCGCGCGGCAGCGGCGAGCGCGGCTTCGACCTCGACCGGGCTGGCTTCGCCGACCTGGCCGACCACGTCGCCCCGGTCAGCGGGGTTGAGCACCGGCTGCAAGGCCGCGCTCGCGTCCTCAGCGGGCGCCGCGCCGGGCAGCACCCCCGGGGCGGCAGCGCGCCAGAGCGCATGGCTGCTGGCCAGCAACGCGCAGGACAACGAGCCCAACCGGTGCTCGTTGCTCAGGTCGATGCCACTGGAGTTGGTGCGCGTCGGGCCGTAGAGCTCGAGCGGCAGCGGGATGGCCGGGTGCGGCAGGCCCATCCGCCCTTCCTGGAGGGCCGACGCCTGGACGGCCGCCACCGGGTCTTCCACCAGCTCTTCGAGTGCGATCGCGGGGTCGGCGATGCGGTTGACGAAGGAGGTATTAGCGCCGTTTTCCAGCAGGCGGCGCACCAGGTAGGCCAGCAGCGTTTCATGCACGCCGACCGGTGCGTAGATGCGGCAGGGCCGGGCCAGCTTGCCTTCGCTCACCGGGCCGACGACCTGCTCGTAAAGCGGCTCGCCCATGCCGTGCAGGCACTGGAATTCGTATTGACCGGGGTAGTAGTTCTGGCCAGCCAGATGGTAGATGGCGGCCAGCGAAGTGGCGTTGTGGGTCGCGAACTGCGGGTAAATCACCTCAGGCACGCCCAGCAGCTTGCGCGCGCAGGCCAGGTAGGAGACGTCGGTGTAGGCCTTGCGCGTATAGACCGGGTAGCCTTCCAGGCCGTCGAGCTGGGCGCGCTTGATTTCGGAATCCCAGTATGCGCCCTTGACCAACCTGATCATCAGGCGGTGACGGCTGCGCCGGCCGAGGTCGATCAGGTAATCGATGACGTTGGGGCAGCGCTTCTGGTAGGCCTGGATCACGAATCCGACGCCGTTCCAGCCGATCAGTTGCGGCTCGAAGCACAGGCGTTCTAGCAGGTCGAGCGAGATTTCGAGCCGGTCGGCTTCTTCCGCGTCGATATTCAGGCCGATGTCGTAGTGGCGCGCCAGCAGCGTGAGCGACAGCAGCCGCGGGTACAGCTCGGTCAGCACGCGCTCGTACTGCGCGCGGCTGTAGCGCGGATGCAGCGCCGACAACTTGATCGAGATGCCCGGTCCTTCGTAGATACCGCGTCCGTGCGAAGCCTTGCCGATGGCGTGAATTGCCTGCTGGTAAGAGGCCAGGTAGCGCTGCGCGTCGGCCTCGGTCAGTGCCGCCTCGCCCAGCATGTCGTACGAATAGCGAAAGCCCCGGGCCTCCAGGCGCGTGGCATTGGCCAAGGCCTGCGCGATGGTCTCGCCCGTGACGAACTGCTCGCCCATCAGCCGCATCGCCATGTCGACGCCCTTGCGCACCATCGGCTCGCCGCTCTTGCCCAGAATGCGCCCGAGCGAACTCGACAGCCCAGCCTCGTTGTGCGTGGTCACCAGCTTGCCGGTCAGCATCAGGCCCCAGGTGGCGGCGTTGACGAACAGCGAGGGGCTGTTGCCCAGGTGCGGCTTCCAGTCGCCGGTGCTGATCTTGTCGCGGATGAGGGCGTCGCGCGTGGCCTTGTCCGGAATACGCAGCAAGGCTTCGGCCAGGCACATCAGCGCCACGCCCTCTTGCGACGAGAGCGAAAACTCCTGCAGCAGCCCTTGCACCACACCGGCGCGCCCGCCCACGCTCTTGGTGCGGCGCAACTGGTCGGCCAGACGCAGCGCCAACTGCTGCGTCGCCTGTGTCATCGGTTCGGGCAGGCGCGCCTGCTCCAGCAGCATCGGCACCAACTCCGGCTCGGGGCGCCGCGTGACGGCGGTGATGGCCGCGCGCAGCACCGATTGCGGCAGCACGCTTTCGGCGAAATCGAGAAACGGCTGCGGCGGTGCGGCCGGCGCTTGGGCGTCGGCCGACGCCGCGTCTGGGGCGCCGCCGATGGCACCCGACAACTCGGGGGGTGCTCCGTGGGCCTCGATGTGCGCCAGATACGAAAAAACGGCTTGCTTGATCAGCCAGTGCGGCGTGCGGTCGATGCTGCGGGCGGCTTGCTTGAGGCGCTCGCGAGTTGCTTCATCGAGCTTGACGCCCAAAGTGGTGCTGGCCATAAGTGGTGTTCCAGTAGATCAACGCGGCGTTACAGGGCGGCCGCGGCGGGGCGAATATAGGGTGCCAGTAGCACTAGGTGCAACCGATTTCCACCGAAGCGGCGGTGTTCGGATGTTGGGCCGCTTTGGAGGCGATCTGTAGCAGGGTTTGCCTGGGTGTCGTCCAAGCGAGGTGCCGCTACCATCGCGGTGTTCAAAGGTGCAACCGGGCGTCCATCCTGTTGAAAAAAGTGCAACCGGGTGGCACCAGCCCTCGTGCCGGCCTGCCGCAGACCATTGTTCGTTTACTTCAACCATCCAAGAGGGGTTCCTCATGAACGTCAGACTGCCGTCCCATTTCAAGCCACTGCTGCGCTGCGGCGTGCTGGCGCTTGCCGCCGCTTCGCTCGCCAGTTACGCCGCCGAGCCACTCAAGATCGGCGTCCAGGCGCCCATCACCGGCCAGTACGCCAACGAAGGCCAGGGCATCGCGGACGCGGTCAAGCTGCTGGTCAAGCAGCAAAACGCCAACGGCGGTCTGCTCGGCCAGCAACTCGAAGTCAAGGTTTGCGATGACCAGGGCCAGGCCGCACCGGCAGCCATTTGCGGGCGCCAGCTGATCAACGACGGCGTGTTTGCCGTCATCGGCTCCTACACCAGCGGCGCCGCGCTCGCCGCGCAGCCGCTGTATGCCCGCGCCAATGTTATCCAGACCTCAGACGGCACCAGCGACGAGTTGACCTCCAAGGGCTTCAAGACCTTCTTTCGCAATGCGCCACCCAACAGCGCAGAAGCCGTCTTCACCGCGCAATTCCTCAAGGACAAGGGCTACCAGCGGATCGCGGTGATTACCGATCACTCCAGCTTTGCGACCGGACTGGCCGACGCCGTGGCCTCTGAAATCAAGAAGGCCGGCGGGCAGGTCCTCGACAAGGTCTTCATCGACGCCGGTTCGCAAAACTACACCCCGGTACTGACCAAGCTCAAGTCTCTCGATCCGCAAGTGATCTATTTTTCCGGCTACTACAACGATGGCGGCCTGATCAAGGCGCAAATGGCGCAGCTCGGCATCAAGGCCGCGTTCGTCGGCGGCGACGCCAACCAGAACGTCGCCTTCGCCAAGATCGCGGGCAACGCTGCCGCCGGCGCCACCATCGTCAACGTACCCGCCCCGGCTGACCTGCCCTACCCGGCGGCCAAGCAGTTCCTGACCGAGTTCGAGCAGGCCTATGGCCATGCGCCGCCGAGCATCTTCACGCTGACCAATGCGGATGGCCTGCGCGCCATCATCGCCACCGCCGAACGCGTCAAGAGCGTCAAGCCCGATGTGCTGATTCCGGCCTTGCACCAACTCAAGGATTTCCAGGGCCTGACGGGCCAGTTTTCCTGGGATGCCAAGGGTGAGCGTACTGGCAGCCCGTTTGTCGCCTTTGATATCACCGCCGATGGCGGCTACAAGATCATCTATCCGCCGGCCTCCGTCAAAAGCGGCTCGTAAGTCCTGACGCGAAGCCGGCGCCATGTTGGACGTCTTCATTCAACAGACCATCAACGGGCTGACCGTGGGCGGCATCTACGCCCTGATCGCGCTCGGCTACACGATGGTCTACGGCGTCCTGCGCCTGATCAACTTTGCCCACGGTGACCTGAGCGTGCTGGGCGCTTATGTCGGCCTGGTGGTCCTCACCAGCGGGGCCACCGGCGGCGGCACGACCCAGACTGTGCTGGTGGTGCTGGCCTTCGTAGCGGCTGTGGTGGTGGTCGGCTTCGCCGGGGCGGCTCTCGAGTTTGTGGCCTACCGGCCGCTGCGCAAGGCCGACCGGCTGGCGGCGGTGGTGTCGGCGTTGGGGGCTTCGCTCCTGATCGAAAACGGCATCATGTTGATCTGGGGTCCTCAGTTGCGCGTTTTTCCGCAGAACCTGCTGCCCACGGGCTACTGGGAGGCGATGGGCGCGCGGATCAACCTGCTGCAGATCCTGATCATCGCCGGCTCCGCGCTCTTGATGGCCCTGTTGTACCTGTTCGTTCACCACACGCGCTTCGGCACCGCGATGCGCGCTGCCGCAATCGACCAGGACGCGGCGCGGCTGATGGGGATCAACGTCAATCGCGTGATCACCAGTGTTTTCGTCATCGGGCCGGCGCTGGGCGCCATCGGTGGCCTGTTTATCGGGCTGTATTACCGGCAGGTCTACTTCACGATGGGCTGGAGCTACGGCCTGAACGCGTTCATCGCAGCCATTCTGGGGGGCATCGGCAACATTCCGGGCGCCATGCTCGGGGGCGTGCTGCTGGGCCTGTTCAACGCCTATGCCGCCGGCTTTGTGTCGAGCTCGTGGCAAGGGGCCATTACCTTTGCGCTCCTGATCGGCATCCTGCTGATACGCCCGACCGGCCTGCTGGGTGAGCGCGTGGCGGAGAAGGTATGAGTGCGCCCGCCGTTGCCGGGCCTGGTAGCGCCGCCACGAGCGCGCCGCGCCCACGCCGCATGGCGTGGGTCATTGGCGCGCTGCTGTGGCTGGTCGGCCTGTCGGTGCCGCTGGCGCTGGACCAAACCTGGGTTTTTATTGCCTCGCTGTTCGCGGTATTCGCCATCGTCGCGCTGAGCCAGGACATCGTGCTCGGGCGGGCCGGCATGTTCGACATGGGTCACGCGGTGTACTTTGGTGTCGGTGCCTACGCCACGGCCATTCTGAACACCCAGTTCGGCTGGCCGATCCTGGCCACCTGGCCGGTGGCGGTGCTGGCGGCGGCTGCGCTCGGGGCCGTGCTGGCCGGCCCGATCGTGCGCCTGCGCGGCGACTACCTGCTGGTGGCCACGATCGGTTTCAACGCGATCTTCGTGCTGGTATTGAACAACAACGTCGGGCGCGTGACGGGCGGGGCCGACGGCCTGTTTGGCATTGGTGCGATCAGCCTGTTCGGCTGGCAGTTGATCAGCCAGAACGCCACCTTCTATTTCAACTGGCTGGCATTCGCGGTCACGATCTGGATCATCGTGAACCTGGAGCGCTCGCACCTGGGACGCACGCTTGGTTACCTCAAGCTCGACCAGCTTGCGGCCGGAACGCTGGGCATCAATGCGCGCTATTACCGCGTGCTGGCTTTTGCGCTGGGCGCCGGCCTGGCCGGATTTGCCGGCACCCTGTTTGCCGTGCTGATGGCCGCCGTCAGTCCCAGCGCTTTCGTGTTCACCGAATCGGTGACGCTGTTCGCCATCGTGCTGGTCGGCGGCCAGGGCTCGATTCCCGGCGTGTTGCTGGGCACCGCGTTGATGTTCGTGGTGCCGCAGGTGTTTCGCGGTTTTGCCGAGTACCGCTACTTCGTGTTCGGCATCGCGATGGTCGTCATCATGGTGATTCGCCCGCAAGGCATCTGGCCGCGCCGCAGGGGAGGTGGCCAGTGAGCGCCACGCCTTTGCTGCGGCTGGAGCAGGTCGGCATGCGTTTCAGCGGCCTGCAGGCGGTGGACGCGCTCGATTTCAGCGTCGAGGCCGGGCAGGTGATCGGCCTGATCGGGCCGAACGGCGCGGGCAAGACCACCGTTTTCAACCTGATCACCGGCGTGTACCGGCCGACCGCCGGCAAGGTGCTGTGGCAGGACAAGGACATCACCGGCGCAGCGCCGCACCGGGTGGCGGCGCTGGGCATCTTCCGCACCTTCCAGACCATCCGCCTGTTCACCGGATTGACGGTGATGGAGAACGTGCGCGCCGGGCTGCACCTGCAAACGCGCCAGCAGTGGTGGCAAGGCCTGCTGGGCACGCCGGCTCAGCGGCGCGAGGAAAAGGCGCAGTTCGAGCAGGTCCACGCCGTACTCGAGCGTCTGGAGCTGGCCAGTTGCGCGAATGAGGATGCGACCTCGCTTTCGTATGGCCTGCAGCGCCGTGTGGAGCTCGCGCGTGCGCTGATCGCCAAGCCCAAGCTCTTGATCCTGGACGAACCTGCGGCCGGCCTGAACGACCAGGAATCACTGGAACTGAACCGCACCATCCTGTCGATCCGCGACAGCGGCGTGACGGTGCTGCTGGTCGAGCACGACATGAACGTGGTGATGAACGTGACCGACCGCATCGTCTGCATCAACTTCGGCCGCAAGATCGCCGAGGGCGCACCGGCGCAGATTCGCAGCGACCCGAAGGTCATCGAAGCCTATCTGGGCAAGGACGACGATGACGACAACGAAGACGATGAAGCAGTTGCCGGCGGCGTGATGCCGTCTTCGCCGCTGGGGGCGCCGGCATGACGGCACTGCTCGCGATCGAGAACCTGCAAGTGCGCTACGGCCCGATCGAGGCGCTCAAGGGCATTTCGATGCACGTCGACGCTGGCGAGGTGGTGGCGCTGGTCGGTGCCAACGGCGCCGGCAAGACCACCCTGATGCGCACCATCAGCGGACTGCTCAAACCGGCTGCAGGCGACATCAGCTTCGATGGCAAGAGCCTGCAGCACACCAGTGCCGACCGTATCGTGCGCGCCGGCATCGCGCAGTCGCCCGAGGGGCGGCGCGTGTTCGGCACGCTGACGGTGGCCGAGAATTTGCGGCTGGGCGCCTACACCCGGCCCGAGCGAGAGGCCCAGGCCGGGCTGGATCAGGTCTACGCCTTGTTCCCGCGCCTGCTGGAGCGCCAAAAACAGTATGCCGGCACAATGTCGGGCGGCGAGCAGCAGATGCTGGCGATCGGCCGCGCGCTGATGGCACGGCCCCGGCTGCTCCTGCTTGACGAGCCCAGCCTGGGGCTGGCGCCGATCATCATCAAGGACATCTTCAAGGCGCTGGCACAGATCCGCAAGGACGGCACCACTATCCTGCTGGTGGAGCAGAACGTGCGCATGGCGCTCAAGCTGGCCAACCGCGGCTACGTGCTGGAAGTAGGGCGCATCGCGCTCGAAGGCAGCGCCAAGGAACTGCTGCATTCGCCGGCGGTGCAGGCGGCCTACCTGGGCGGTCACGCCACCCCGGTGGCGGCCTCCTGATTCCAGAACGACCGCAGGCAGCCGGCGCTAGCCGTCACACCGGGTCCATCACATGAATCACCCGGTGCTCGGTCAGCGCTTTGGTCTGGGCGGCGTAGGCCAGCATGTGCGGCGAGGTCGAGTGATGCTTGAGGGCTTCCAGGCTGTCCCATTTTTCGACCACCACGAAGGTGTCGGGCCCGAGTGAGCTGCGTGAGGCGGGCATGCCGGCGGCATCTACTGCGGCGGCGTATTCGATGCAGCCAGCCTCGGCCCGCACCGCCGCTGTGTTTGCCTGAAAGGCATCGAGGACGCGGGCGCGCTGGCCGGGTTTGGCGGTGATGAGGGCGACAACCTGAATCATGGCGATGCTCCGGTGGGTGAAGCCGCGAATTTATAAGAAATAGGCCTTTCGTGCCGGTGCGATCTTCGACAACAGCTATCGGAACGATAGCAAAGGTGATGGCTTGGAGCCAACGCGCGGCGGCACGCGAACCTATTATCGAACCCATGTACGAGCTGCCCCGCACCGCCACCGCGCCGTTTTGCCCGTCGGAAACCAAGGGCAGCGTGCCAGTGGAACGCGGTTTGTCGTTGCGCCAAAAGCTGATGCGCTTTGCCGGGCCCGGCCTGCTGGTGTCGGTCGGCTACATGGACCCCGGAAACTGGGCCACCGATATCGAGGCGGGCTCGCGCTTTGGCTACGGACTGCTGTTTGTCGTGCTGCTGGCCAGTCTGGCGGCGGTGCTTCTGCAGGTGCTGTGCGTGCGGCTCGGGCTGGTGGCGCAGAAAGACCTGGCACGCCTGTGCCGCGAGCACTATGGCCCAGGCGTCAACCGCTTTTTGTGGCTGGGCGCCGAATTCGCCATCGTCGCGTGCGACCTGGCCGAGGTGCTGGGCAGCGCGCTGGCGCTGCATCTGTTGTTCGGATTTTCGATCCCGGTCGGCATCGCCATCACTGCCTTCGACACGCTGCTGGTGCTGGGCCTGCAGGGCGCGGGCTTCCGGCGCGTCGAAGCAATCGTGCTGGGACTGGTGATGACCATTGCCGGCTGCTTCGTGGTCGAGCTGGCGCTGTCGCAGCCGCACTGGCGGGACGTGGCGATCGGCTTTCGCCCCAGCCTGGCGCGGCTGCAAGAGCCTGGCGCGCTGTACCTGGCGATCGGCATCGTCGGCGCCACCGTGATGCCGCACAACCTGTACCTGCATTCGTCGATCGTGCAGACCCGGCTGGTGGACGACAGCGACGCCGGCCGGCGCGAGGCGCTGCGTTTTGGCACGCTCGACGCGGTGGTCACACTGCTGCTCGCGATGCTGGTCAACGCGGCCATCATGGTGCTGGCGGCCAGCGCCTTCAACGGCAGCGGTCATCGCGAAGTGACAGACATTGGCGATGCGTACCGGCTGATCGAGCCAACTGTAGGCAGCGCACTGGCGGCCGCGCTGTTCGGGGTTGCGCTGCTCGCATCGGGCCAGAGCGCGACCTTCACCGGCACCATCGCCGGCCAGATCATCCTGGAGGGCTTTCTGGAACTCAAGATGCCGTGCTGGCAGCGCCGCCTGATCACGCGCGCGCTGGCACTGGTGCCGGCCTTTGCCGGCGTCTGGTGGCTGGGCGATGGGGCCATTGGCCAACTGCTGGTGCTCAGCCAGGTGGTGCTGAGCTTTCAGCTGCCGTTTGCCATCTGGCCGCTGATCCGCTTCACCAGTGACCGCGCCCTGATGGGCCACTTTGCCAACGGAGCGCTGGTCAGGTTCGGGGCGTGGGGCTTGTTCGGCGTGATCGGCCTGGCCAATGTCTGGCTGGTCGGCACGGTACTCTCGGGGTTTTTGTAACGGTCGCGGGGCCTGGCGTGTGCCGGAGCAAGCCGCGCTCGACCCATTCCCCCTGTCACCAGTGCCTCAAGGCTCGGCGATGACCATCCACGACACGCCGAAGCGGTCGGACACCATGCCGAAGGCGGAGGCGAAGAAGGTTTTGTCGATCGGCATCTCCACCCGGCCGCCGTCACTCAGGACCGCGAACAAGCGCTTTGCCTCGGCGTCAGTCGACGGTGCGAGCGTGAGCGAAATGCCACGAAACACCGCGTGGCCCCGATGCGGCGGCTGGCCGTCGGAGGCCATCAGCGTGGTGTCGCCGATCTTGAACTCGGAATGCATCACCTTGTTGAGGTCGATCTGGGCCTCAGCCGCGCCGCGACCCGCGCCGCAATCGGGCGATCCCACATCGGCGGGCATGTCCTTCCAGCGCATCAGCGTCGTGACTTCGGCGCCGAGCGCCTTGCGGTAGAAATCGAGCGCCTCTTCGCAGCGGCCGTCGAAATACAGGTAGGACTGGACTTTCATGACATCTCCTTTGGGGTGGGTGAATCGTCTCAGCGCTGGGGCATGTCGCTGGCGCCCACGCGGCGCCCATGAACTGCAGGTTGAGCGTGAAGCCGATCCGGCGACAGACCGCGACCGACCGGTCGAGGTGCTTGCCTGGCGGGTTGACGAAAACTCGGGCGCTCACGGAGCTTTCTCTTGTGTGTGGACGACGTACACAACAAATTAACAAAGGTAAAGGACCGTGCCCACTTAAAAAACACCTGCAGACCACAAGGTCCGGCAAGACACACGAGCGCGCCGTGCGCAGCACCTACCGCCATGGCGATCTGCAGCACGCGCTGCTCGACGCGGCCGTCGAACTGGCGCGCAGCGGCGGCCCCGACGCCGTGGTGCTGCGCGAGGCCACACGCCGCGCCGGCGTGGTGCCCAAATGCGGCCTACCGCCACTTTGCGAGTCGCCAGGCGCTGTTGCTGGCGGTGCGCGCGCCAGCCCTGTCGGCAGTCGCCTCCGCCATGGAAACCGAACTGGCGGCGCTGCCCTCGGGTGGTACGCCGGCTGATCACGCGCGCGCCAGCGTTCGTGCGCTCGGCACCGGCTACCTGCGTTTCGCCCTTCAGGAGACAGGGCTGTTGCGCACCGCCTTTGGCGCGCCGGTAGATGTGGAAGCCGCGCCCGAAGCCAAGGGCCGCGCGAGCAGCCTGAACCCCTTCGAACTGCTGGGCGCCGCACTCGACCTTCTGGGTGCAGCGGGGGTTTTGTCGCGCGAGCGCCGATCCGGCGCCGAATACCTGGCCTGGTCGGCGCTGCACGGCATGGCCCTGCTCATCATCGATGGCCCGCTGCGCAGCCTGCCGCCCGCGCAAACGAAGGCGCTTGGCCAGCGGCTACTGGACATGGTGGAAAAGGGGCTTTGAACCCAGTGAACCGGTGCTCAGGCGCGGTCTCCACGCTCATTCAGCATTGTCACAAATTGGCAGGTCAGCGAGGATGGCGCGGTCTGTCGGGGCATTGCCATCTGGACCGCAATGGCAATTGCTGGATCGAACGGGCGGATCAGCAGTTGCGTTGAGAACGTGCTCGCAACGTAGGGATTGACGATGCCCACGCCGATACCCGCCGCAACCAGCGCGCAGATCGTGATTGACGAGTTGGTTTCGACTGCGAATTCTTCCGTGGCGCCGTGCTTCTTGAGCAGTGCCTTGGCTTGGAGGGTGCTCACTTCGCTATCGCTGAGAGAAAGAACCCTGTTGCCTTTCAGTAACTTCAGGTTGATCTTCCCAACGCTTTTTAGGGGATGGCCCAGCGGTAGGACGCAAACGGCTCGCGTCTTTCGGATCACAGCGGGTTGAAAGTCGCGCGGGTCGAGCGCCCCGGTCGTGAGTACGACGTCGACCAGATCCTGGTGCAGCAGTTCAGCCAATTGTGGCGTCCCAAGGGTCTGCAAGTGGAGGTGGACGCCGGGAAACTTTTCGAGAAAGGCATTGATGTAGGGCGGCAGTAATCCGATGCCGAGCGTCGGGGTGCAACCCACACGCAGTGCCCCCGTTCCCGATGTGCGCATGACGGCGGCGACCGACTCGATGTTGCGCAGTCCGGTGAAATGCTGCTGCACGGCCCGGTACAGCAGCTTGCCTTCGCCCGTGGGGCGCAGCCGGCCGTGTCGCAACTCGAACAGCTTCAGCCCGGTCGCGCTCTGAAGCTCGGCAATGCGACGACTGACCGACGGCTGCGTGGTGTTGAGCATCAGCGCGGCGCTGGTTGCCGTGCCCATCTGCATCACCGCGTGGAATGCCTCGATCTGGCGGGAGTTCAAGGGCCTCGTCATACGGCTTCGGATGGATATTCGTCTACGGGCATTCGACCCACACTATACTAATTTCACATAGTTATCCCGCAAATTTGAATTTGATTGCATGGCTTCGGATCCCTAGTATTTGGCCACTGTCCTTTCACGAAGCGGATCTTCGATGCAACGAAAACCTGTGCTCACCCAAACTGCTCCTGACCGTCGCGTCGGGACGCAGAGCAAACATCACTTCTTCGGGTACTACGACAAGACGCCCTGGGATCGCAGCGACCGGTATCTGTTGGCCAATGAAGTCGCGATGATGAGTGCAGACCTCACCCCCGAACTGGAGGTGGGCGTCGGCTTCTTCGACCTGCGCGAGGGTGATCGATACCAGCGCTGCAGCGATACCACGGCCTGGAACTGGCAGATGGGATGCCAGTTGCAATGGCTCGACGGGGCGCCGCGGCGCCAGTTCATCTACAACACCAGGACCATCGATACGGACTCGGTCTATCCCGGCTTCGGCTCGGCGATATACGACGTCGAAAGTGGCACGACGCGGCGCTTGCCTCTACCCATCTACGTTGTTGCGCCGAGCAGTGCTTACGCGCTCTGCGTGGACTATGGACGGCTTTATGTGACGCACCAGACGATCGGCTATGTCGAGACGCGACCCGGGCGGCCGCTGAGCAACGCGCCGGCGTCCGACGGCATTCATCGGATGGACCTTGCGACCGGGGCCGCACGGCTTCTCGTGAGCTACGAGGACCTGCAAGGCTTTCACCCGCTTCCCTCGATGGAGCGCGCTATTCATTGGGTGAGCCACATCGAGATCAACCCTTCTTCGTCAAGGATCCTGTTCCTGCATCGATGGACAGAGCGGGTCGAGGACGAAACGTGCTTCCTGCATCGCCTCATCACGATCAATCCCGACGGCTCGGGCTTGCGTCTGCTGGAGTGCTCCGATCACCCGCTGCCGCAACTCGCCGACGGCTTCGACCCCACTACCGTGGGAACTTTCGACTATGAGAAGTCGGAGTATCAGATCTCCCACCCGATGTGGCGCGACGATCAGCACATCATTGTCTGGAGCCCGCACGCGGGCGGTATTCACTACCACCTTTACCGTGACAGCGACGACGTCGAGGTTGTTGTGGTGGGCGCGGATGTCCTCATTGAGAACGGGCACATGAGCTATTCGCCGGTCGATCCGCGCTGGCTGCTGACCGACACCTACCCGGACGACACGACCAAGGAAAGAACGCTGGTGTTGTTCGACACCGAGAGCGGCGAGGTCCACGATATCGGCCGGTTCTATGCAGATCCCGCACTGGGCAAAGAAAATCGCTGCGATCTTCATCCGCGATGGAGCCGGGATGGCCGGCAGGTCTGCATCGACTCAGTCCATGAGTCTGAGCGGCAGATGTACGTCATCAATGTCTCCAAGATCGTCGCGCCGTCATCCCGGCCTGATCCCGTTGAAGCGCAGCCCATCAGCACCAAGGAGTGAGCAGTGAAAAATCGTAAACATCTCGCCAGCCGGCCAGCCACATTGATCCTGGCGGCGTTCGTGCTCGTGGCCGCGGCAAGCGCGGCACTGGCCGCCAACGACGCGCTGACCGGAACGCTCAAGAAGGCGGCGGATGACGGGGTGATCGTCATCGGCCATCGTGATGCGTCGATTCCGTTTTCGTACTACGACGCGGCGCAAAAGCCCATCGGCTATTCGATGGACCTCACGAACATCATCATCGAGCGCATCAAGGATCGCATTGGGCGGCCCGACCTGAAGGTCCGCGAGATACCTATCACCTCGCAGAACCGGATCTCGCTGCTACAGAACGGCACGATCGATTTCGAGTGCACCACCACCACCAACAACGAGTCGCGCGCGCAGCAGGTGGATTTCACCAATAACTTTTTCGAGATCGGCACGCGCCTACTGACGAAGACGGATTCCGGCATCAAGGACTTCGCGGACTTGAAGGGTAAGACCGTGGTGGTCGGCGCCGGCACAACATCCGATCGCATCCTGCGGCAGCTGAACGTCGAGAAAAAGCTCGACATGAACGTCGTGAGTGCCAAGGATCACAGCGAATCGTTCCTGACCCTGTCCACCGGACGGGCCAAGGCGATGATGATGGACGATGCACTGCTCGCGGGCGAGCGCGCTAAGACGAAGAACGCTGCCGACTACATCATCACCGGCACGCCGCAATCGTTCGAGGCCTACGCATGCATGGTGCGCAAGGACGACAAGCAGTTCAAGGCGCTGCTCGACAAGAGCATCGCCGGACTCGAGACTTCGGGCGAACTTGCCAAGATCTATGACAAATGGTTCATGAAGCCGATTCCGCCCAAGGGCCTGAACCTGAACTTTCCTCTGTCGGACACGATGAAGAATCTGTTCGCCCATCCGACTGACAAGCCCGCGCCCTGATTTCACATGAGCTACCACTGGCATTGGGGCGTCTTGGCCCAGCAGGTCGCGACCGGTGAGCCCGTCACCTATTTGGGATGGCTCTGGTCGGGCTTTCTCAACACCCTTTTCCTGACCGCGTTCTCGTGGCTGCTGGCGGTCGCAATGGGGTCGCTGTTTGGCATCGCCAGAACATTGCCGAGCAAGCGGGTGGCGGCATTCGGAACGATCTACGTTTCCATTTTTCGCAATACGCCCCTCATTGTTCAGTTCTTTATTTGGTACTTCGTGGTACCTGAATTGCTGCCAACCCCGATCGGGGACGCCATCAAGAGTTTGCCACCTTTCACACAGTTTTTCGGCGTCTCGGTTGTCTGTCTTGGTATCTACACTGGGTCGCGCATTTGCGAGCAGGTGCGCGCCGGCATTCGCTCGCTGCCGCCCGGCCAGCGTAACGCGGGCCTCGCCATGGGCCTGACTCTGGCACAAACCTATCGGTACGTCCTGCTGCCCGTCGCCTATCGAATCATCTTGCCGCCCCTTACGTCGGAGTTCCTGATCCTGTCGAAGAACTCCGCCGTGGCTTCTACCATCGGCCTTCTTGAACTGTCCGGTCAGGCGCGGCAACTTGTGGACTACACCGCCCAACCCTACGAATCATTCATCGCCGTCACGCTGGGTTACGTGGTTCTGAATTTCCTGATCCTTCAGGTCATGCGCTGGGTCCGTCGCGCGACGCGCGTGCCCGGTCTGCTCGGGACCTGACATGTTCCAAATGGACTGGAGCGCGATCATCGAGTCGCGCGGCATTCTGCTCACCGGCATGTGGGTGACGCTCAAGATCACGCTGGTGGCGGTTGGGGTTGGGCTGGCGTGGGGCATGGCGCTAGCGATCATGAGCACCGCTCGCGTCGCGCTGCTCAAGGCCTTTGCCACTGGCTATGTATCGCTGTTCCGCTCGATTCCGCTGATCATGCTGCTGCTGTGGTTCTTCTTGATCGTGCCCCAGTTCCTGAAGGCGGTGTTTGATCTTTCACCCAGCGTCGACATTCGGCTGGTGTCCGCAATGGTCGCTTTCTCGCTGCTCGAGGCAGCGTTCTTTTGCGAAATCATCAGGGCCGGGATTCAAAGCCTGCCGAAAGGTCAATTCCTGGCGGCACAGGCGCTGGGCATGACTTTCGGTCAGTCGCTGCGTTCCATCATTCTTCCCCAAGCCCTGACAGCGATGCTTCCGGTCATCTTGACGCAGTGCATCGTGATCTTCCAGGACACTTCGCTGGTCTATGTGATCGGCTTGGGCGACTTTTTTCGGCGGGCGACCAGCATCGGCGAGCGGGATGGGAATCTCGTCCAGATGCTGCTCTTTGCCGGCGTCGCCTACTGGGCGATCTGCTCCACGTTGTCGGTTGTTGTCGATCTGGTGCAGCGTCGGACGGCGCGCCCCTGAGATTTAAACTGGTAGCGGTGCACGGCGAAATCGTCGGGCAGCTGCAAGACCTGTTTGGCCCCACGGCTCGTTGGCCGTGGCAGGCCTGATCCGGGGTGCGCGCGACCCGGACAAGGGCTGGTGGCCGGCGGCCGCCAAGCCGAGCGACCTCCGGGCCGTGCTGAACGCACGCCTGTTCCGGGTCGGTCTCGTCATGGCCGGCCTTCTTGCTCATGGTGCCGCTGCTGGCCAGTGCTGTCGTGGCGGTGTTTGCCAGTTGTGCGGGCTGAGCGCTACGGCGGTAGGGGCTGACCGTGGCGGTGCCGTGGGCCATTGGATGATGTGCATGACGGGCGCGCAACGGCTTGCGGTGGTGTGGGGCTGCCGTTGCCGGCCCGGCACGTGATGCGGCTTTGGCCTACTCTTGAAAAGGTGCGAGTCGCACCGCAGCGCGGCGCCGCGGCCGGCAAAGTAGCGCTGAGGCATAAGCTAACGGCAAGTCCGGCACCGGCTTAAAACCACGAAATGGAGTGAAAGGGCTCTAAAACCATGCAAAAGCGACTTTCAAAATCGTATTACGACACTCCACCGGAGCGCCTGAACCCAACCCAGTTGCTCGACCAAAAGGCCCACGCCGCGCTGGCGCAAGCCACGAAAGCCACCTCCCCGACGACCGCGCTGCTGGCGGGCATCGACTGGGCCAGCCATCTGCTGGTCTCGCCGGGGAAGCAAATGGAACTGCTGGACCTGGCCACATCGCAAAGCCGTGAGTTGCTGCGGCTGGCGCAGCGTGCAGCCAACACCGCCTGGGGCGTGGGCGCAAACGCATCGCCCCCGGCCTCCGGGGAAAAGACCGACGCGAGCGGCTCACGGCCGGATCGGCGCTTTGCCGATCCGGCCTGGCAGCGCTGGCCGTTCAACTTCTTGCAGCAATCCTTCCAGTTGAGCCAAGCCTGGTGGGAAGCCGCCACGCAGGGCGTGCATGGCGTCGCGCCCCATCATGAAAACCTGGTGTCGTTTGCGGCCCAGCAGTGGCTGGGCGCGATGTCACCCGTCAACTTTGCCCTGACCAACCCGGTGGTGCAGGAGCGTACTCGGGCGCAGGGCGGCGACAACCTGGTGCGCGGCGCGCGCTATCAGGCTGACGACATGCGTCGCATGATGCAAGACCTGCCCGCCGCCGGGGTCGACCAGTTTGTAGTCGGGCGCGACGTAGCGGCGACCGCCGGCAAGGTCGTCATGCGCAACGCTCTGGTCGAGCTGATCCAGTACAGCCCCACGACGGCCAAGGTGAATCCGGAGCCGATCCTGATCATTCCGGCGTGGATCATGAAGTACTACATCCTCGATCTGTCGCCGCACAACTCGATGATCAAGTACCTGGTCGACCAGGGCCACACCGTGTTTTGCATTTCCTGGAAGAACCCCGGCGTGACCGAGCGCCACTGCGGGCTGGACGACTACCTCACACTGGGCCTGTTCGACGCACTGGACAAGGTCGGCGAGCTGGTGCCCAAGCAGCGCATCCACGCCACCGGCTACTGCCTGGGGGGCACCTTGCTGGCCGTGGGCGCGGCAGCGATGGCGCGCGACGGCGACGAACGCCTGGCGTCGTTGACGCTGCTGGCGGCACAGACCGATTTCTCGCAGCCGGGCGAACTGGCGCTTTTCATCGACGAGAGCCAGCTGCACATGATCGAGTCACAGATGTTCGACACCGGCTACCTGAGCGGCGCGCAGATGAGCGGCACCTTCGTGCTGCTGCGCGCCTACGACCTGCTGTGGTCACGCATCGTGGACAACTACTTGCTGGGCGAACGTGCGCCGCCCAACGACCTCATGGCTTGGAACGCCGACGTCACCCGCATGCCGGCGCGCATGCACACCCAGTACCTGCGCTGCATGTACCTGCACAACGAACTGGCAGAGGGCCAGTACCTGGTACAGGGCCAGCCGGTGGCCCTGATGGACCTGCGCGTGCCGGTTTTCTGCGTCGGCACCGTGACCGACCATGTGGCGCCCTGGCGCTCGGTCTACAAGCTGCACCTGCTCAGCCCGGCGGAGATCGACTTCGTGCTCACCAGCGGCGGCCACAACGCCGGCATCGTGAGCCAACCCGGACACCCGCGCCGGCATTTCCAGCACATGCTACGCCCGCAAATGGGGCGCTACGTCCCGCCGGACGAATGGCTCCGGATGGCGCCGAGCGAGCAGGGTTCGTGGTGGCCCAAGTGGCACCAGTGGCTGGCCGAGCATTCGGGCCCGAAGGTCAAGCCGCCCGCCATGGGCGAGGCACTTGGCGATGCGCCCGGCCAGTACGTGCTGGAGCGTTGAAAAACTTCCCAAGTCATGGCCACCACCCTGCCTGAAAGCGCCGCCAGCACGCCGCCGTTGCTGCGCAACCGCACCTTCGACGAGCTGGCGCTGGGCCAAAGTGCCCAGATGCAGCGCACCCTGCGCACGCACGACATCGAGCTCTTCGCGCTGATGTCGGGCGACATGAACCCGCAGCACCTGGACCCCGAATTTGCCGCCAACACGCGCTTTCATGGCGTGATCGCGCACGGCATGTGGGGCGGCGCCCTCATCTCGGCGCTGTTGGGCACCCGGCTGCCCGGCCCCGGCACCATCTACCTGAGCCAGACGCTTAAATTCCTGGCTCCGGTGCACGTCGGCGACACGCTGACCCTGAGTGTCACCGTCACGGCGCTGGACCCCGCAAGGCACCACGTGACGCTGGCCTGCCGGGGCGTCAATGCGAAAGATGAACCTGTGATCGAGGGCGAGGCCGTGGTGCTGGCGCCCACCGAGCGCGTGGAATGGATGCGCACCACGCTGCCCGAGATGCGGCTGCGCACCGCGCATGTGGACGAGCGCCAGTTGATCGACAGCGCGCGCCGCCACGGGCCGATCCGCGTGGCGGTGGTGCACCCCTGCGACGAGGTGAGCCTGTCGGGCGCACTCGACGCGCGCGCGGCCGGCCTGATCGAGCCGGTGCTGGTCGCTCCGCGCGCCAAACTCGAGGCCATCGCCCAGCGTGCCGGCCTGGACCTGTCCGGCCTGACGCTGGAGGACGTGCCGCACAGCCACGCCGCAGCCGCCCGCGCCGTGCAGATGGGCGCTGCGGCCGAGGTCGAGGCGCTCATGAAAGGCAGCCTGCACACCGACGAGTTGATGGTCGCAGTCGTGTCCGACGCCGCCGGCTTGCGCACCAAGCGGCGCATGTCGCATTGCTACCTGATGCAGACGCCGACGCACCCGCGCCCTTTTATCATCACCGACGCGGCCATCAACATACGCCCGAGGCTGGACGACAAGGCCGACATCGTGCGCAACGCGATCGACCTGGCACACGTGCTCGGCATGGCGCAGCCGCGGGTCGCAATTCTGGCGGCGGTCGAAACCGTCAACGCCACCATGCCTTCCACGCTCGACGCCGCCGCGCTGTGCAAGATGGCCGAGCGCGGCCAGATCACCGGCGCGCTGCTCGATGGCCCGCTGGCCTTCGACAACGCGGTCTCGATGGCCGCCGCACGCGTCAAAAACCTCGACTCGCCGGTCGCCGGCCGCGCCGACATCCTGGTCGTGCCGGACCTGGAAAGCGGCAACATCCTGGCCAAGCAGCTCGAATTTCTGGGCGATGCCGCCACCGCCGGCATCGTGCTCGGCGCCCGGCTGCCGATCATCCTGACCAGCCGCGCCGATTCGCGCGAAACGCGCGTGGCCTCGTGCGCGCTGGCCGTGCTGCTGGCGCACCACTACCGGAGCGCGCCACCGTGAGTGCCTTCGCGAGCGGTTTCATGCGCGCTTTCGTCCTGGTGCTCAACTGCGGCTCGTCGAGCATCAAGTTCGCCCTGTTCGATGCCGGCATGCGCCCGCTGGCGCGCAAGCCGCTCTGGAACGGCAAGGTCGACGGCATCACCGGCCCGGCCCCGACCTACGGGGCCAGCGACGCCAAGCCGGCGCCCATCGTGCTCGATGCCGCCAAGCCCTACGCCGCCGCGCTGCGACACATCCACCAGCAGGTGCAGGCGCAACTGCAGGCGCATGGCGCTTCGCTGAAAGCGGTGGCGCACCGCGTGGTGCATGGCGGCAGCAAGTACTTCGAGCCGGTGCGCGTCGACGCGGCGGTGCTGGCAGACTTGCAAGGCTACATCCCGTTGGCGCCGCTGCACCAGCCCTTTGCGCTCGAAGCCATCGGCGCGCTGCTGCGGGAGCTGCCCGGCGTGGCGCAGGTGGCCTGCTTCGACACCGCCTTTCACCACACGCTGCCGCTGGTCGAACAGATCATGCCCCTGCCCTGGAGCGCGTGGGAGCGCGGCCTGCGCCGCTACGGCTTTCACGGCCTGTCATACGACTACATCGCCACCGCCCTGGCCGAGCGCCACGGCGACCGGGCGCGCGGGCGCACGCTGGTGGCGCACATCGGCAGCGGCGCCAGCCTGTGCGCCATGCAGAACCTGCAAAGCCAGGCCACCACGATGGGTTTCTCGGCGCTCGACGGCCTGATGATGAGCACGCGCTGCGGTGCGGTCGACCCGGGTGCCATCCTGTACCTGATGGAGGTGGAGCGTCTCTCGCTGGAACAGGTCGGGCATTTGCTCTATCACGAGTCGGGCCTGCTGGGCGTCTCCGGGCTCTCGAGCGACGTGCGCGTGCTGCTGCAGCACGAAGCCGAGCACGAACGCGCCAGCATCGCGCTGGCGCTTTACGTGCGGCGCATGGCGCGCGAAGCCGGCGCCCTCACGGCTGCGCTCGGCGGGCTGGATATGCTGGTCTTCACCGCCGGGGTCGGCGAGCACAGCGCGGCCATCCGCGAGCGCGTCTGCCGTCAACTGGGGTACCTCGGCATCGAGCTGGATGGGCCCGCCAACGAGCGCCACGAGCGCGTCATTTCCACGCCCGACAGCCGCGTGGTGGTGCTGGTCGAGCCGACCAACGAGGAATGGGTCGCCGCCACGCGCAGCCTCGAACTGCTGGCACCAGAGGCGCCGTCGTAGGGCACGGTTTTCCAAGCCAAATCGGCCGGTAGCGCCCATGGATCATGCCAAAACTGCCACAAGCATGCCAGCAGCAACGCCGCCATCGGGAGGCTTGCGGAAGCGTCGGAAAGAGGATGCACGCGCCGGATGGAGATGACGCTGCGGCGTGCGGGCGGATCGTTTTTTCTGCGGTGCAGGCCTACCCGCGCGATCGCCGTGTGGTGCAAAGATGGCCGTCATGAGAGTGCGGAAAGTGTTCGAACTGGTGCGCAAGGCAGTCACGGCCTGGCTGGACGACTTTGCGCCCAGCATGGGCGCGGCGATCTCGTACTACACCATGTTCTCGCTCGCGCCCATGTTGGTGATCGTGATCGCGATTGCCGGTGCAGTGTTTGGCCGCGAGGCGGTGCAGGGCGAGATCGTGGGGCAGCTTCAGGACCTGATCGGGCGCGAGGGCGCGATCGCGGTGCAGGGGCTGATCCGTAGCGCCAGCGATACCGACAAAGGCTTTGTGGCGAGCCTCATCAGCGTGGCCGTTCTGCTGGTGGGCGCCACGACCGTATTTGCCGAGTTGCAAAGCGCGCTGGACCGTATCTGGCACGTACCTGAATCTGCCAAGCCTTCGGGCCTGTGGGCCACGCTGCGCGCGCGGCTGCTGTCCTTTGGCCTGATTTTGGGGCTGGCCTTTCTGCTCATTGTTTCGCTCGTCACCAGCGCCGCCATTTCGGCCTTCGGCAAGTGGGCCGGCGGTCTGCTGGCGGAGCAGGCGCTGCTGCTGCAGGCGCTCAACACCGTGCTGGCGATCAGTTTGTCGACGCTGCTCTTTGCCATGATCTTCAAGTTCATGACCAACGCCAAGCTGGAGTGGCACGACGTCTGGATCGGCGCCCTCGTGACGGCGCTGCTGTTCGAGGTCGGCAAGTACGCCATCGGCCTGTATTTGGGCAGGAGCGGCGTGAACGCATCGTTCGCCGCCGCCGGCTCGCTGGTGGTGCTGCTGGCCTGGGTCTACTACGCGGCCCAGATCTTCCTGCTGGGCGCCGAGTTCACCAAGGTCTACGCCGGCGAGCACGGATCGGTCGCTGGCGCCAAGGCGCTGGCTGCGACTGAAGCCTCGGCTGCTGCGAACAAGGCCGGCACCGACGACCCCGATGCGGCGCGCAAGTTGCAGCCAGCGGTAGCAAACGCCGAGCCGCTCGCGCCGGCACTCCATGCGCGGCGGCACAATGCGATCGCCGCGATCGTGTTCAGTGCGCTGCTACTGGGCTTGATGTCGCTCGCCAGCGCCGCGCTGGCGCATTTGGACAGGCGTTCAAAGGCGCGCAAGGCGGTTCATCGCGGCCGCACCGCGCCTTCGTCTTTGTGCGATGCTGGCAACTCGAAGAAACCACCGTGAGGAGCGCACCCATGTTCAAAGCCATCCAGCTGACGCAATCCGAAGACCGCAAGACCCACGCGGCCGTCGCCGACATCGACGCGGCGCAGCTACCGGCAGGCGAGGTGCGGGTCGACGTCGCGTTTTCTACCCTTAACTACAAGGACGCGCTGGCCATCACCGGCAACGCGCCGGTGGTGCGCAAGTTCCCGATGGTGCCGGGGATCGACTTTGCTGGCAGCGTGGCCGAGAGCAGCGATGCGCGCTACAAGCCGGGCGACGCCGTCATCCTGAACGGCTGGGGCGTCGGCGAAACGCACTGGGGCGGGCTGGCGCAGCAGGCGCGCGTCAAGGCCGACTGGCTGGTGCCCGTGCCCGATGGCCTGTCTGCGCAGCAGTGCATGGCGATCGGCACCGCCGGCTACACCGCCATGCTGTGCGTGATGGCGCTGCAGGACCGCGGCGTCAAGCCTGAGGCCGGCCCGGTGCTGGTCACCGGCGCCAACGGCGGCGTCGGCTCGATTGCGATTGCGCTGCTGGCCCGCGCCGGCTTCACCGTGCATGCCTCCACCGGCCGCATCGGCGAAGCCGAACACCTCAGGCAACTGGGCGCGACCGAAATCATTGACCGCGCCAGCCTGAACGAACCCGGCAAGCCGCTGCAAAAGGAGCGCTGGGCGGCGGCGGTGGACGCGCTGGGCAGCCACACCCTGGCCAACGTCTGCGCCAGCCTGCACTACGGCGGCACCGTCGCCGCCTGCGGCCTGGCGCAAGGCATGGACCTGCCCGCCAGCGTCGCGCCTTTCATCCTGCGCGGCGTCACTCTGGCCGGGGTCGACAGCGTGATGGCCCCGTACGCTCGCCGGGTCACGGCTTGGGGCCGGTTGGCGAAGGAATTGCCGAAAGATTTGCTGGCCGCCAACACCCAGCGCGTCGCACTGGCCGGTGCCATCGATCTCGCGCCGCGCCTCCTGGCGGGGCAAGTGCGCGGGCGGGTGGTGGTGGATGTGGCGGCGTGACGCGTGATCGGGTCGGGGCAAGGGTTTTGATGAAATAGGGCCGCAGCGCCCCATCTTGCGGGGCCAGCTATCAAAACAATAGTATCCAGATCACCCGTTACCGCGCCCATACCGCGGGCCCCGGCGCCCGACAGGGTCCGATCTTGGCGATGGGTTCGGCCGGAGGTGGCGCCACCATGATTTATCTGTACATGCTCGCTGCCACCGGCATCGTGGCGCTGTGCGTGTTGTTTTACAACTGGTTGGTGCCGGACCAGTCCCAGGTCGCGCCGCGTGGCCTGTCAGTGGATGTGCCGCTGAATGCGGACGAATGTGCGCTGGCGCTGTCGGCAAATCTCAATGCGCCGCTGGTGGATGGCAATGCGGTCGACGTGCTGCTGAATGGCGACGAGATCTTTCCGGCCATGCTTGAGGCGATACGGCAAGCTCGGGATTCGGTGCACCTGCTGACCTACATCTACTGGGAAGGTGAGATCGCGTGCCGGTTTGCCGATGAGCTCAGCGCGGCGTCCAGACGCGGCGTGCGGGTGCGCCTGCTGGTGGATGCCGTGGGTGGCGCCAAGATGTCCACCAGCATGGCTGACGAACTCAGGGAAGCAGGCTGCACGTTTGCCCGGTTCCGGCCATTGCGCTGGTACAACGTGGGCCGTTTCAACAATCGCACCCACCGCAAGGTGATGGTGGTAGACGGGTGCATCGGCTTTACCGGCGGCGTCGGCATTGCCGAAGTCTGGACTGGCCAGGCCCAGGACCCGGAGCACTGGCGCGACGACCACTTCCGCATCCGCGGCCCGGCGGTGCGCTACCTGCAGGGATCGTTTGGCGTGAACTGGCGCCAGGCCACGGGCGAGGTGCTGGCCGGCGCATCGCTGTTTCCAGATCTGCCAGATGCAGGGCCGGCACGCATCGTGGCCATCGATGCGGCGCCGAGCATACGTATTTCGACCATCGGCTTCACCTACTGGCTGTTCTTTCACGCCGCACGCGAGGAGATTCGCGTCACCACGCCGTACTACGTGCCCGATCCCGACTTGCACCTCGGGTTGGGTTGCGCCGCCAGGCGTGGTGTCAAGGTCACGCTGCTGGTGCCCGGGCCGCATATCGATGCCAAGCTGGTTTCGCGCGCCAGCAAAACGTACTTCCGGGAGCTGCTGCAAGCGGGCGTGACCATCCATGAATACCAGCCGAGCATGATCCACACCAAGACAGTGACGGTGGATGGTGCATATGCCCTGATTGGCTCACCCAATTTCGATGCGCGCTCCTTTGGCCTGAATTACGAGGAGGCTCTGGTAATGTATGACGGCCCGCTGACGCAGTCGCTGAATCGCTCGTTCGAGGACGACCTGGGCAAGGCGCGCCAGATCACGCTGCGCGAGGTCGAGAGCTGGTCGCCGTGGCTGCGCGCCGGCAATCGTCTGGCCAGAATGCTGCGCGCACAGTTGTAGGCGAGCAGGCGACCAGTCATGCCCAGCACGCCGCGCGAACACGCAGGTCGCCGCGCCGCACCCTGGCTGCGATGGGTGGCCCGCGTCGGCATCGTGGCCGAAGGCGTGATCTATCTGTTGATCGGTGGTCTCGCGTTAGCCGGTGCGTTTGATCCAGCGCAGCGTCCGAGCGGATCAAGCGGCGCCATGTCGAAACTGGCCCAGGCCCCGTTGGGGCGCGTGATGCTGGTGGTGCTAGCACTGGGCCTGGCCGCCTACGTGTTGTGGCAGCTGGTGCTGGCCGCACTGGATCCCGAATGCAGGCAGCGCCGCTGGAGCATTCAACGAATGGCATTGCGCATCCATCACCTCTGGAGTGCCGCACTGCACTGCGTGCTGGTGGGCATCGCTGGCTGGCAATTGCTGGGTTTCGGTCATGACAGCGATGACGGGCAGACCCAGCAACACTTCACTGCGATGGCGCTGGAACTGCCGGGTGGCCGCTGGCTGGTGGGCGGCATCGGTGCCGGGATCGTGGTGTTCGCGCTGGTGCAGTGGATCCTGGCCTGCCGCCCGCAAAAGGGCACGCGCATGGACCTCACCCACACGCCTTTGCGTGTTCCGATCCTGGTGCTGCTGGTGCTTGGGTATGTGGCGCGCGGCGCCTTGTTCGGGCTCATCGGCACCTTCTTGGTTCACGCGGCCTGGCAGCATGATCCGAACCAGGCGGCCGGTATCGCCGGGGCGCTGCAGTCGATGCGGCATCAACCCTATGGGCCATGGCTGCTGGGCGCTGTGGCCATCGGACTGATCGCGTTCGGCCTGGCGCAAGTGGCCAAGGCCCGCTATCGGCGAATCCGCATCGACTGACATCCGTGTGAAGTCATGGCTCCCGTTGCCATGTAGCGGTGTAGACCAATGCCCGGATGCGGCCCCGATCAGCGCAGAATAAAAAGCACCGCCTCACCTGATGCGGGTTTCAGTTCCGCTCAAGAATCCACCGCTCGGGTTGAGTTTCCGCGGTTTCAAGGCCAAGGGGCAAAGCTTATGGGTACGAACATCTATGACGCGATCGTGATCGGCACCGGCACGGCTGCCGGCATCACTGCTACAAGTTGCCGCGCAGCTGGCTGGTCGGTGGCGGTCATCGATCACCGGCCGTTCGGCGGCACCTGCGCGTTGCGCGGTTGCGACCCGAAGAAGATGCTGATCGCTGCCGTCGAAGTGATAGATGGCTTCGCGCGCATGGGCGCGATCGGCACCGTGACAGGCGATATCAGCATCGACTGGGCCGCGCTGCAACGACACAAGCGTTCGTTGACCGACCCGATCCCAGAAAAGCGCGAGCAGTCGTATCACGAGCACGGGATCGACAGCTATCACGGTCGCGCCCGTTTTGCTGGGCGCGATACGGTGGTTGTGGACGGACAGATGTTAAGCGCCAAACACATTGTCATCGCGGCCGGCGCCGAGCCGGCCAAGCTACCGATCGACGGCGCCGAACTGCTGGCCGTGAGCGATGATTTTCTCGAACTGACTGCCTTGCCGCGGCGCATCGTGCTGGTCGGTGGGGGGTATATCGGCTTCGAATTCGCGCACATGGCGGCCCGCGCCGGTGCCACGGTCACCATTGTCAACCGTGGTGAACAAGCACTGCGCGGTTTCGATCCCGACTTGGTAGGCCTGCTGGTGGAACGCACCCGCGCTTTGGGTGTGGACGTGCGCCTTGGCCACGAGGTCACGGCGGTGCGCCGCAGCGGTGCAGGGTTCGCCGTGGAGGCCCAGAGTTCCACGGGACGGGTCACGATCGAAGCCGACATGGCTATTCATAGCGGCGGGCGCGAGCCGGCGCTGGAATCGCTCGACCTTGACGCCGCTGGCATCGCACACGACAAGGGCCGATTGACCCTTGATGAAACGTTCCGCAGCGTCTCCAACCCGGCCGTGTATGCAGCCGGCGATGCCGCCGGCGGTCCGTTGCCGCTGACCCCGGTGGCAGCGCTGGAGGCGCATGCCGTAGTCGCTAATCTGTTACACGACAAGCACGCCACGGTGGACTACACCGGCATTCCCAGCGCGGTCTTCACGCTGCCGCCGTTGACGCGGGTCGGCCTGCTGGAGGCCCAGGCGCGCGCCAGCGGACTGCATTTTCGGGTCAAGTACGAGCGCGTGCCCGGGTGGTTCACTGCGCGGCGGGTCAACGAACCTTGCTACGGCTTCAAGGTGCTGGTGGAAGAAGGCAGCGAGCGCATCCTGGGCGCCCATTTGATCGGCCCGCAGGCGAGCGAGGTGATCAACCTGTTTGGCCTTGTCATGCGAAACGGGCTGACCACGGCAGCGATCAAGCGCGCCACGTTCGCGTATCCAAGCGCAGCAACGGATATCGAATACATGCTTCCTTGAGATGGCCGTCTGGTTAACCGCTGCGTAGGCGACATGCTGCCGCCCGCGCGAGCTACCGCAATCCGTGGTGGTCGGGTACGCGGGCGACCAGCGGCAGGGCGGCAATCTGGCACAGGGGCGCCGCGACGTCGTCTTATGCCTGGACGGCCCCCCGATCAGCGCAGCTGGCGGTGATCGCGGTCGCTATTGCGATCATGGTGATCGACCGATGTTCAGGCACATCGAGCGCAGCGCGGCCAGCGTCGACGGCTGTTTCAACTGTGAACTGCAGCGCAAACGCGGCCTCAGGCAGCGATGTTGCGCCTGGACAGCACCCAGTCGTTGCGCGGAAAGTGGCAGGTGTAGCCGTCGGGCAGACGCTCGAGGTAGTCCTGATGCTCGGGCTCGGCTTGCCAGAAATCGCCAGCCGGTTCGACCTCGGTGACGACGGGGCCGGGCCAGAGGCCGGACGCGTTGACGTCGGCGATGGTGCGCTGCGCTTCCTCGCGCTGGGCTTCGCTGGTGAAGTAGATCGCGGACCGATACGACACTCCACGGTCGTTGCCCTGCCGGTTCTTGGTGCTCGGGTCGTGAATCTGGAAGAAGAATTCCAGCATGCGCCGATAGCTCGTGGCCTCGTTGTCGAACACGATCTCGATCGCTTCGGCGTGCGTGCCGTGGTTGCGGTAGGTCGCATTGGCTACGTCGCCCCCGGCGTAGCCGACCCGTGTCGAGGTCACGCCGGGCAATTTGCGGATCAGGTCCTGCATGCCCCAAAAGCAGCCACCAGCCAATACCGCGCGTTCCTGTGCCATTTTCAAATCTCCTCAGTGTGGTTGATGAATTCTCCGCCGCCGTCGGCTTCCCTGTCGTCCTTGTGGATGACCCGAAGCGACGCTGTGTCTATGCAGGTGAATCAGGGCTTGCGCCCGGTCATCAAGAACAACGGGTAGGCCCGGCCATTGGGCTGCCGCACGCGCACGATCTCGCTGAACGCGATGTCCGCCAGGCCTGCCTGCTCGGCCAGCGCCTGCAAGGCTTCGGGCACAAAGCCAAAGTGTCGCACACCGTTGGCCGCGTTGTCGCTGTGAAAGCCCCCGTCTTCGGCGTACAGGTCGACCAGCGCAACGCGTGCGCCG